>Ga0315274_10012933_pt1 | contig 11881 bp, 10 predicted proteins | sample YL17G02_20_MG_FD_203700 | JGI IMG/M metagenome (GOLD analysis project Ga0315274, IMG submission 203700) | Sediment microbial communities from Yellowstone Lake, YNP, Wyoming, USA - YL17G02_20 | ecosystem: Environmental > Aquatic > Freshwater > Lake > Sediment | place: USA: Wyoming | collected... | reverse complement strand
CGGGCCGTCCGCCCGGGTCGCGGCCGTGCACCGTCATCGACTTCTTTCCCTCCGACTACCTGCTGGTCATCGACGAGTCCCACGCGACCGTCCCCCAGATTGGGGGCATGTACGAAGGCGACCGCTCCCGCAAGACCGTGCTGGTGGATTACGGTTTCCGTTTGCCCAGCGCGCTCGACAACCGCCCCCTCAACTTCGCCGAGTTCCAGTCGATGCAAGGCCAGACCATCTACGTCAGCGCCACGCCCGCGCCGCGGGAAATCCGATGGGCCGGCGCCCGCGTCGTCGAACTCGTCGTCCGCCCCACCGGCCTGGTGGACCCGAAGGTCACGGTCAAACCGCTCCAGGGCCAGATTGACGACCTCATCGAGGAATGTCGCCGGCGGGCCGACGCGCACGAGCGCGTGTTGGTCACCACGCTCACCAAGCGCACCGCGGAGGAACTCACCGATTACCTGCGCGACATCGGCGTCAACGTCCGCTACCTCCACAGCGAGATCGACGCCATCGAACGGGTCGAGATCCTGCGCGCGCTGCGCAAGGGCGATTTCGATGTCCTGGTCGGCATCAACCTGCTCCGCGAGGGCCTCGACCTGCCGGAGGTCTCGCTGGTGGCCATCCTGGACGCGGACAAAGAGGGCTTCCTGCGGAGCGAGACCAGCCTGGTCCAGACCGCCGGGCGCGCCGCGCGCCATCTCCATGGCGAAGTCATCCTGTACGCCGACGCGCAGACCAACAGCATCAAGAGGTTCCTGGCCGTCACGGAATACCGTCGTCAGAAACAAGTCGCCTATAACGCGGAACACCACATCACGCCCCGCAGCGTGAGCCGCGCGGTCGAAGAAAGCCTCGCCGTGTATCGCGCGGCCGATAAGCGGGTGGCGGCGGTGATCAACGATGCGGGCGGCAACTTCGATGTGACCGAGACGATCCGCGAGCTGGAGCGCGAGATGGTCGAAGCGGCCAACCGCCTCGAATTCGAAAAGGCGGCACTGCTGCGCGACCAGATCCGCGAACTCAAACACCAATTCGGCCAGGCTGGCGGACCGGCGAATGCGGTGGCCATGACCACGAGCGCGGTGAGCTATCCGAAAGGAGAGAAGCCCAGCGCCAGGCGCCGCTCACCTGGCGGTCCGCAGCGCGGGACTAGTTGAGCGACAAATCCTCCGGTGCGTCGGCGAGCAGACGGTATTTCAAGCCTTTCTGGCGCAGTATCGCCTGCCAGAGCATCTTCGGATCGGTGGCGAAAACCAGTTCGACCGTCGCCAGGTGGGTGAGCCAGGCCTCGCGCTTCATCTCATCATCGAGTTGGCCGGGGCTCCAGCCCGCGTAACCCGCGAAGATGCGCACCTGCTGCGTAGGCGAGAAGGACTCGGCCAGTTCGGTCAGATCATCCAGGGCATGCCCCAGATTCAGGTTGGGCAGCACGTTGGCTTGGGGGAGGTACGTGTCGGTGTGCAGGTAACTCATGGCCGCCGGCTGCACAGGTCCACCCAGGAACAGCGGCTGCCCTTTGAGCCGGTCCGGCAGATCGGCCACGATCATCTCGCCCACCGTGTTGTCCGTGGGCCGGTTCAGGACGAGCCCAAAGGCGCCTTCGGCGTCGTGCTGGCAGATCAGCACAACGGTGCGATGGAAAAACGACCCGCGCAGTTTGCCGCCGTCCAGCAGCAACTGAGCCTTCAGTGACGTGTGCGAACTCGGCATGTGCTTCGTCATTCCCAATGTGCAACAAGCTTGCCCGCCTGACAATCCCGATTAGACTAATCGTATGGTTCGGATTTTTTTACTGGTTCTCGTGGCGATTGCGTTGGCGACCGCCGGCTGTAAGACTCACGAAGGCAGCCGGGAATACACCCCGGGCAAAGGTTGGCGGCCAAACTGAAGATCGGCTTACCCGGTGATCAAATCCCTCGCCGCCGCGGCCATCTTCGCCGCCGTCAGCCCGTGTTTCTCGTAGAGCTGCTCCGCGAGATACGCCGACTGGCCGAACTGCCCGCCGATGCCGAGCGACTTGATGCGGTGCGTGACACCTGCCTGGGCCAGCGCGTGGGAGACCAGTGCCCCCATGCCGCCGATCACCTGATGGTCTTCGATGGTTACGACGCGTCCGCCACAGGCCTTCACCAGGGGCACCAGGGTCTCGATATCCACGCGGTTGATGAACGGCAAGTTGACCACGGCGGCCCGGATGGCCCGCTCGGCCAGTTGCCTGCCCGCCTCAATCGCTTTGCTCAGTAAAGGCCCGGAGCCGATCAGGACCACGTCGCTCCCCCGGGCGATCACCTGCGCCTTCGCCCACTCGTATTGGGCGCCCGCAACCCAGGACACCGGATAGTTCTCGCGGCCGACAAAAAAGACGCAGCTCTCACCGTCCTTGCCCGCAACCCGGTCCTCGGCGTGCCGTTTGATCGCCTGATACATCAGGGCCTCAGCTTCGTCCGCACAGGAGGGGCAGATCACCACCGTGTGCGGAATCGCGCTCACGGCGGCGAGGTAGGTCGTCGCCTGGTGCGATGCGCCGTCGGCAGCATCCTGGAACCCGACGTGAGAGAACAGGGCAATCACCGGCGCCTGGGAAAGCGCGGCCATCGTGAGGGGCAGGTTGCCTTTGGTGACGCCGAACTGGCCGAAAGTATCGACGATCGGGATGAAGCCGGCCTTGGCGAAACCAGCGCCGACGCTGATCATGTTGGCCTCCGCCACGCCAACTTCGATGAAGCGGTCGGGGAAACTCTTCTGGAACAAGCTGATGCCAGTGGAGCCCTGGACGTCCGACGAAATGGAATAGACCGGATAGCCTTCGGTGGCGGCTTTCACCGCGGCCTGGGCGAGGCCAGCCTGGATCTTGTCCTTCTTGACGGCGGGGGCCAGCGCGGGTTGGCTCGCGGCCTTTGCCTGTCTGGCAGCCTCTTTCTGCTCCCAGTCCGCGCGCAGGGCTTTGGCCCAGTCGGCAAATTCCACCGGCGGCTGCCCGCCGTAGATTTCGCTGACGAACTCAATGACCTTCTCGCCGTTGCTGAGCGGGAAGCCGTGCCCGCCCGAGGCGCTTTCCTCTGTGGCCCTGACGCCGTAGCCCTTGATCGTCCTGACCAGCAGACATACGGGTTGGTCGGGGTTGGCCTTGGCCCGGGCGATACCCCCTTCCACGGCGTCATAAACCGCCGGCAGGTCATGGCCTTTCTCGACCCGGATGACCTGCCAGCCCAGCATCGCCATGGCGGCAAACGTCGGGGCCATACTGAACGCGTCCTTAGTGATGCGGCCGGAGAGCTTGGTGTCGTTGTCCGAGATCACCAGCAGAAATGGATTGAGCCGGCCCTTCGCGGCCAGGCCCGGGATCGCCGCGAAGGCCTCCTTGGCTTCCCCTTCCATGGCGGCGCCGTCGGACATCACGCAGATCGTCACGCGATCGCGCCGGGCCGCTTTGTCGGCGATGGCCAGGCCCTGGGCCTGGGGCAGGGCCGATCCGAGCGGGCCATTGCTCAGCAGCACGCCTTGCGGATTCAGGTGCGACTCGCCGTGGCCGGTGAGTTTGCTGGGGAGGCTGCGGAATCCCTTGAGGTCCTCGAAGGTCAGGCCGTCGAAACCGTAGTTGGCGCGCAGGGCATAGAGGCCATTCTCGGTGTGGCCGGCGTCGTTCACGAAATTGTAGGCCTCGTGCCACGGCCGGCCTTTCGTCGCAAACATGAGCGTGTGGATGGCGGCGTTGATCTCCGCGAAGGCCGCCGGGCCGCCCCAGTGACAGGCCGCGCCACCGTTCACGGCGTGCACGTCCATGAGCGCCACCAGGGCCCGCGTGGCGCGGGGATCCGCCACCACGACTTCTTCGCCCGTCCGATTCTTGATCCGCACCGAGTACTTGGGCGAGTGCGTCGGCGTGGGGGCCAGCTTCGACTTCAGATTGAGCGGAGTGAGTGGGGGCGCCGCGACCGGCTTCACCACAGATTTATCTTCGGCCATGAGTTTCCTGTTCGTTTCAACTGTGTCTCAGTCAATTGGAGCAACGACTCTAAAAACCACCCGCGAAAATGGAAGCCAGAACTTCAGGCACGATCAACGGCAGCGGCGATTACGGGTTCATGCTGACGGCCATCGATGGCCAAGTGAACGGCGGCGGTGGCATCGACAAGTTCCGGATCAAGATTTGGGACAAAGCGACCGGTGCCATCGTTTACGACAATCAGATGGGAGCGGCGGACGACGCGAATCCGACGACAGCCATCCAAGGCGGCAGCATCGTGATTCACAAAAAGAAGTAGGCGCTTGGTGGGCGCGCCAACGCCGATGGGACCTGGGTGCTACTGCAATGCCTTTGACACCCACCGCCGGATTATTTTACTGTTCCTGCAATGGGAAAAGTCGTTGTCAAAGTCAAACTGACCAACCAGGCAGAATTAGTGTTGAAGGCTCACCGGGTGCTCAAAGGCACGCCGCGGTCAATGGAAGTCGAAGCGCTTGTGGACACCGGGGCAACCAGGCTTTATCTGAAGCGGGGGCTTATTCGGTCTCTCGGGCTGAAGAAGGAGGGTCAGGTGCACTCCCGCACCACGAACGGGGTCCGCCGAAGGGCCGTCTATAGCCCTGTCCGCATCGAGGTCATGGGCCGTAACGGCATTTTTGAAGCGGTCGAGGTTGATGATGACGTTCCGAACCTGCTGGGCCAAATCCCGCTGGAGCATCTGGACTTTGTGGTGGACGCCAAGGGCCAGAAGCTGATTCCGAATCCCGAGCACGGCGACAAGCAAATGTCCGAGGAGTACTGAACGCGACGCAGCGGGCTGTCCGCATGGCCTTCGTTCACCATTGATCTTTACTTCAGCAGAATGGCGGGCAGCCGTTTGAGCGTCTTGCTTGCCGGATCCACCATGATCCCAACCGACTCCAGCGCCGTGACGCCCAGGGCCGGTTCCGCCTCCGCCTCAGCGAAGATGACCCGCCCGGCGGTGACTTCCCCCATGAATTCAATTCGTACCAGACCATAAGCGTACTGTTTCACCTGGCCGTCCGCCAGTTCGTAAGCCGTCCTGCCCTCTTCGCACACCCCGATTTTTCGCAGTTCCTCGGCCGGTGCCAGGGAGTCGGTCGCGCCAGTGTCCACGAGAAACAGCGCTTCGTAACTCTGTTGGGGAGTGGCCGGATGACTGAGCTTGGTGGTCACTTTCGTCAGGCCCATGCCGGTATCCTAAGCTTCTCGCGTCCGCAGGCAATGGAATTCAACGGGTGAGGCATCTAATGCACGAATTGACACGGGCTGGCTCCTGCCACACATCAGCCAGCGAATCGGCTCGCGCGGGAGAAATCACCATACCTCCTGCAGCACCAGTTCAACCCGGTGGACTGGTTTGCCTGGGGCGCGGAGGCCTTCGCCAAGGCCCGCGCCGAGGGCAAACCGATCTTCCTGAACATCGGCTACTCGACCTCGTGAGGTCTATAATCATGCCAGAGCAGCCGCGTTGCAGGCAAACTGAACATGCTGGGTCCTGGAAAACATCTGGTGCAGGTCGCTGGTGATGAGGAAGCGCATGTTCGGGATCGCTACCGCTCCGCAGGGCTGGTTTTGTTCAACATGGTGAGGTAGTATTTCTGCGTGTACTCCTGCACCATCCGCCAGGTGTTGTATTGTGGCACCAGGGTGACCATGGCCCGCCGGATGCGCTGGATCCACTGGCGCGGCAGGCCCTTGGCGTCCCGGTTGAAAAACATCGGGATCACCTGCTCGGTCAACACCCGGTAGAGGTTCTCGCTGTCGCGTCGGTCCTGCGCCTCGACGGAATCCGGATGCGAGTCGTCGCCGATCGCGAAGCCGTTGGTGCCGTCATAGCCTTCGCGCCACCAGCCGTCCATGATGCTCAGGTTCAGGCAACCATGACAGGCGGTCTTTTGACCGCTGGTGCCGGAGGCCTCCAGCGGCCGTCGCGGGTTGTTCAGCCACACATCGCAACCGGACACCATCTGGCGCGCGACGTGGATGTCGTAATTCTCGATGAATGCCAGGTGTCCCTTCAGTTCGGTGTATTTGCTCAGATGGACAATACGCTGAATGAACCGTTTGCCGTCGTCGTCGCGCGGATGGGCTTTGCCCGCGAAGATGAACTGGATGGGGCGCTGCCTGTCGTTAACCAGTTTCACAATGTTCTCAAACTGCTGGAAAACCAACGGCGCACGCTTGTAGGTGGCAAAGCGGCGAGCGAACCCAATCGTCAGCGCGTCGGGGTTAAGCAGTTGGTCGAACGCGATGAAGTCGCCCTGCCGCATCCGCTGGCCTTGCATCAGGAGCCGCCGCCGGCAGAACTCAATGAGCTCGCGACGGAGCCGGTAGCGCAGTGCCCAGATTTCTTCGTCTGAGATGAAATCCGGGTCGGCCATCCGCTTCCAGAACTCGGGCGCGTTGATGTCGCTTTCCCAGTTGGCCAGGATCTTGGCGCGCCAGAAGCGCGTCTCTTCTCCCCCGGGGACGGCGGTGCCGCTGTCCTGGGTTTCATTCAGCTTGCGTCGCCAGAAACGGCGCACCGGCCCTTTCATCCAACCCAACAGGTGGACCCCGTTGGTAATGTGGCCGATCGGCACCTCCTCGGTTTTCCGGTCGGGCCACAGCCAGTGCCACATCTGGCGGCTGACGCGTCCGTGGAGTTCGCTGACGGCGTTGGCAGCGCGGGAGGCCTTGAGCGCCAGGACCGTCATGCAGAAGGGCTCATTCTGGTTCTCCGGCTTGACCCGTCCCAATGCCATCAATTCGGCGTGGCTCAAGCCGAGGCTCGATTCGAACTTCTGGGCCGCGTAGCGCATCAGATCGCTGCTGAACTGGTCATGGCCCGCCTCCACGGGCGTATGTGTCGTGAAAACGCATTCCGCCCTGGTCGCGGCAAAGGCATCCTTGAAGCTCATCCCTTCGGCCAGGCGTTCCCAGATCAACTCCAAGGTCAGGAACGCCGCATGGCCTTCGTTCATGTGGAAGACCGACGGCTGCAGGCCCAGCCCGCGCAGCAGGCGGACGCCGCCGACACCCAGGAGGATTTCCTGCATGATCCGCGTCGAGCTGTCGCCGCCATACACGCGCACCGTCAGGTCGCGGTAGTGTTGCTCGTTTTCCGGCAAGTCCGCATCGAGCAGATAAACCGGCACTCGGCCGACGTTCGCGCGCCAGGCCTTGAAATAGACCGGACTCGTCACCAGAGTCACCGATCCCACGAACGGTTCGCCCTTCGGGTCCAGCACCGGCTCCACCGGCAGGTTTCTGGGCTTGAGCAGCGTGTAGTATTCCGTTTGCCAGTTGTCCGGATTGAAGTCCTGCTGGAAGTAGCCTTCCCGATAGAACAGGCTGATGCCCACGAAACCCAGACCCAGGTCGCTGGCGGATTTCGCGTGGTCGCCGGCCAGGACGCCCAGGCCCCCGGCGGCGATCGGCAGGGTTTCGTGGAAACCGAACTCCGCCGAGAAATAAGCCACCGGGTTCTTCAACAGCGCCGGCGCGTGCTGCAGTCCCCAGGTGTTCTTCTCGTCCAGGTAGGCCTGGAAGCGCTGGAGCACGCCACGGACCCGATCCGAGAACTCGCGGTCCTGGAGGCGGACGCGCAGCTCGTAATCGGAGAGTTCATGCAAAACGGCGACCGCGTTGTGGTAGAGGTTTTGCCAACCCCGCGGCGAGAGCTCGGAGAAGATCTCCTGCGCCTCCTGGTTCCAGGTCCACCAAAGGTTACGCGCCAGTTGGTTCAAACCAACGCTCAATTCGGTCAGCTCTCTTGTGGAGAGCGGTTTCGGACTCATAAAGCTCTGGATGTCAGTTCACAACCCCGCCGAGACTCGGCGAGCGTTCGCGATCCCAGCCGCACAGCCGGTCCTTCACATACAAGACGCGACCATCCCTCGCCAATCAAATTCCAAACGGGGATTCCAGCCGGGCATCAGTCCATGCGGCCAGATCGCTGGACGCTTGGAGCAGACAGGTGTGACCAGGCACTCCGCTCAGGCTCAACTCAAAACTACCGCCTGCCCCAATCCCTCGGGATCCCAATAGCTCCAGCTCACGCTGACCAGAAGGTCGTTGGCGACAACCACCGTGGGCACGGGGATGACAACCCGAAACGGAGCTGGGGTGCGGTCGTGGCCAGGCTGAATCGGTTGTTGATGCTGGCAAAAGCCACCGCCCCAGTCGCGCCGGGATACGTGGCGGCGTCTCGGGCGGCCACTCTGAAAAATGAAAGCTGTGCCTGGCAGGTCTGGCTGGCGCCCAAGGTCCCCCCCGGAATCACGACCGACGTCGCCGAGCCGTCGAGGGCCGCGGCTTCCCACGGGGGCGGCGTCTGAAACAGGACGTTGCCCGCGCTGTCACCCACGAGCAGGTTGATGTAATCGTTGGTGGTGCCGCCCGCAAATGCGTCCCACGTCAACTCTTGAGCATGTTCAGGAAGTGTTTCATGGCCGGCGACAGGACCCGGTCCCGTTTGTAGATGGCCGCCCAGGGTCGGTAGAACTCGCCGTCCTGGATATCCAAGGCGGCCAGCGTCTGGGTGTTGACCTCCTGGACCACGGTGCTTTGCGGAACAATCGAGACGCCCGCGTCGATCTCGACCGCGCGTTTGACGGTCTCGATGTTGTCGAATTCCATCACATAATGGACCCGCACGCCGTGTTCCCGCAGGAGCCTGTCGATCGCCTTCCGCGTGGGGATGTCCGGCCCAAATCCGGCAAAGTTCTGCCCCGCAACCGCGCGCAGCGGCACCCGCCTGGCCTTGGCCAGCGGATGCTGCGGATGACAGATCAGCACCAGGTTGTGCTTGCCCAGCGGCATCACCTCCAGTTTGGGGTCGCGGGTGGGGTATGCCACCAGGCCGATATCCACCACGTTCCCCAGCACGTCCTCGTACACCTGCCGGGTGTGGCGGTACTCCACGTGGACGTTCACCGTGGGATGGGCCTTGAGAAACTTCTTCAGGTAAGGCGGCAGGTCGTACAGCCCTACGCTGTAGATGGTCGCCACGCGAATCGTGCCGGAGATGACCCCCTTGATCTCCTGGAGTTCGCTCAGCATCGATTCGTAAGTCTGCATGATCGCCTTGCTGCAGTCATACAGCGCCTGACCTTCCGCGGTCAGCCGGAACTTCTTCCGGCTCCGCTCGATAAGGATCGACTTGAACTGCCGCTCCAGGGAACTGATCTGTTGACTGACCGCTGATTGCGTCACCTGATTGATGTGGGCCGTCTTGGTGAAACTCTCCGTCTCAGCCAGGTCGCAGAAGATTTTCAAACTCGCAATCTGCATAACGTTACGATAACTGACCAATTATATCATGGCAGCTTATGGAAGTCAAAGACAACACAATGGGCCCCCGGGGGGCGGTGCATCCTCAAGCTGTCAGTCGTCCCGCCGGGGTCACCCGCCCGCTGATGCCCGTGCCGCCGGATGAGCCGGTGCGCCCGGGAGGAGGGCCCAAAAGACCCTGCCCGGCCGTTTGCCTGAGGCGCGGTTCTTTACAAAGCCGCCCCGGTGCGGCACACTCTGGCTGGTTGGAAACACAAGCCGAACGTAACCCGTCCTGCAAATGCTCACACTATGAAAAAGCTCATCGTTCGCCTGCTGATCGTCGTGGTGATTCTAGTGGTCGCGGGCCTCGTCGCGATCTCTCTCTCCCTGGACTCCATCGTTAAGAAAGGGATCGAAAGGGCCGGTCCCGCGGTGACAAAAGTCGAGGTCCGGTTGGCCTCGGCGAAGATCTCTCCGTTCTCTGGCGGGGGCCGGCTCTCTGGCCTGTTCGTGGGCAATCCGCCCGGGTTCAAGACCGACTCCGCCATCAAAGCCGGGGAGATCAGCGTCCGCCTGAAGCCCTCGTCGGTGTTGGCCGACAAGCTGGTGATCGAAGAGATCAGTGTCAACGCTCCGGAGATCACCTTGGAAGGCAGCCTCACAGGCAATAACCTCAGCAAGATTCTCGACAACATCCAGGCCTTCACCAGCGGCGAGGCGGACCCGGCCAAACGAGCCGGGCAAAAGGCCCAGAAAAAGCTGCAAGTGGACAGTTTCGTCATTCGGGGCGGGAAGGTCACGGTGGGCTTGACCGAGTTGGGCGGCAGGACGGCGACGCTCACTTTGGCCGACATCAACCTGAAGGACCTCGGGACCGGGCCTGAAGGGATCACCGGGTCGGACCTGGCCATGCGTATAGGCAGGGAACTCGTCGGTAACGTCACGGAGTTGGTCATTCGGAATCTTCCGGAACTGATCAAGGGAGTGACAGACTTGAAAAACCTTGGCAAAGGTGGCGCCGAGCAACTGAACCAAGTCACCAAGGGCGTGCAGGACCTCTTCAAGAAGAAGAAGTAAGGAAGGCTCCGCCTCCGTAAACTGGTCCCCCGCCGGTAACCCCGAGCACGCCGGACTTCGCATCCGCCCCTGGCCCCTCTCGCCCGTCGCGTCAAATGCAGAAGGCAAAGATGTGAGCCCTGTTCGCGCTCTCGACGAACGACGTTATCTCCGCGGCCTGAAGCGAACTCGTTGGCCAGGGTGGCCCCGGCCCTTGACCTGCCAACGCCAGCCCAAAACACCCAGCCCTGCCAACAAAAGCGCCGCGGTGCACGGCTCCGGAATCGTCACTCCCTCCCGATACCACAAATCGGTACTCCCGAACGCAACATCGTTCAGCACAAAGAGCCCCTTGCCGCCACCGCCGCGAACGATCGTGACACCCTCAAACAATCCCTTATTCGTCTGAGAGACGACTTCGAACTCATACTTCCTGCCAGGCGTGACGTTCACCGGCTCTGGAAAGTCAAACTCGACCAGAAAGTAATCGTACGACGGGGAGGTGTGCTGCAGAGTCAAGCAGGGCGTCGAGCCGATAACCGGCCCGATGACGTTGGAGGGGATGACTTCCCTGAGGTTCACCGAGAGCGTCTCTGAGCCCGTTTCATTCAGGTAGAAATGATTGAAGCATAGTTCCACGAAACCAACCTCGGTGAGACTCGGCACGAAGATCTCCCCGAAACTCCCTCTAGTAAACACACCACTGAGCACGACGCCCGGGATGGGTGGAAGCTGCCCGCCAGCCGGGCACATCTGGTCGTACACCTTCGTCGGTTCCTCGGCCCAACAAGCAGCTCCGAGCAACAGCGCGCCGAGCACCGCCAAGAAACCAGAGCGCAGCCACAGGCCTACACGCCGGGCACGAATGAGCCAGTTCATAAGCCCTATGGGTTGGTCGGCAGCGAAAGCGGCGCGAACACCGCGTGCTCAAGCTGCCGGGTCTCATTGTCATCCACGATCCCCATGCTGACGAAGGCGCTCCCATTCCAATGTACCAGGAAGAGATTGCCTGTCTCGGCCCAAAAGATCTCCCCGGATTGAACCAATAGGATGTCCTCGTTGATATTGTCGAAAAAGCCACGCGGCACTTTGTACAGTGTTGCTAGGACCAACGTCCCTGGACAAGAGCTTCACCCAATAAAGGTCCTGGCTTTGAGGAATGATGTGCAGGTCGTAGACGTTGATTCCGAGCGTTGTTTCCTGCAGGCTGCCATCGGTGGAAACCGCATAGACGACCCCATTCTGCCGCCCGGGAGCACCTACGAGGATCTTGCCTGCCCATTGAGCGCTATACCTGGCTGGGTCGTTCGGACACGTCAGGACGCCTTCAATATAGTCGGGCGAGAGAAAGGAGCAAACTAGCGTTACCTCTCTTGTGTCAGCCTGGATTCTCCACAGCCGCTGACCCGCATTGTCTGGCAGATACCCGGTGACCACGAACAGGTCCTTGCAAATCCGGTTGGCGCCAAAAACGCCCACCGTGTCGATGTGCATCCCCGACGGAGAATAATCTTCCTCGATGACCCCATTGGATAGAGTCGCCCAGCTCGTGTCGAGGACGGCACCATCGGCACTGATCCG
>Ga0315274_10012932_pt1 | contig 11881 bp, 7 predicted proteins | sample YL17G02_20_MG_FD_203700 | JGI IMG/M metagenome (GOLD analysis project Ga0315274, IMG submission 203700) | Sediment microbial communities from Yellowstone Lake, YNP, Wyoming, USA - YL17G02_20 | ecosystem: Environmental > Aquatic > Freshwater > Lake > Sediment | place: USA: Wyoming | collected... | reverse complement strand
TGGACACGGCCAACCGGGCCAACCCCTGTCCGCAGTTGGGAGAGTACGAGGCGACCAACCCCTGCGGAGAACAGTTTCTGCTGCCGTACGAAAACTGCTGCCTGGGGTCGGTGAACCTGGCGCGGCATCTGCGCTACGGGGACAACGGCCACCCGGCGATAGATTGGGAGAGGCTGCGGGAGACGGTGGAACTGGCGACGCGCTTCCTGGACGACGTGATCGAGGCCAACGCCTACGTGCCGGCGGTGCCGCAACTGAAGGAGGCGGCCCAGCGCACGCGGCGGATCGGGCTGGGCATCATGGCGCTGGGGGACCTGATGGTGAGCCTGGGGGTGCGCTACGGGAGCGAGGAGGGGCAGGAGTTGGCGGCGCAGGTGATGGAGTTTGTGCGCTACCACGCCATGCGCGCCAGCATCGCACTGGCGCGCGAGCGGGGACCTTTCCCGGCGATCGCAGAGAGCATCTACGATCCGGAGGACATGCGCTGGAGGCCACCCGAGCCAGTAACCCCTTATACGCGGCTCGAAAAGTGGGGGCGGCCACTGCTGGACTGGGGGAGTATCTTGGAGGGGCTCCGGCGTTACGGCATCCGCAACGCGGCCCAGGCGACGGTGGCACCCACCGGGACGATCGGGACGGTGGCCGGGTGCGAGGCCTACGGCTGCGAGCCGATCTTTGCGCTGGCCTACGTGCGCCACGTGAACGACGATGGCCGGGACCTGGAACTCAAGTACGTGAGCCCGCTCGAAGACGATCAATTTCCCCGCCACCGCCAGGCCCGAGGACGTGGCGCGGGCCTTCCAACTGGCCTGGGAACTGGGCTGCAAAGGGCTGACGGTGTACGTGACCGGTTCGCGGGAGAAGGTGGTGCTGGAGACAGAAGCGACGCGCCGGGCGGCGCAGCAGGCGCGCGGGGCGACAGTGCAGGCGACGGTACGGCCGCGCCCGCACCGGCTGAAGGGGGAGACCTACAGCCTGGACACCCCGCTGGGGACGGCCTACATCACCGTCAACACCAACGGGGATGGGGAGCCGTTCGAGGTATTCCTGAACGTGGGAAAGGCCGGGTCCGACACGGCGGCGGTGGCGGAAGCGATCGGGCGGCTGATTTCGCTCTTGCTCCGCATTCCCTCGCCGCTCTCGGCCACGCGGCGGCTGCAGCAGGTGGTGAAGCAGCTGAAGGGCATCGGCGGCGGGCGGCCACTGGGGTTCGGGCGCGACCGGGTGCGGAGCCTGCCGGACGGGGTGGCGCAGGTGCTGGCCGAGCACCTGGGGCTGGTGGAGGCAGTCATGGAAGGGAAAGAGGCCGGGCAACTGCCCCTCTTTCCGGCGGGAGACCTGTGCCCGGAGTGCGGGCACGCGGCGCTGGTGAACGAGGAGGGCTGCCGGCGGTGCTATACGTGTGGGTATAGTGAGTGTTGAACGTCAGTACAATTGGTTGAAGCTGACGCCCAGCACGTCGAGCGCCAGGCGGTTGAGGCCACCAATGATACGAGCGCGGTCGCTACGGTTTTGCTCACTGGGCCCGTATAGTCGCTCTTCCCGCAAGTTCTCCAGCAGGCGTGCCTCCAGGACGTTGAATTCATCGTAGCGGTTGGTCCGTTCCAGTTGGGCTTTCAGGATCTCCAGGCCACGCTCGTAGTCCATACTGTCCCCTCTGGCAGTGGATTGCGAAAGGGGCTGTGAGGCAGGGGCAGCGATGGCTTGCCCCGGGCGGCGAGAGGGTAGAAGCACCATTCCAGGTTCGCCCAGGATTCCCAAGGGGTCTGTGTTCAAAATGGCGATGCCCCGGTCCCGCCACATCCGCACGTCCTCCTCCGGCAGCCGAGGCCACACGGCATAAGCGGTGCGGGCAAAGCGACTTTCGGCGATCTGGTCGAACAGGAAGCGGAAGTTGGGGTCGGCCAGGCTATAGCCGACGAAGAGCACCGTGTTGAGACGCAAGGCACGGCGGACCTCATCGAGCACCGGTTCCCTCTCGCGGTCGTGCAGCAGGTCAGAGTGGTCGCGGTCGGTGACGATGAGCGTATCGGGTTGTTGTGCGCTGCCGTAGAGTTTGATCAGCGTGGGGCGATCGGAGTTCATAAAGTTTACGTCACTGCCGCGCACGACCAGGTTGAAGGGAACGCCCGCTTCCCGCAGGGTCAACTCGAGCAGGTTGTCGTAGGCGGTGGTGATCAGGACCCGCATCTGGCGTGCCTGGACCAGCGCAGCGATCCGCCGGTGGAATGGTTGCGGCGACCTGCCAGCGGTGTCGAGGCTATCGCGGATGAAGGCGGTGAACTCCCAACGGTTGCCGGCCCGGCTGACGCGCTGAGCCACCTCGGCCAGTGGGAGCGATTCGTCCAATCCTTGGCGGCGGGCAAGGTCGCAGGCTAGATCAGTGCGGGAGGGCAGGCCGGTCACGTTACGGGGCAAGTCGGCGCCGATGAAGAGAGACAGAGTACGATGCTGTAGTGCTTCGGTCAGCTCTGCGATGTCGCTCACGGTCAATCCTCGTTCTATTCCAGGTCAGTCTATGCTCCCCTAATTCAAGACCTCCTGCGCAGGGCAAGGATCACTCCCACAGCAATGCCGACAAAAAACATCAGACCTCCAACAGCCAGCACCAGGGTCATGTCTCCTCCTGGAGATCGCTCTGACACTTTCGTGGAACCGATAGGAGATAGCGTTTCAGTGGGCTCAGGTGTATCAGTGGGCACAGACGTTGATGTTGGCACTGATACAGGCGACGCTGTAGGTGAGGGTTCTATCATAGACGTCGGCGTGTAGGTCGGCGCGATTGTTGGGCTTGGGGCAGGAGCCTGCGACTCGAACAACCAGAAATAGTTCATATTCTCCGAGCCGATAGGGTTCAACGACTCAAGCGAAAATGTGACCACTCCTTTGTTGACCAGTACCTCAGATGATATTCTCTTCCATCCCGACTCCTGAAACATATATAGTGCAACGTAGGAAGCACGAGTGTCTGGAATCTTCATCGCCACCTGAACAGGCTGGCTGAAGGCACGAACGGGGCCCCCTTCAATGTATTCAAAGCGGCAAAATACCGGCTGTCCCACCGAATTACGTCCTGACGGGACACCCGGTACGGAGGTAGCTTCTAGATGGTCGCAATTAACGCGGATAGTGAGCATAGAGAAGCCGTTGGGAAAGCTCATAGTGAAGGGGCCAAAGCCCTTGGTGTCCCCCTCAGGGCAGACAATCTGCGAATCTTGGCATTTCCACGAAGATCGGCTCGGTGGTACTACTGGCGAGAGAAAGGGGAGCGACATCACAGAATGGACCTCCAGCACCAGCCAAACCGATGCTGCCAATACAGCGACAAACATCAAGGACTTGGATCGTGATGACTTTAAGAATAGCACGTTTTCCTCCGTCATTCATGCAATTGTGATGGGCTAGGGAATCTCGAAACCAAGGACCTTGTTCCGGGTATAGTAGTAGGCTCCACTATCACCAGTCAGAATCAGTTCTGGAGTTCCAGATTTGTGAATGACCAACAGTCTGGGAGTCATAATGTCGAGGTTTTCCCGAATATCCTCCCAACGGCTTCCTGCACCTGGCCTTCGATAAACAACGCCAGCCTCCGTCACCACGTACAGCAAATCACCATGGTTATCGCTCTTCATAGCCAACGCCACGACATTGGGATCCTGCAACCCCTCATTGATGGGAACCCAAGTCTTGCCCTCATCTATCGTGCGCAAGACGCCGTCACCCCGCGTGGACACATAGAGCGTGCCAGGAACATTGCCAGTCGCCAGTTCGCTAACCTGTGCTGTACCCGGTATATTACCGGTTTTGGCCCAGCCCAGTCCTCCATCGTCAGTCTTGATAAGCGTCCTTCCATCAGCAATAGCATAAGCCACCTGCAAATCCCAGGAGGGAACAGTGACGATGTGAACATTGTACACCCCCGACCATCCGCGCCACTGCACTTCTGGGTACTCTCCGGGGTCCGGACCCAATTCTGTGCTCAATATGCCGCTACCTGCTGTACCGGCATATAGAATCGCTCGTGCGTTGTCAAGTACAGCTAAGGCCAAAGACCAAGTATCATCATTCATGGATTCCACAGGAGGTAGCCCAAGCGATTCCCACCTTTGCCCTCCATCTCGGGTCACAAACACTGACCATTGACGGGGATTATAGACCCCAGCATAGAGCACATTGGGATCTCTGGGATCACCTATCAAGTCCCGCACAGCCACGGCATCAAGGCCGGAGTCCGCCCTTGTCCAGTCGAATGATCCCACGCCTGTTACATTGCCCCTATAGACAACACCTCTAGTGGCAAGGTACACAGGCGCATCGTTGCCTTCGCCCATGTACGCTACTTCGACCAGCGCAGGCGGGAAGTTCAAGTCCATCACCGTCCAGTTGTCACCTCCGTCGACGGTGCGCACCAAGCCCAAATCTGAGGCAACGTATAGACGATCGGACGAATCTGGATCTGACAACAAGCGAAACACGCCACTGTGAGACAACTCGGGGGCGACAATCATCTCCCAGGCCTGGCCTCCATTTCGGCTTCGATAGAGGCTCACACCACCGGTTCCCCAAACGCTCGCGAAAAGCACTGGCTCATCCCCTCCCGTGAGGGCCAAGCGATCTATACGATCGTATAAATCGGCTCCTGGTATAAACCGGGCAGTCCACTTTTGATTAGCATCATCCAGGAGTCCGATTAATTTGGCTGAAGTAGCTGCATAGAGCAGATGGTTCTGCCTATCGGTAGCTATGTCTGTGATGCGTCCTCTGCCATAGAGGGTGAACCGCAAATCGCATTCAATTCCCTCCGGACGCATAGGATCGCAGCCTTCCGGCGCGGCCAGTTTCCAGTCGGAGGTTATGCCATCGCCAAACCATATGCAATCCTCATCTGTCCAGACATAGATGCGCCTGGGATTGGCAAACGCAGCCATACCGACAATTGACGCGCTGCTTAAAGCATCGCCACCAATCTGTCGCCAAGTCTTGCCGAAATCTGTACTGACATAAATACCACGGTTGTCTCCAGTGCCCAGATAAATGGTCTTGCGATCTTCGGGGTCTACGACTAGGTTATGAATCCAGTAGCTTACCAAGCCAAGATTGCGTAGCCCGATCTCGCCTGTCTCTGTATCAAAGACATACACCCCCGCACCAAACGCACCTATATACACAAGTGGCTGATTATGATCGCCCAGGCCAACGACCATGTCAGTTACAGGTTCCCTGGTCGTTTCTTCCAGGGCAAGCTCCCAGTGATCTCCACCGTCCTCGCTGCGATGCAACGCATGCCCATACCTTCCCCCTTCTACCAGAGCCCACAGCACGCGCTCGTTTCCAGGCTCCACAGCGATGAGCGGTACAGTGCCTACCTCATTGAAATCATATTGAGTCCAAGTACCCCTCTGACCCCATTGGTGTAGAAGAATCCCGCCGACGAGCAGAGAGGCCAGAATCAGCCCAGCGACAACTTGGCGTGCACGCAGTGCAATCTGCTTTAGAGTCTGCCTAGCAGCGACTTTGGCCCACAACGAGACAGGCAAATGGTCTCGAAGCTCCCACAATGGGTCAACAAGGCGCTCCCGCTCAGATGCTTTCCCTGTCATGTAGCGGTGACCCAATTCCTGGGCTAACTGCTTTTGCCAATGGACATCCAGAGACTCTCTGGAGATCTGGATTGCTTTTAGGGCAGAACTAGAATGATCTGGATTCAGCAAAGCACTGGCAACGCAATCGGTGGCCAAACGGCTCATGCCAACATCCGGGGCAAGCATAGGACCTACCCAGTAGTCAATTCGTTTGCCAGACCGCAGAGCGCTCAACAGCAACAGCTCAAATACATCGTGATCTCTCACCCGCAATTGTCCGAGGGTATACTGGGTCTCAATCTCTGACAGCCTTTGGGAACCGATAAGCACTTCTCCGGCCTGAGTTTCGAGGTCCCGTCTCGAAGCATGCCAATCGTCCAAATCCTGCCGCAGCCACTCTTCGGCCCGTTTGCGTCGTTTGGCCTCTTCAGAGATGTCCAAGTCCTGAACCAGATACTCATGGACGATTTCATAGGCGATTTGTCCGTCTTCACGTTCCACTGGGCGAACCAAACGAGACGCAATCAGTTGATTGACAAGAGACTGGAGCTCTTGAGCCTCAATGTCGAGAGCCAGGGCCAGCTCACTGAGGCTCTTGCTGGCACGCGTGCCCTTGGAGGTAACCATCTCTTCCAGTAGCCGACGCGCTAAAACGCGCATCTGAGGCTCAAGATCCTTGAGCTTTTGATCCAGATAGCCCCTCAAAATGCCCTCAGTACCCCCCAACTGTTCGTAGGTCTCCAAGCGGATGAGGGCACGGCCTTCTCGTTTATCATAAAGGGCACTGCAAACGATCTGGAGTTGTGGTGGCATCACCCCACCCAGCCAAAGGTCATTGAGCAAACGGTCAACCAGCCTATCCTCGTAACGCATTCCCACTTGTCTAGCCGGTTCCATGATCGCCTGGCCTGCCTGCTCGCGAGACAGAGGCCCCAGACGCATCTGCAGGTCGAAGATCTCTGGGATGCGCTCCCTGATTTCATGCACCGATGCCAACCAGTCATCGCGGATGCTCAATACCACTTTGACCGGCACATCGCGGGCATCGTAGAGCGCGCCCAGTTCGGCGATGAATCCAGCACGCGACGCAGGACTGAAATGGATGAAGAATTCCTCGATCTGGTCAATGACCACTACCAACGGCAACCCGCTTATCCGGGTAAAAGCGTTGACAAAGTCCACCAGCGACACATCATCGGCTGGCAACTCAGCATTTGACAGTTGGCGGCGCAGGGTAGCACGGATTTGGGCAGCGGGATCGTCGGTGAGCGCACGTACGCTGATGACTTTATACCTAGGTTCAGCCCCTTCCAGCCAGGGGATAACGCCGGCCTGTAAGAGTGAGGTCTTGCCGACACCTGAAGCACCACAGAGTAATACCAGCCTCTCAGCATGGATACGAGCCGTCAGTTTCTGGATTTCACGCTCGCGGCCGAAGAACCTACCGCGGTCTGTGGCTTCGTAAGGAAGCAGCGCCTTGTATGGAATCTCTGGCAATGGTGGGGCTACTCCTGGAAAAATTGTGGATTCTCCAGGGTATGGACGCGCGGCACGTTGGTTGACGAGCGCCTCTAGGAACTGTTCCACGTCAACACCGAAGATGCCGGCGTTACGCTTCTCCCACCAGGCACGAGCGTAGGCACCAGGATCACCACCATAAATGAAGGCACGTCTACGGTGGGGGTCGAGAGCACGGGTGACCCGATCGTAGAAGCCGCGGAGCCACTCATCCTTGGCATCAAAGCCAACGAAGAGCCAGTGCCGCTTGGCCATTTCTCCGCGTAGCACATCCGATAGATTGGCGCGGGGTTCCATGAAGAGCCGGTGGTCGTCCTCGGTGACAACGAGAGAATCGGGCTGGTCGAGCACACCCCACAACCATACCAACAGTACTTCGGACTCTTTGGTGTAGGCGATCTCCTCATTGCGAACCACTCCGGCATAAGGGATATGCGCATCTTTTAGGGCACGCTCCAGCAGGCGATCGTAGCAGGTAGTGACGATCACATGAGGTTGGAGTTGGGCTATCAACCTGTGAGTGCGCAGGGGCTCCAGATTGGGGTCATCGAGCCGTTCTCGCAGGAACCGGATTAGGCCATTCCGGTCGTGGCGCGTTGTGTCGTAGTGACCGGCGGCGCGGGGCAGAGTCAATGGTTCATCTTCTGGGGGCAGGTCGCAAAGGGCAGCCAACTCTTGGGCCAACTCCGCTGATGATGGTAGGGCACCCTGGTTGATACCCTCACCGACGAAAAGCAGTGCCGCGTCCAGCACTTCCAGTAGATCTCTAGGAATCGTCGTCATCTTCTTCTCCTGCCACCGTCGCCATCGCGTATTCGCTTATGGTTGCACATCTCTGCCCGGACTCTGAACCAGTAGTCCAGGTTTCATGCAACTACCGAGATTGCCTGATCTCTAGACCACGTAGCCCAAGACCCATATAGATTATAACGCAATCTTGCATGATTGTCAATAGTTCATGAGCCCGCACGCCTACCGACATACTGATGCAGCCAGAGATGCACGATTGCTGGTGTACCACGTCAATCGAAGAAGCTCACTAGCATTACCTTTGCACGCACCTTAACAATTACATAACTAGAATTGACAAATGGCCAGCCTGTGGTAGACTGTCAGCATCCGTGCAGCCACTACGAGGAGGTGCCGATGACCCATCCCCCAGCCGTGATTGAGAAGGCCCAGAACATGGAACATCTGCTGCTCCGTGTTGAAGCGGGCGAACCCCTTGAGCAAGTACGCGCCGAGCTGGGTCTGGATGTCGGAGCAGAAGCCATTCCCGAACTTCAGGCCAGGTACGAAGCAGGTGGGCGGAGTTGGGAAGCCTTAATAGACGGTCGCCATGGTCATCCCCAGAAAGCCCATTCCGCGCTGCGGGAATGGATGCGCGAGCGGAAGCAGGGTGACGAATCGCTGACGGCGCGGGAATTGGCGGTGGAGATCGTGGAGCAGTTTCAGATCAAGTTGAGCATCGGCCACCTCAACTACCTGCTGCGCAAGGTGGAGTTGACGAGGCCGCGGGGGCGTCCCTACCGGTGTGAGGAGGGGAGTGATCCAGCCCCAGACCGAGGAGCCCAGCCGGATGAATCGCTCGACAACGCGGGGACTTTTTTCCCTCGAAGCAGCGAAGCAGGAGCTGGGAGTCAACGCAGCCATTGAGGCCTGTCTGGAGGCAACCCGCCAGGAGTACCGAGAGACAAACCCGGGAGCGCCACTGCGGATTGTGGTGGGCGAGCCTGAGACAGTGTGGCATAAGCTGGATCACCTGCTCTATCTGCCTGTCCTGGGATTGGTCCGTCCCCGCGATCTGTACTACTACCAAGGGGAAGGGCTGAAAGTACTGCACGGTTTCATCTACAAGTACCTCACCGTGGAGCACTTTCTGGGCGAACTCACCGGCTTGCGGGTCGGATATCCTCTGGCAGATGCACTGGCCTGTTGCTATAGCCAGGCGTGGTACCCAGGGGCTGAGCCGCTGTTCATCTTCACCGACTGGCACGTCAAGCCCCATTGGACCAAGCACCAGGCCCATTCGGGCCACGTCACGATGTGGGAACGGGTGATGCCGGGCACCAAGCAATTGCTCATCAACGCACCCGATGGCCATCTGCTGGGAGGGTGGAACTACCCGGTGGATGTTCATCTGACGCAGGTGTTGGTTGACCTGGAGGCTGACCTGGCCACCAAGTTAGAACGACCCATTGCCTACAACATCTTCGACAGTGAAGGGGGCGGCCTACCTACCGCCGAGCGCTACGCGGAGGCGGGGCGGGAGTACATCAGCGTCCTTCCCCGGCAAGGGGATCAGAGCCTAGCGGCCTTCGAACTGCTGGGAAGGTGGGAGCCAGTCGAGGGGGATTCACAGCACGAGGCTGTGTATGCCCGGTGGAAGGATCCCCAGAAAGCTCAGGAAGACCCACGACGGTTGGTACTGATGCGGCGGTTGCAGGACACAGACCCGACGCGAGTGTACGCGGGGCGCATTCCTGAGAGCCTATCGGCAGGGGCCGTTCCGGCGCGCTTCCGCCAGCGTTGGCAGCACCAGGAGCGGGTGATCCGGCAGATGATTAGCGGTGCCAATCTGAACGCCAACTTCGGCTATGCCTACAGTGAAGTGCCCAACCGCACCCAGAAGCGACGCTGGGAGGAGGCACAGGAGAAGGTTGAAGTGAGCGAGCGTTGTCTGGCTGAGCAGGAAGAAGCCCTGTCTAACCTGTGGCGCAAGTTGCGAAGACTGCGGGAGACCGATCGCCAGGAGCGGGAAAGGCTGCACCAGGAGATTGAGGTGCAGACGCTCGAACTGGCGCGACGGCAACAGGCAGGGGTGGCGTCGCGACGCTGTTGGCGGGGGCTGCAACGTCGACGGCATCGGCTGGACACCCTGACAGCATGCTTCCAGCAGAGGCGCTGTCGGCTGCTGGCAAAGATCGCCCGCCGTCGAGCACGCCGGAGTGAGCTATGCAAAGAACTGGTAGAACGCCGAGCAGCCTGCAATGCCCTAGACACCGACAGCCTGTGCCGGGAACGGAGCCTGGAGAAGGATCAGATCATGCTGGATCTGCAAGTCCTGCTCACTAGCCTGCACGACTGGGCGCGGTGTCATTACTTCGCACCCGAGTGGCAACGGCTGGAGTTGGACACGGCCACCCAGATGATCTATCGCAAGTCGGGACGGGTCAACTGGGGACAGGAAGAGATCGAGGTCGTGCTTGATCCCTATCGTTACCCGGAACACCAACAGGCGATGGAGGAGACTTGCCGCCGCTTCAACCAAGCCCAGGTGCATTGGCGGGACGGGCGGTTGCTTCGCATCCATGTGGCCAGAGATTCACAGTTCTAGTTATGTAATTGTTAAGGTGCCGTTCAAACCTGATGCTAGCCCAGCCTAACCACCTGACCAGGCCAGAGACTGACCGCCTGACCAGTACCGAAACTCCCCGCCTGGCTGATGCGGCGGGGGGATTTTCGTGTTATACTGAGCGCAACGATGCGAGGAGAATAGCGCCGGACTGTTGTCCGGCGCGAGCGGCGCGAGGGGGCGGTGCGAGCAGCACGGTAGTGCGAGGTGATTTCGGTGATTCGTGATTTGATCTGGGACGTGGATGGGACGCTGTTCGATACGTACCCTGCCATCGCCAGGGCATTTTCCCTGGCCTTGCAGGAGCACAGGGCCGAGGTACCCCTGGAGCAGATCGTGGATCTGGCCAGGCAGTCGCTCGGGCATTGTGCGACGACGCTGGCAGGCCAGTTTGGCCTGGACGCCGCTGAGTTGACGCGGGAGTTTCAGAGACATTACGCCAGCATCCCGGCCACAGAGCAGCCCCCCTTTCACGGCGTGGCCCACGTGTGCGATTACGTGGTTGCGACGGGGGGCAGGAACTACATCGTCACCCACCGGGGGCGCGAGTCGCTGCAGCGGCTCCTGGTGGCCCACCGGATGGAAAAGTACTTTGTGGATTGCCTGACCGCGGACGACGGCTTCCCGAAGAAGCCGGACCCGGCGGCCTTTGAAGAACTGCTCCGGCGGCATGGCCTCGAGCGGGAAGCGGTGCTGGCCGTCGGGGATCGCGAGATAGACATCGTGGCGGGGCGGGCTGCGGGTGTGCAGACCTGCCTGTTTGGTCAGGTGGCACCTGGTGTGGAGCCCGACTATGCGATCAACGATTTTGCCGAGTTGTATTGCCTGCTGGTGGCCGAGCACGGCGAGGAATCACACCTGGGCACCTGAGCAGGGCGAATGGTGCCCGCGATCATGATCCTCCAACTCCCCGGTTGGCCGATGCGCCGGGGAGTTTTTCGTGCCTTCCCGAAAGCTGATCCGAAAATGGGCGCATACCCTTTATGGTGAACTGGGTTCAGGCAGCTTTCGGGAAGGTTTGCCGTTGCACTCGCCGTCAAAGTGATATAGAATAGGCTCGCTTGAAAGCCGGGAGCGAGCGCAGAGCGAGGAGGGATCATGGAACCCACAGAAGGTGCGTCGAATGACAGGCACGAGGACCGGCCGACGAAGGCGGCTGGTTGGCCGAGGATGTCGAGGCGGCAGTTCTTGTGCCAGGCAGGAGCGGCCGCCGCCGGAGCGCTCCTGAGCGGTTGCGCCCCACTCCGGTCCCAGCCCGGCCCGCCAGGTGAAGAGGAGGTACGACTGGTCTACCAGGACTGGCGCACCGAGTGGTTCCCCCCGATGGCGCAGCAGATGCTGGAGCAGTTTCACGAGACCCACCCCCACATCCGCGTCTTCTACACCCCCGACCCGGAGGACTTTGAGGAGAAGGTGCTGGCGGACA
>Ga0315274_10012929_pt1 | contig 11883 bp, 11 predicted proteins | sample YL17G02_20_MG_FD_203700 | JGI IMG/M metagenome (GOLD analysis project Ga0315274, IMG submission 203700) | Sediment microbial communities from Yellowstone Lake, YNP, Wyoming, USA - YL17G02_20 | ecosystem: Environmental > Aquatic > Freshwater > Lake > Sediment | place: USA: Wyoming | collected... | reverse complement strand
AGGCAGAAGAAAAAGATTCCCAGTTCTATTCGATGCTTGGACAGCGTGCACTCTATTACAAGGGTTGGCTGGTGAACACCCTTCATCCCCCCATCTCCGGCTGGGGTAAGTTCGAGCATGATGCCTGGGAACTCTACAACTTGAAAAAAGACCGTGCCCAGATGCATAATCTGGCAGATAAAAACCCGGATATAGTAGAGAAATTAAAAGGGCTCTGGTATTATTATGCAGGCATATATCACGGTCTGCCTCTCGATGACCGAAGTCCTTTTGAAATGCTTTCGAGCCCTCGTCCGGAGCCTTCGAAACCACGAAACCGTTACATATACTATCCCTTCTGTGCCTCGGTACCCGAAATGGTTGCTGTCAATATCCGGCGGCGAAACTTCACCATCGCTGCCGGTGCGGTAATCGAAACTCCTGGAGCAGAAGGCGTACTCTTTGCTCATGGCGGGGTTGGTGGAGGCCACAGCCTGTATATTAAGGATAAAAAGCTGCACTACGAGTATAACTGGCTGGGTGAGAAGATCCAGCGGGTGACCTCGACTGTCGGGATATCAACCGGTAAACATGCCTTTACTGCGGAGTTTGTGAAAACAGGTGACGACAAAACGATGAGTGCAGTAGGCACTCTATCCCTCTTCATTGATATGAAAAAAGTCGGGCAGGGGACTATCATGACCCAGCCCGGTATGTTCGGAGAAGGTCTCTCCATCGGATCTGATAGTGGTGCACCGGTTTCACAGGACTATACTGCCCCATTCCGGTTTACCGGAGGAGTTATTGACAGAGTGGTTGTGGATGTGAGTGGGGAACGTTACATTGATCATGAAAAAGAAGTCACTGCCTGGCTCATGAGGGATTAATCCCGATATTTTTTGGAAATCCTGCCTTCGTCAGCAACAACTCACTAATTTTTTTAGAGAGAGACACACACACGTACTTATGGAACCGTTCCCGAAACTCCCTGCATTCCACCTGATGGCAAAACCGTGCGGTCCTCAGTGTAACCTTGCCTGCGGGTACTGTTTCTATCTCCCCAAAAAAGCCCTCTATCCGAAAAGCGGGTTCCGGATGCCGGACACCATACTTGAAGCATATGTTCAACAGACAATAGAAGGCCACCTCGTCCCCGAGGTCACTTTTGCATGGCAGGGGGGGGAACCAACACTTCTCGGACTTACATTTTTTAAAAAAGTCCTGGAACTGCAGAAGAAATATTGCAGACCCGGTATGGTAATCCGAAATACCCTCCAGACCAACGGTATATTATTTGATCAACCATGGTGCAGATTCTTACATCAGAATAATTTTCTCGTCGGTATCAGTATCGATGGTCCAGGGGAACTCCATGACACCCTTCGTAAAGACAATTCCGGAAAAGGGACGTTTGACCGGGTGATGAAGGGGCTCTCCCTGCTGAAGAAGCACGGGGTGGAGTATAATATTCTCTGCACGGTGAACAGTGCCAATGGTGATCACCCGCTTGAGGTCTACCGGTTCTTCCGTTACGAGATCGGAGCCCGGTTTATCCAGTTCATCCCTGTTGTTGCCCGTGATGAAACAAACGGGGAAGTTTCCTCCGGGTCCGTCCTGCCTGCTCAATATGGCAGGTTCCTGAACGGTGTCTTTGATGAGTGGGTGCGACACGATGTTGCACATGTCTATGTCCAGCATTTTGATACAGCGCTTGCAAACTGGTATGGGGAACCACACGGGATCTGTGTTTTCTCCCCCACCTGCGGTCAGGCAATGGTGATCGAACATAACGGGGACATCTATTCCTGTGACCATTTTGTTGACCGGGACCACCTGCTTGGTAATATCATGACAAATCCCGTTGCAGAACTCGTGAATAGTTCCCGGCAACGGCAATTTGGCCGGGACAAGCAGGATGGCCTTCCGGGATTCTGCCGGAAATGCCGGTTCCTCTTTGCCTGCCGCGGAGAATGCCCAAAGAACCGGTTTATCAGGACTCCGGATGACGAACCCGGACTCAATTACCTGTGCGAAGGCTACCAGCTGTTTTTTGAACATATCTCTGAACCTATGAAGTTCATGGTGCAGGAGTTACGTGCCGGTCGGGCCCCTGCAAACGTAATGAAGGCAGTGAAAGAAATCCCCCCAACGGGAAAATTATGAAGAATTACGTAGAAGTTTAATATTATTACTGCGATACTATCGACGATTAGGGTTGTCAGAATATGACCAACGCTCAGGAAAAGGGGTCCGGAAGTAAGGTTAAGAGTCTGTTCCCGATTCTGACGTGGCTGTCGCACCATAACTGGAAAGACATTCGCTTCGATTTGATTGCGGGCATTGTGGTCGCAGGCCTGATAATCCCCGAATCGATGGGCATTGCCGGTGTGGCAGGAGTCGAGCCCCAGCACGGTCTTTATGCCATTCTTATCGCACTTTTTCTCTACGCCATCTTCGGTTCAGGACGTCGCTCGGTGGTTAGTGTACCGAGCGCTATGGCTCTTTTAACCGCCTCGGCCATCGCCACTCTCGCCCTTACAGCATACGAGGATGTGCTGGCAGCGGTCGTGACCATCACTCTCCTGACTGGCCTGATTCTCTTGATCATGGCGGTTTTGCGCCTCGGATTGTTGGCTAATTTCATTTCCTATCCGGTCATGAAGGGGTTCCTGTTCGGTCTCGCATTGACCATCATCATCGGTCAGGTACCTAAGCTGCTCGGCATAGCAAAAGGGGAAGGAAACTTCTTCGAGCAACTGTGGAGTATTATTGGTTCGCTGAGCCAGACCAGCCAGGTTACCCTGGCCCTGTCCATTATCGCGGTGATTATCCTCTACGTGCTGGAAGAGCGTTTCAGGAAGGTCCCCGGTGTATTGTTCCTCTTTATCATTGGCCTTGGCGCCTCCTATCTTTTGAACTGGGAGTCTTTAGGGGTTGCATTGGTGGGATTCATCCCTGCAGGGTTGCCTGCGTTTTCCGTCCCGCAGATGAACCCTGGACTGATATCCCTTGTCATACCTGCCGCTATTGGCATCGCCTTTGTCTGCTTCTCGGAATCTGTGTCTATTGGCGATGAGGCAGCAGAGAAGCACAATGACGAGGTGGATCCCAACCAGGAGTTGATTGCCGTGGCGGCAACCAACCTCGGCTCGAGCTTCGTCCAGGGGATAGGGACGGGAGTGAGCATGTCTGCCACTCACGTAGGTGACAACAGCGGCTCCAGGTCCCAGATGACCCTCATCATCGCAGGTCTGACGGTATTGGCCACGTTACTCTACCTGACCGGCGTATTTTACTATCTTCCTGAGTTCGTTCTGGGTGTCATCGTCATCTTCGCCGTGAAGGGGGCCCTGAAGGTACGGCTATTGGAAAGCTATTATTGGACGCAGCGAATCGACTTTTATTGCGCAATAGTAGCCCTGTTCGGGGTACTGGTCTTCGAGGTACTGGCAGGATTGATGTTAGCAGTCATCATTGCCATCGGTCTGGTCATCATAAGGATTAGCAACGAACAAGGCACCTTACTCGGAAAGATGCCAGACGGCAGGTTCATGGATCTCAGCCTGCATCCGGAGGCCCGGGAGATAGAGGGGGTGAAAATCCTCAGGCTGAATGTCACGATGTTCTATGCCAATGCACCCGTGATAAAGACACGCTTGTTGAAATTGATTCGAGAGGACCCGCGGCCGAAGGTATTGATCATCGACATGGAAGCCCACTATATCCATCTTGACATCAGTTCAGTTCGCGTCCTTGAGAAGGTGGTAAAGGAAGCACAGGAAAAGAATGTGCAGGTGATGTTCGTTGGAGTGAATACCGTGACGATGAGCGACATGGAGAAGCAGGGACTGGTTGCATTGGCTGGCAGGGATCGTTTCAAGGATACCATTCATGAGGCTCTGATTGACGTGGATACCCGATGATGAAATAAGATCTTTTTTTAATAATACACAGGTAACGGTGAATAATTCGAACATTATAAGGATTGGTCGGGGGCAATGCCGGATTTACTTCAATATTCCGAAGAACATCTTTTGCTGTGACGCGGAAGAGGCGTACAAGATGTGGAAGACCTCCCCCGTGCAGGTCCATATTCTCGATGTTCGTACTCCCGAAGAATATGTTTTCGTTGGCCATGCGGAGATGGCGAGGAACATCCCCCTCCTTTTCGTAAAACACGAGTGGAACGCTGAAACCAACCAGTTAGCAGTGGAGTCCAACCCAGATTTCATTACCGAAGTGAGACGTCAGTTCAAGCCCACCGACACCATCCTGGTCATGTGCCGGTCCGGGGACCGCAGTGCGATGGCAGTCAACGCTCTTGCAAAAGCTGGTTTTGTAAACGTCTATAACATCATCGATGGGATGGAAGGGGACATGGTGGACGATCCCACAAGCAAACATTACGGAAAACGGATGAAGAACGGGTGGAAGAATTTCGGTTCGCCCTGGACGTATGATGTCAACCCGCAGCAGACATGCTTATCGAGCGCTAAAAGGTGAAGTGCTCTCGTTGAATTCCTTCACTTCCGATGCCGGACCCGTGAAGAGATGTAATCACAATACCGCGGGCTCAGAAATAACGAATCCTGGACTTTATGGGGGTGATTGAAACATATGTATATTATCGATAGCCACAATTAATTTCCTTTGAGTGATGAGTACCCATAAATCGAGGTATACCACATGAGATTTCCCTTAATGAGCAGAATCGCAGGCCGTCACACATGGGATCGAATGAGTGTGAACTTCCTCTTCATTCCCGGGGTCATGGCGCTTGGAGCGATACTGCTTGCGTGGTCGATGTACTGGCTGGATGGTCAAATCCCCAATGAAGTCCTGAATACCAGCCGTTTCGTTATTTCAGGAAGTCCCAGCGAACTTCGCGGTTATCTGTTTGCGATGGCCACCACTGTCCTGACAACCGCCGGAGTGGTCTTTACGCTCCTCACCCTGCCACTTTCTACGGTGGCGTCCCAATACGGCTCACGATTGATCCGGGTTTTTCTCGGTGATCGAACTACCCAGTTTGTTCTGGGTATGTTTGTGGCTACCTTTGCCTATTGCATCTTTAGTGCTTTGGGGATTCCTCCAGCTGAAGTAGAACCCGATGGGCCTCAGATAACTACTACCATGGGCCTGTACCTTTTAATCGTAGCCTTCGCTTCACTCATCCTGCTAATCCAGCATATAAGTACCATGCTCCAGGCTCCCAATATCGCGGCTACGGCGGGTGTGGAGTTGCTGGAGGTGGTCCGTGAAACGAACCAGCCAGAAACACGGGGCGGGGAATACCAACGTCAAACTGCTAAAATCCCTCCGGATTCACTGATAACGGCTGAAGCTCGTCCGGTTCGTGCAAATAAACCCGGGTATATCCAGTATGTAGATCCGGAACACATCCTTCCCCTCACCGAAAAAAAGGATATAGTGATCCGTATAGTTCCCAAGCCAGGCGCCTTTGTCAGGAGTGGCATGGTGATTGCACAGGTTTGGCCTGCCGATCGGGTTGATAATGACCTGGATAACGAAATCAGAAACACCTTCCATCTTGGAAACCAGCGAACACCAACCCAGGATGTCGAATATGCCGTTAATCAGCTTGCTGAGATTGCCATCCGGGCTATGTCTCCCGCAATCAATGATCCTTTCACTGCTATGACCTGTCTGGACTATATTGGTGATGGTCTGGCGTTGTTTGCCCGAAATGGCGCAATTAACCCCAATATCTCTGATGGTCATGGCAACCTGCGCCTTATTTTCGAGCCGGTTACTTTCAATGAATTGTTGAGCGCGGCGTTCGATATGCTTCGTCATGCCAGTGCTGATAATGCAAGTATATTGTTGCACATGCTACAAACAATCAATGTTATCAGCGATGACACAAAATCGCCCGAAGCACGTCAGATGTTGCTTCGTCATGTAACCCTCATCCAGGTGGAAAGCGAGACTGGTTCCCTGGTTGAAGGTGACCGGCAATCAATACGCCGGAGTGGTGAAGCCCTGCAACTGAAATTGAAAGGCCCGTTATGACCCCTGAGGTCTTCCCTCGCGGGAGATCAGGCGCAGGCGACATACTGTACAATGCGGTTGTTACGGGCTTTTCAGGAAAAAAACCATGAAGCGTTTGTGGAAAATCCTCGGTATCATCGTGCTTGTCATTGCCTTAACCCTGCTCATTGCTCCCCTTCTTTACCAAGCCCCCCCTCTGGCCGGGACTATGCCTGAACGTGAACTTGCTGACCCGGACAGCCGGTTTGTTGAGGTAAACGGGGTGACCGTCCATTACAAAGAAACGGGAGAGGGGGAGCCGGTGTTTATCCTCATGCATGGTTTTGGAGCCAGCGAATTTTCATGGAGCGAAGTGATGGAACCTCTCTCCAGGTCCGGTCGTGTCATCGCGTATGACCGTCCTGCATTTGGTCTGACTGAGCGTCCAATGGAGGGAAACTGGACGGGGACAAATCCCTACAGCGTCCAGGGGAACGTTGAATTGCTGGATGGATTGATGGATGAACTCGGCGTGGAGAAAGCCATCCTCGTGGGGAATTCAGCGGGGGGAGAGATCGCAGCTGCGTATGCCATTGAACACCCGGAACGGGTGCAGGGGCTGGTGCTGGTGGATCCCGCCGTGGGGAAAGGAAATCGGGGTCCAGTCCCTCAATGGGCAGTATCTCTCATGGCCTTACCACAAATACGAAACCTCGCTCCTCTGCTGGTGCGTACTATTGCCGGTGATATGGGAAATGACACCATCAGGATGGCATGGCATGATCCCTCCAGGATCGAACCGAAAGTGTATGAGGGGTATCGGAGACCCCTCAAGGCTGACAACTGGGATAAAGCGCTCTACGAGTTCACCATCGCAGGGAATCCAGTCAGTTATTCCGAACGCCTCGCAAATCTGACGATGCCGGTCCTCGTCGTCACCGGTGATGACGACCGGATTGTGCCCACCGATCAGAGCATGCAGTTATCCAGGGAAATACCCGGAGCGGAGTTGGTGGTATTGAAAGACTGCGGGCATGTCCCTCAGGAGGAATGCCCGGACCAGTTCATGACGTCAATGCAGGCTTTTCTGGAGGGTGCGAAATGAGAGAAGATTGTTCATAAGGAAAACAAGCACTGACTTTGTCTGTTTTTTTTACGATTTTTCGTAAACCTCATCTGGTCGAATTTATCTCAGGTAAGATTGCGTTTAGAGGAAGAAGAATTCTTGATGGTATCGGCAATTTCCTTTCCACGTTTCAACATTTTCACGTACTTTTTGTCGTCCCACTCTTTTCGGTAACCCATTTCAGGTAATAAATCTTTCAGAACCCGACTATCATCAATTACCGTAATCGTTTTATCAGTATTTCTTTCCCTTTCAAGATAGAGGTGATAAAAAGTATCGTCGATACGTAAATACAAAGACTTTATTTCTTCTTGTGGGTTACACTGAATTTTTCGATACATCCCAACCTGAATCTTGATTTTTTCCGAAAGTCCGGGATCATATCGTGAAGCCGTTTCAGCAGCCTGTTGCATTCGGTTCTGCCACCTGGTCCCATGTCCATACGTAGAGACCGCATAACAAATCTCATGGATGATGAGGAGAGGGTTGGGAGCTCCAAAGAACATATGTTTCAGACTGGCATTACAAAATCCGGAATTCATCCATTTTTGATTATACGTAAATGACCAGGGTTTCTCAGCGGGGAAAATATTTCCTGCAGATGTTTTTATACAAAATATCAATTTTTTTCATAAAACCAATATCAGTAATCTTTGATTCCCGTTCCAGGAATAAGAACTGTCATAGTCCACGCTCAAACGGCACAATTATAAAATACCCTTGAGGTAATTATCAGGTATGAAAAAGATACTGGTAATAACCTCCGCACTTGTGCTCTGCGTAGTGCTTGTTCTGGCAGCAGGGTGCACGCAACCCGTAAAGACCACGGGAACACCAACGCCAACAATGGCGGTAACCACCGCTCCAGCTACACCATCAGCATCGTCAACTGTTGTTTTTTCGACGCCAGGACCAACCCAGACCCTGCCTTCCTATTGGGCTATCGAGATACAGGTCCAGAGCAATGGGTATGCTCCGGATCCACAGATAGTTACTACTGTCCGGGGCGGTCAGGGACTCAACTTTATCCTGCAGATCGATGTACGAGTCACAAGGACTGATGGGATTGTCGAAACCGGAATTATTCCTAAACCCCTGGAAGTCGGCGATTTCGTTTCATTGAACGGCACCGATAAAAACCATGACAGGGTAGAAGTCTGGGCAACCGACCCTCAGGGAACTCAGGTTAAGATCTTCGACGATTACGTACCGTTCCGGACATACAACTGATTTTTTCCTTTTTACCCCTTGAACATACTACCGGATTATGAACCATGATGCTGGATATATATCGCATTAGGACGTAACAGAACTATATGGGAGTGTTGCCTTTCAGTGAAGACCAGAAACTACTGCTCGTCATGAGTGGTATAGTAATCCTTGCCATCATTGCCTTCTGGCCGATCATTGATATGTTTGTCTGGGCGGTTGCTATTGCAGTCGTCATTATCCCGTTGCATCACCGACTCTCCCGCACCGTCCCGCCGTCTACCTCTGCCACGTTCATCACTATCTGGATCATTCTTGGGATCCTCCTGATCATGTCGGCTGCTGCATCCATTATGTATAATAATCTCGATTATATCGGGGACATGGTGACAGCGATCGTGAAAGGCTTTGACAACTCAGCCATCACGTTTTTGCTCCCGAAGTTCACGCAGGAACAGCTTGCCAACATGCCAAACACCCTTGTCCAGATGCTCCTGAATACCCTCATGTCACTGACCGAAAACCTGATGCTGGCACTTCTTCGGATCTCCATCCTCTTCCTCTCACTTGCAATGCTCATCTCTTATGGCGAGCAGATCTGGATGACACTGACAAAAAACCTCTCCCCAAAACTCGGTGCTGCCGTCTCAAAGATGTCAGAGATCACCAGTAACACAATCTACTCCCTTATCGTCGTGCAGATCTCCGCTGCATGTATCTCCTTTCTTATCGCCATCCCGTTCTTTTACTTTTTCGGGTACGGGAACGTCCTGCTGTTTGCAACCATGATAGGGATTGCGCAGCTGATCCCCCTCGTCGGATCTGCTGCCATCATCCTTATTTTTACCCTCTACCTGATCGCGCTCGGTGATTACCGGGGGGCGGCAGTCATGCTCCTTGTCGGTTATCCGCTCATGAGCGGGTGGCTCGATTATTACTACCGTCCGGTTATGATGGGAAAACGCGTTGCCATCCACCCGATCCTCATGATGATTGCGATCCTTGCCGGCGTCCCGTTCATGGGATTCGTAGGTTTCATCCTCGGGCCGGTGCTGATGGCTCTCCTGGTTACTGTCTATAAACTGTATGCTGAAGAGGTATCTTTTCATGCCTCCGAAAGCATGACTGTATAGGCTAGAATACCCGTGGTACAGGAGCTAAAAACAGGGATGCAATGCGAATCTTTTAAAAAAAAAGTTCATTTTCGCGTTCTGTCGGCAAATCTCGATTGTCATAGGGAAGGGGGATATACCGTCACCTCAACAAACCCATGAGGAATACAGATACTCCCCCAAAAAGAAACATCACTCCAAGAAATGTACCTAAACCACCACTAGCTGCAAGAATAAATAATCTATAAATAATTGGTTCGTCAGATTAGAAGAGTAGATATCCGGAGCATAACGACGGAACTGATAAAAGAGGAACGTTTCTGCAATGCAATTGCGATTCTACAAGCATATTACGGTGAAAGGATAACACAATGAATTTTCTGCCCAAAGGTCGTTTAGATGCATTCGCCGACGGAGTTTTCGCGATAGTCATCACGTTACTGGTACTCGATCTTGTGGTACCTGAGGGATCAGTAGATATTATATCAGCTCTTATGCAAGAATGGCCTGTTTTCCTCGCTTACCTCATAAGCTTTGCATTTATCGGTAGCGCCTGGATATCGCATTCTTCAGTTACCCATTTGATGAAACTGGAGACCCCCCATTCGTACCGCCTTACGTTACTGATGCTATTCTTCGTGTCGCTCCTTCCCTTTACTACGAAGCTCATGGCTTCGTACCTCGGGAATCCTCCAACTATTCCCGTAACAATCAACGGATCAGACCTGATAGATGTGTCGATGACGGTGAACGCGATCATGAGGTCAGCGATCAGCACTCCGGTAGCGATTTACGGATTAAACCTCCTAGCTGCGACGCTGGCATTAGTCGCGATTATAAGATCAGCGATCAGCACTCCTGACGTCCTTGCCGACGATTCGGCCGAAAGCGAGCTGAATGCTTTGCTGCGAAGGGAACAATTGGGCGCCGCCATTATCGTGGGTACGATTATCCTTGCGGTCTTCTTTCCATTAATTGCGGTATCCGGGTTCATTGTTGTATCGATACTCTTCTTTCTCACCCCTACAATCTCTACTGCAAAAGCGACATTGAGAAAAAAATAAAAGTATACCATTCTTAAAATCTGCATTTTTCGTCGGATTTTTTTGCCGAAATGAACGAGAGAATATTCATTGGGCATGACGCATAAAAAGCATCATATTCGCGTTGTGTGGCGTTAAACCGAAATCCAGGTACAATTCCTCTGCAGCAAAGGAATGGCAGGCCGGTTCTGGCTACCTGGTGAAAAGGGGGATTACTGGTTTTACGGAACCACAGAAGGTATTTTCAGTTCAGGAAAACGACCCCGGCATTGAGTGCAGTAGCGATGCAGACCCAGGCAAGATAGGGAACAAGAAGCACGGCAGCAGGTTTTGACAGCCTGCTGAAGGTGATTATGGTCGCGACGATAAGTCCAAGCAATATGAGGATACATGCGAGACTTGCCAGGGGGGAATGCAGCCCGAAGAAGAGCAGGGACCACAGGAGGTTTGCCCCCAGCTGGGCGGAAAACAGGACAATTCCGGTCTTCACGGTTTCGTTTTCCCAACCCTGAATAATGACAAGGTACAGGGAGATCCCCATCAGGACGTAGAGAACGGTCCAGACCGGACCGAACACGTAATTGGGTGGCGTGAACCAGGGTTTGTTGAGCTCCGTGTACCAGCCAGTGACTCCGGACGTCGTCAAGATGCCTACAGCGGCACCTGAAAGCAACGGTACCAGGATACATATTACCGCCAATACTACCGATCGAAGAGTAATCCTGCCCATATTTTTCACTTTTACCCACAAGCAAATGAGATTAACGGAAAAATCTGACGTTCACACGGGATTGGTGCCATGGAGGATTTTCTTACATAATACCGTGTTGTTTACTTTACGGACTTATCACCTCAACAAACCCATTACGAATACACCTGCTCCCCCAAGAAGAAACATCGCTCCAAGAACTGTCCCCAAATAAGTACTCGGTGCAAGAACAAATATTCCAACAACCACACCTAAAATACCAGCAATCATTAACCCTATATTGACCATGTGTTACCCAAGTACCACAATAAATGTTCATGATAATAAAGATGTTGTATGTGAGATTCACCTCCATGTTATGTTGGCGGATCTCAATGGCTGGAAAGGTTCGTATGAGGACGAACAGGAAGGAAGTAATTGCGATAACATTGAATGAACACTCCTGTTTGAAATAAAATCAAGCATGATTTTCTTTTAAGTACCGTTTTCATTGAATTTCGCCACGTATTTATACTTCTCGGTCGTAGTATCTGGCGTAAAGGAGTGATTGACATATGGCAAATGAACGACCTATTGGTGTTACTATCCTGGCTTTTCTGGCTATTCTCGGTGCCGTTAATGCCTTCATCTATACGTTACAGATGTTACATCTGCTTCCCACGTATATAGGACCGGTTGCATTTTACCAGTTCAGTCTTATCGGGGCTATTTTAT
>Ga0315274_10012926_pt1 | contig 11884 bp, 10 predicted proteins | sample YL17G02_20_MG_FD_203700 | JGI IMG/M metagenome (GOLD analysis project Ga0315274, IMG submission 203700) | Sediment microbial communities from Yellowstone Lake, YNP, Wyoming, USA - YL17G02_20 | ecosystem: Environmental > Aquatic > Freshwater > Lake > Sediment | place: USA: Wyoming | collected... | reverse complement strand
GACCAGGCGGTACTGTCTCAGAATTCGCGTCCTGAACCAGACAGCAATCACCACCATCACCGGGACGATGCTCAACACCATCAGAGCCAGCCGCCAGTCGATCATCACCATAAAGACCATGGACGTTGCCACATTGAGTACCGCCCAAATCGTGTCTGTCAGAACCCACGTCACCAACTCTGCAATACGCCCCGAGTCAGAGGTCACACGCGCCATGATCCAGCCCACCGGCGTCCTGTCAAAGTAGGAGAAAGACAGTTGCTGCAGATGGTCAAACAGCTTGCGGCGCACATCATAGTGAATCCGCTCGCCCAGCACGCCAGACAAAAAGATGACGCCGAACACCGTCAAGGCTTGAGCCGCTGCCAGCCCACCATAGATTGCCAGCAGGCGGGTCAACTGCCCTCGATTGGCTACCAGTATGCCCTCATCGATGATCCGCTTGCCCAGGTAGGTGAAAAGCGCATCCGTCATCGAGACCGCAGATATCAGGGTGAGAAAACCGAGCACCCAGACCCAGTATGGACGAGCCTGGCTAAAGATGCGGGCCACTACTCGCCCGTTGAAGCGGGTAGTGAACTCTTCCTCTTCGAACTGATCGTACTCAGACACAGGCCACCTCTTTCTCGACCTCTTCCTCGATGCGCGCCTGCAGGTCATAGATTTGTCTATAGACGCCCTGCTCACGGATGAGCTCGGCGTGCGTGCCGCGCTGGATGATCCGCCCTTTGTCGAGCACCAGAATGAGATCGGCGTTCATCACGCTCTGCACGCGGTGCGCGATGATAAACGTCGTGCGTCCCCGCATCAGATACTCAAGCGCATCTCGGATCTGCGCCTCGGTCTCCGTGTCTACCGACGATGTGGCATCGTCCAGGATCAGAATTCGGGGGTCACGAAGCAGCGTTCGGGCAATAGCCACCCGCTGGCGTTGACCTCCCGACAGGGTGACACCCTTTTCGCCTACGATGGTGTCATACCCCTTGGGAAAGGTCATGACAATGTCGTGGATGGCTGCTGCCTTGGCGGCAGCCTCTACCTGATCATCCGTCACCGGGTGGCGTATGCCATAGGCGATGTTCTCGCGGATGGTCCGTGAGAAAAGAAAGGGCTCCTGCTCCACAATGCCGATCTGCTCGCGCAGCTTGGCTATCGGGTACTCACAGATGTCCACGCCGTCGAGCCGGATGCTGCCCGCGTCATAGTCGTAGAACCGAAGCAAGAGGTTCACGATGCTCGTCTTGCCCGACCCCGTCGACCCCAGAAGGGCAATGGCCTGGCCCGGCTCACAGTGAAACGAGATGTCGTGCAGGACTTGCACAGGCTCGGCCACGGCAACAGGCACCACAGCGGGCGTCTCGGCTTCCACCGGGCTCCGCTGCTTGCGCTTGAGCACACGTCTGAACCACCCGCCGCGGCCATTCTTCCTGTGCTGCGACTCCTGAAGGACTTGGGCAGGGGAATAGGCAAAACTGACAGCGTCAAACACAACGTCCCCTTGCACCGGGTGGTCCAGGCGGGCGCTCCCGGTCTCAACGTCTTCTCGTTCCTGGGCGATGATGTCCGCTACACGGCGGTAGGACACCAGACCGGTCGAGATCTGCACAATCAAACGGCCCAGGTTCCGCAGCGGCCAGATGATGTTAATCACCATGCCGTTGATCGCCACATACGTCCCGATGGTGATCCGCCCATCCATTGCCATCAGGGCACCCATCGCCATGACCAGCAGCGTCTGTGCCGTGCACAGGATATCGGAGATCGGCCAGAATGTCGAGTGCATGATCAGCAGCCTTTTCCCACGCTGGTACTTTTCCCAGTTTTCCGTCTCGAACTTCTCCATCTCGTACTGCTGGCGAGCAAAGGCCTTAACCACGCGCACCCCAGTCAGATTTTCCTGTAGCCTGGTAGACAAGACGGCCTCTTGCTCCTGGTAGCGTTCGTATGCCTTGGAGACACGCCCAAAGAACAAGTAGGACATGACGATCACCACTGGCATGACCGCAATGGACAGCAGCGCCAATTGCCAGTTCATCCGCAGCAGCATGGCCAGGTTCACCACAAACAAGACCACGATGCGCACAAGGTTGATAGCCTGGTCAGCGTAGAAGCGGTTGATGGCCTCGACATCCGATGTCGCGCGCTCGATCAGATCGCCGGTCTTTACATGGTCGTGGTATGTGAAGGACAGCCGCTGGATGTGGTCGAGTAGATAGTTGCGCAGCCTCAGGGTTACACCCTCAGCCGTGCGCGCCGCCCAGACCCCGCGCAGATAGGAGGAGAGCCCTTCGATCACTGCCAGACCAACGAATCCTAGAGCGAACAGGTAGAGGCGGTCACTCCCCTTACCCTGGCCGATCACCTGGTCGATCACATACCTCAGGAACACAAAAGTGCCTGTGCGCGCCAAAGCTCCCACTGCCAGGCTGATGGCGGCTCCCAGGTAAACCAAGCGGAAGCCGGTCATCAGCCGCCACAGGCCGACCAGCCGATTCCGTGTCACCACATGCCTCAGGTCAAGAGAGACGTCCAGAGATACAGCCGCCGGCGTGGAGTGTGAGCCATGAGGACCCGCGTTCTGAGCCATCGTCCCTCCGAATCCCCCGCACCAATATCCAACCGGGCACAAATGCGGCCCGGTATGGGCTGGCATCGGCATCCATCCTAGTACCAGAGTTCACATGAAACAAAAGACCGTAGGTGTCATGCACCCCACGGCCTCACCACACCCGGCAAAGGCGCGAAAAAAAGACCGTGGGCTCGTGCAGTGCCCACGGTCTGCTCTTCACAGACTTGCAGGTCTACATGGGCACGACACGACGGAGCGACAAAGCGCTACCGTCCCTGACACTCAGCCAGGTCACCAAATGCGTATCCACACTATCCTTCATTGCCCATACCTCCCCATAAGACGCCGCTGTGAAGCACAGGGCTAACTGGTGTACAAAGCCCTTGCCTCATAGCACGCCCATTATACTCCTCGTGCCCAGTTTGTCAAATCGTCGGCTTGACCCTTCAGACCTCATAAGGTATAATGACTGAAGCCGTTGACGATAGGAGCCAGCAGTCACCCATGCGCGATCGCCGCTACGTGGAGAATCTGTCTACTGAGGAACTGGAGGAGGTCTTGCTCATCCGTCGCCGGGATGAGCGTCTTGCCCGCGTGCGCCGACTGGGAACACCGGGGCGGTTGGACAAATCGGTTATCGTCGCTGACGCAGACCAGACCGACCCGTCCCTGCAGTACAGACCAGCGTCTGCGGCTGCCGCTGACGGCTGGGGCTCCGTCCAGATCGCCGAACCCGACCCGCGAGCCAATGGCCATGGGGCCGGCAACGGGACACGGCTATGGCGAGACCGCATCCTCCTGGGCATTGAGAGTCTGGCCCTGGTCGGCCTGATCGCAGTTATCTTCAGCCTTGTGATCAGCGTCCGCAACCTCAACCGAGAATGGAGAGACGAGCGAGTTGCCCAGGCTTCCCCTGTGCCCACTGCCACCGCGCTGATCCGGGCTTCCATCTTGCCCGGTGGACACCAGCCGCCGACGGAGAGTGGCGGTGAAGGGCAGCCTCTGGGCTCGGTTCCCCTGTTGGCGCTGCCGACTCCTGGCCCCCGCGCACCCACCCGATTGGTCATTCCCAGCATTAACGTGGATGTGACAGTAGTGGAAGGGGATGACTGGGAACAACTCAAAAAAGGTGGGGGCCATCACGTCGGGTCAGCCAATCCAGGGGAGAGGGGAAACGTCGTCATCTCGGGGCACAACGACATCTATGGAGAGATCTTTCGCTACCTGGAGAAGGTCAAGCCGGGTAATGAGGTCATCCTCTATGCTGGCGACCAGGCCTACCGCTACATCGTCCGTGCTCCGCCGCGCATCGTCGAACCAGACGATGTCAGTGTCATGTACCCCACCAGCAAGGCTACCGTCACGCTGCTGACCTGCCATCCGTACATGGTCGACACCCATCGACTCGTCGTGATCGGCGAGCTAGAAAGATAAGGTAGAGGAAGGAACATGTCCAAGAAAGCACGCCGCCGCAAAACGCAACAGCGGCGCTCAGCCGCTGTGTCAACCCTGGTCCAGACGGGGTCTCCAGCGTTGCCGCTGGATCAGACAGCAGCCAAGGCAACGCCGGCACCAGATTCCCAGGAGTATCGCTATGTGGTCACCGATCTCAGGCGAGTGGGCATCCTGGCCGCCGCGATGTTTGCGCTGCTGATTGTGCTCTCTTTCGTGATCCGATAGTCGCACCGGGCCCTGTGCTCGGGGTTCCTGGTTGGGCCCGGCGATTCGGCGGGGCTCAGTTCTGGACCCTGCGCACAGTCGTTCTAGGAACACAAAGGGCCTGGGAATGCTCCCAGGCCCTTGTTCGCTGCTAGCTAGGCCTGTCAGCCAACGTCAGGCTCGATCAGACCATAGTTGCCATCGCGGCGCCGGTAGACGACGTTGATCTGCCCTGCGTCTGCGTTGTAGAAGACAAAGAAACTGTGGCCCAGCAACTCCATCTGCTCAATAGCCTCATCCGCACTCATCGGCGCCACTCGAAAGCGCTTGGTGCGCACCAGCGTACCCTGGAACGCGCCTTCCTCCCCCGCTTCTTCGTCTTCTTCCTCTTCCGCAAACTCGGGCGGCTCCTCGAGTGAAACCCCGCGGAATCGGTCACGCTGCTTGCTCTTGTACCGATCGATCTGTCGCTTCATCTTTTCCATCACCATGTCCACCGAGGTAAAGATATCGCCAGACCGCTCTTCAGAGCGCAAAAGGACTCCCTTGGTACGGACGGTCAACTGAGCTACGTGACGATCACCAGAGCTGCGGGTATTCTCGGTAGCCAGATCCACGCGTGCCTCGGTGATCGTAGAAAGGTATCGGTCGAGTCTGCTAACCTTGTTTTCCACGTACTCGTGCAAGCGATCCGTCACCTGCATGTTCTTGCCCTGAACAGTCAATAGCATGGCCCAACTCCTTTCTCATATCCAGACTCCGTCAAACGTCAATTGCCGGTGTACCACATGCTTGGATGGCACGAGCCACAGTCAGGGCCCATACGGACCTGGCTTGTGCTTCCCTCAGGGCCTCGCTGCACGCTTCCAGGGTAGCGCCTGTCGTGCAGACATCGTCAATCAGCACCACCCTCTTGCCTGCCATGCCCGGGTCCCTGCAGGAGAAGGCGGCTTCCACGTTGCGGCGCCGCTGCTGTGCCGTCATTCCAGTCTGCGAGATGGTATAGCGATTTCGGCGGAGCGCTCGATCATCCACAGGAATCCCGGTCGCCTGGCCCAATCGAAGGGCCAACAGCGCAGCCTGGTTGTAGCCGCGCTCCTTCAGCCGCCGGGCATGCAGCGGGACGGGGACAATCACATCACCCACCAGGGACGCCTGCAGCCAGAATCCGGAAAGCATCTCCCCCAGCGGCACCGCCAGGTCACGGACATAGTCGTACTTGAGACGGTGAATGGCCTCCCGAACCGTCCCTTCGAACACAGCAACTGACCGGATCCCATCGATGTGTAAGGGGTTGCTAGTGCACTGTACGCACAGCGTCGACGTACCTTGAGGCCGGCCACACAGAGGACAGATGGGTGGATTCACCAGCGGCGCCGACAGACGACAGGCTGGGCAATACGCACTACCTACCTGTCCACATCCTACGCAGAGGGGTGGGTAAAGCACATCACACAGGACTTGGCCAGCCCTACGTAGCCATTCCCATGCAGTCAAGAGAATCCCTCTAATGTCGAGCCTGCGCACTTGTGGCGTGTCAACCAACCGGGGCCGGCACGCGGTCGGCGGAAAGAGACTGCCAGGAAACTCTAGCTAGAGAATGCTCCCCAGTACGTTCGACTCAAGCAGCAGCAAGATCGCCGGGCCCAGCAGAACGATAAAGATCGACGGAAAGATCAGGAACGCCATTGGGAAGAGCATCTTGATAGGTGCGCGATGCGCTTCCTGCTCCGCTCGCTGTCGTCGACGAATCCGCATTTGCTCCGACTGGATGCGCAGAATCTTGGCTATGCTCACGCCCAGATCGCTGGCCTGGACGATGGCAGCGATAAAGGTCGTTACATCCGGCACCTGCAGGCGATCCGATGTGCTCTGCAGTGCTTCACGACGCATCTTGCCCAGGGCGACCTCCTGCAGGTACCGGCTCAGAGCGCGAGACAGCTCATTGGCTGACTTGTCCACCACCTTCTGCACAGCCTGGTCAAATCCTAGCCCTGCCTCCACGCAGATCGTCAGCAGATCGAGCGTGTCGGGCAACTGCCTGACAACCGCCTTCTGGCGACGCTTGATCAGGCTGCCCAGCCACAGTGCCGGGAGAAAAAACCCCAAGGCAGTTCCCACAACCGTGAACAGAACACGCCGTCCCACGGGAAGCTTTGCGATGATCATCAGCCCCAGGATCAGCCCACCCAGGACGAACATGGCCACGAAGCGAAGCGCCAGGAACCTCGCCGGCGTCATGTTGCCGGGATTGTCCGCCAACTCGAGCTTGTGCCTGATGTTCTCCAGTGTCTTGGCCGGCGTGAACTGCGTCACGAACCGAGATACCGAATCCATGACCGGATAGACGATCCGCTCGGCAAAAGACGCCGACATCTCGATCTCTTCCAGGCTGATCGGCGTGTCCCGGTCACTGTACTCCGCCAGACGGGCTTCCAGTGCGGTAACCCCCTTGGGGCGACGCCGCGCCATGCGGACTAGCAGCAGGATAATGCCCAGGAACAGCACGACGCCCAGTACAATCAGCACGATGGTCGTGGTTGGCATACCGGTTGAACGTGCAACAGGCATGGTACCTCCCTTTCCGACGCCCCTACCTCATACCTCGACCTGGACTACCTTTCTCATCACCACAAACCCGAGAACAATGATCGTAAGGGCAACGCCCGACATGATCCACCCACAGGGTGTAGTGAACATGCGCATCATGTACTCCCGGTTCATCAGGAACAGGACACCCGTCAGCGCAAAGGGCAGTCCCGAGAGCACATATCCCGTGATCTCACCTTGAGCCGTGAGGGTCTTGATCTCGCCGTGGATGCGCACCCGCTCACGAATGGTGTGGCTGATGATCTCCAGGATCTCGGCCAGGTTGCCACCCACCTCGTGCTGGACACCGATCGCGGTGATCAATAGGTCCAGGTCCGGGCTGTTGACACGGCGCAGCATATTGTCAAGTGCCTGCTCCAGGGACACCCCCAGGCTGATCTCAATCCCCACGCGCCGGAACTCTTCCGAGATCGGAGGCGGCATGTCGCCTGCCACCGTCTCCATGGCCTGTGGCATGCTATAGCCCGAACGTAGGCTGTTCACCAGAAGGTTGATCGTGTCGCCGAGCTGGTCGTTGAACTTGCGCAGGCGCTGTCCTTTCAGAGAGTTCACGATGATGCGTGGGACAAAGAACCCCACAATGAACCCACTGATGAACAGGATGTTGTTCCTAAAGACCAGCCAGCCCACCCCTCCTCCCATCACGATGCTGAGAAAGTTGAGGATCAGGTACTCGGCGACTGTCAGCTTGAGGCTGGCCTGAGCGAGCTGCGTGGCGATGCGAGCGCCAAACCCACGCTTCTCGACCACACGGTTGAGCCCCTCGGTAAACCGCGAAAGGCGCTTCGCTTCCTCATCAATGTCCTGTACCTTGACATCAGCCTGCTCGCCCCGGATGTAGCTGTCCAGCCGCCGTTCGACCTTGACCTCTGTCCCTCCGCCGCCGCGCAGCGCCAGGATGAGCATGATGACGGCCAGAACGGCGATGACGGGCAGGACATACACTAGAGGACTCATGGCACCCACCTCACTAGTAGCGGAAGCGTTCCCCGATGCCGAAAATGCTGGGCGGCAGACGGATGTTCATGGCCTCGATCTTGTCCATGAACTTGGGCCGGATGCCGGTGGGTTTGAGCCTGCCGATCACCTTGCCACCTTCGAAGCCTGTCTGCTCAAAGGTAAAGATGTCCTGCATCACGATCACATCACCCTCCATCCCCTGTACCTCGGTGACGTTGACCACCTTGCGCGACCCGTCGCGCATGCGCTCCTCGTGCACGATCACATCCACGGCCGACGCCACCTGCTCCCGGATCGCGCGGATGGGCAGGTCCATCCCGGCCATCAAGCACATCGTCTCCAGACGGGCAAGCGTGTCGCGCGGGCTGTTAGAGTGAGCGGTGGTCAGCGACCCATCGTGGCCAGTGTTCATCGCCTGCAGCATGTCCAGAGCCTCGCCAGCACGGCACTCTCCAACCACGATGCGGTCCGGACGCATACGCAAGCAGTTGTTCACGAGGTCGCGGATGGTCACTTCGCCCTTGCCCTCGATGTTCGGCGGACGAGACTCCAGCGTCACCACATGGTCCTGGCGGAGCTGGAGCTCGGCTGCGTTCTCCACGGTGATAATACGCTCGTCGTCGGGGATGAAACCGGACAGGATGTTGAGCAGCGTCGTTTTCCCCGAGCCTGTGCCTCCCGAGACAACGGCGTTGAGCCGAGAGACGACACATGCACGAAGGAACTCGACGGCCTCGGGTGTGACCGTGCCAAAGTCAATCAGGTTTTGGATCGTCAGTGGCTTCTTGGAGAACTTGCGGATGGTCAGCGTCGGTCCGTTCAGGGCCAACGGAGGGATGATCGCGTTCACGCGCGACCCATCCGGTAGACGCGCATCGACGTACGGCTGACTCTCGTCGATGCGCCGGCCCAGCGGAGCCACAATGCGATCGATGATGCGCATCGCGTGATCGTCACTCTCGAACACATAGTTCGTCTTTTCCAGCTTGCCGTTGCGCTCGATATAGATCTGCTTGGCTCCGTTGACCATGATCTCGGTGATCGACTCATCTCTCAACAGCGGCTCAATGGGACCGTATCCCAGTATCTCCGCCACAATACTTTCGAACAGACGTTGCCGCTCCGCACGGCTCAGCACAATGTTCTCTTCCGTCAGGATCTGGTCGAACATCTCCTCGATCGTAGCCCGGACCTCGTCCGTCTGCGACATGTCCATCTTTGGGTCGATCTCGGCGATAAGCTGGTTCTGCACGCGCGTCTTGACGTCCGCATAAGCATCTCGGTTCGGGCTCACGGCCTGCCGGCGAACACGGAGCTCGTGCATCTTGGACCCTGCAGCGCGCGCATCCGTTTCCCCCTGCTGACTGCGCTCGATTCGCTTCAGTAGAGACATGATTCACTCCTTGCCTGGGACCATCGGAAAAAGACAAGCGGTCATTTGCCAGACCCCACCAGCCTGAGCCAGACCCGGCAAAAACCGCATCCCCCAACCCTCCACGGGGCGATCGCTCTAGCCAAACAGGCGTCCCAAGGGACGCTCCTGGGGCTTGGTTTCTCCTGCCTCTACCTCTGCCTCAAGACCTTCCACCATCTGCTGAACCAATGCTGCCGTCCTTTGAATCAGAGGAAGCCGTTTGTCGACGTTCGGCATCAGCATGTATGGCATTCCCTGGTTGATAGACTGCAGCACCAGTCGATCCTCAGCCGGGATTTCGGCGAATATCTTATGCTTGAGGTGGTTCTCAATCACACGGCCCGTAATCCCCACACGAGGATCCGCCTTGTTCAGCACGAGCAGGATCTTGTCCCGTGGGTACTCGAGAGCCTCAATGATCTCGAAAAAGTAGCGAACATTGGTGATGGCCGGCAGCTCAGGCGTTACCAACAGCACGATCCGGTCAGCCAGATCGAATACGTTCAGCTCGATGTCCTGGAGCCTGGACCCCATGTCAACCACGGTATAGTCAAACATCTGCTTGAGCTTCTGCAGGACCGCCCGCACATGCTCTGATGTCACCAGTTCCGCCATCTCGGGCTTGGGGGGAGCCAGCAGAGCCTTCAGGCCCGATCTTTCGTCCTTGACCAACGCGCTGTCAACGAGATCCACGTCCAAATCGTTGATGCTTTCTACCAGGTCGACGATGCTCCGGTTGGCACGCAGGTCCAGCGTGATCTTGACGTCTCCGAACTGCAAGCTGCAATCCACGACCACCACTTTGCCCGACGGGTTGTTCTGGCACAGCACCGTTGCCAGGTTGACGGCCAGAGTCGTGCACCCCACCCCACCCTTGGGACTATACACGGCGATCAGCTTGCCCATCTCTGTCGGGGCCGCCTTGACCACCTCTGGCGTGCCCGCCTGCGTGACTGGCATCGCCGCTCGTTGGGATACCGACATGGCATAGACCCGCCGCACAGTCGAGATCATCTCGTCCATCGTGAACGGCTTGGTTAGGAAATCGCGGGCACCAGCCAACATGGAGCGCCGCAGATAGTCGGCCTCGCTCTGCACAGACATCATCACGACCTGTGCGTACGGCACATCCCGCGTAATCGCTTCGCTGGCCGAGATCCCATCCAGCCCTGGCATGTTAATGTCCATCAGCACCACATGCGGTCTGAACTGTTTGGCTAACTCGATGCCCTCCTCGCCGCTTTCGGCTGTCCCCACCACCTCCATGTCCGGCTCAAAGTAGAGCATCTTTTTCAGGCTCTCCCGAGTCTCGGGAATATCATCCACGATCAGAACTCGGATGACCTCTTTGTCAGGACTCATGCAAGCTTACTCCTCGGTGGGCTTGGACGCGACCCGCGGCCTTGTTCCTTCATCCGTCTGGCCTGGCTGCCGCCTATTGTCCGGTGGAGGTCGGCACAGCGCGCTGCTCAGCTTCCTTGATCAGGCGATACTCGAACTTGTTCTCCGGCGTGTTCGGCAGCTTGGGCGGCAGAGAAATCTGAAAGCGGTCGATCATGTACTGCAGCGTAACCGCCTCGGGTTGAGCATAGATGTCATTGTCGATTGCCGAGCGCATCACCAGGTCGATCGAGGAGTTGCTTTCCCATGCCCATTTGAGCACCAGCGCATCCTGCGGGCTGACTGCCAGAGTCACGACCGTGAGCTCGGTTAGAGACCGCACGATGCTGGTCGGCACAGCCGCAGGAGGAGCCTCTGCACCCGTGGCCACCGGGACGGTCGCCTGCGCCCCCGGTAATGCTGCCGGCGTGGGCGTTTGCATCACCTGGATGTCGGGCTGCGCGCCGGTCCAGAGACCCACTCCCATCACCAGGGCATTCTGAACGCTGTACTGGGTAACAAGGCGTGGGATCTGCTCCCCGGTCTTCATGCACCCAGCCAGGCAGTCTTCGCCGCCCGTCAGGATCACCGGCAGTTTGATCTGCGCGTCTTCATCCACTTCGACAATGGCGAAAGAGATGAGGACGTCCACGCGGTCGTTCGGGCGGATGGCATTGCCCACTGACGAGATCGCCATGACTGGGACGGCGATGGCAACCTTGCCTTTGGGTACCGCCAGAGACATCTCCGAACCTTCGCCCAGGAAGACCTGCTTGACCATGGAGACATCGACCGGGCGATGCATCGCGATCTCTACCCGAGCCACCATGCCGACCACCTTGTCCAGATCATACACAGGCTCTTTGGGGAAATCGCGATCCTCAATGGGCCATTCTCGGACCTCGACTGCATCTGGAGGAATCCGCATGCCACGGGGAATCGTCTGCAGAGCGACAACGACACGTTCCGTCTCTATCGCGCGAGTCGCGTCGGGTGGCGCCACCACTGTCCCTGTCGACTTGGGCTGGGTCTTTGCTCCACCGGAGAGGCCGCCCCCCAGCAGGAGGAGCCCTGCCAGACCTATCACCAGAATGAGCACCAGGACAACAAAGATGATCAGGAACGTGCGTCGTCGGTTCATTGTGCTTCTCCCATTGTGACGAGCCGGGTAGAACAACTGATCCACTTGGTACAATACTACTATACCATTTTGCGGGAAAATGTCAAGAAGGAGCTTTATGCCAAGCCCGAGGGTGGGCTCCTGCTCACAGCAGGAGGAGTTGGGGGGGGGC
>Ga0315274_10012920_pt1 | contig 11889 bp, 11 predicted proteins | sample YL17G02_20_MG_FD_203700 | JGI IMG/M metagenome (GOLD analysis project Ga0315274, IMG submission 203700) | Sediment microbial communities from Yellowstone Lake, YNP, Wyoming, USA - YL17G02_20 | ecosystem: Environmental > Aquatic > Freshwater > Lake > Sediment | place: USA: Wyoming | collected... | reverse complement strand
GACCACGACCTTCACCGCGTCTCAGGGCCTGCTTCTGATGATCCCGAACATGTTTAAGATCGCGGGCGAACTGACCTCGACGGTGTTCCACGTGTCCGCCCGGACCGTGGCGACTCATGCGCTTTCGATTTTCGGCGACCATAGCGACGTCATGGCAACCCGGTCCACGGGATGGGCGATGCTGGCCTCCAATTCCGTGCAGGAAACCGGTGACTTCGCCCTCATCGCGCAAAACGCGACTCTCAACGCGCGCATTCCCTTCCTGCACTTCTTCGACGGTTTCCGCACCTCGGCCGAAGTGGCCAAGGTGATTCAGCTTTCCCAGTCGGAAATGAAGGCGATGGTCAGCGATGAGCTCGTCTGCGCGCACCGCGAACGCTCGCTTTCGCCCGACCGCCCGTTCATCCGGGGAACCGCCCAGAATCCGGACGTCTTTTTCCAGGCGCGCGAACGGATCAATCCCTTTTATTCCGCCTGCCCGGACATCGTCCAGAAAGCCATGGATCAGTTTGCCGCCGTCACCGGGCGCAAATACTCCCTGTTCGAATACGAGGGAGCGTCGAATCCCGAAAAACTTTTAATCCTGATGGGCTCCGGAGCCGAAGTGGCGCACGAAACGGTCGAACACCTGAAGGGCAAGGGCGAGTCCGTCGGTCTGCTCAAGGTGCATCTCTACCGTCCCTTCTCGCTGAAGCACTTTGCCGCGGCCCTGCCGAAATCCGTGAAGCAGATCGCGGTGCTCGACCGGACCAAGGAACCCGGCGCTTCAGGGGAACCGCTTTACATCGACGTCCTCTCCGCCATCAGCGAGTGCAAGGCCCTAGGCCTGATGGCAGCCGATTTCCAGCCGCGGGTGATCGGCGGCCGGTACGGTCTGTCGTCCAAGGAATTCACGCCGACCATGGTCAAGGCCGTTTTCGACGAGATGGAGAAGAAGGACGCCAAGGTTCATTTCACCGTGGGGATCAAGGACGACGTCACCAATCTGTCGCTCGACTTCGATCTCAATTTCTCCACCGAGCCCGCGGGCCGAACCCGCGCCGTATTTTACGGGCTTGGAGCGGATGGAACCGTCAGCGCCAACAAGAGCTCGATCAAAATCATCGGCGAGGAGACGGATTTCAACGCGCAGGGTTTCTTCTTCTACGATTCGAAGAAGGCCGGAACCCTCACGGTCAGCTACCTGCGGTTCGGGAAGGATCCCATCCATTCGTCCTACCTGATCAGCAAGGCGAACTTCGTGGCCTGCCATCAGTTCTCCTTTCTCGAACGTTACGACATGCTCAAGGTCGCCCAGGAAGGTGCCACCTTCCTCCTCAACGGTCCGTTCGGGACGGAGGATGCATGGAACCAGCTGCCGAGGAAGACCCAGGAAGACATCATCCAAAAGAAGCTCAAGTTTTTCATTATTGACGCCTACAAAATCGCCAATGAAGTCGGTCTGGGCGTGCGCATCAACACGATCATGCAGACCTGTTTCTTCGCCATCAGCAACGTTCTGCCGAAGGACGAGGCCATCGAATACATCAAAGCTTTCACCCAAAAAAGCTACGGCAAGCGCGGCGAATCCGTTCTGCAGATGAACTACAAGGCCATCGACATGGCGGTCGCCAACCTGCACGAGGTCAAGGTCCCGGCCCAGGCCTCAAGCAAGGTCGAGATGCGCACCGCGGTTCCGAAGAATGCGCCTGAATTCGTCCAGAAGGTGACGGCGCAGATCATCGCCGGACACGGGGACGACCTGCCGGTGGGGGCCTTCCCGGTGGACGGCACTTTTCCGGCAGCGACGACGCAGTGGGAAAAGCGCAACATCGCGCTTGAAATTCCGGTTTGGGATTCCGACACCTGCATCCAGTGCGGCAAATGTTCCTCGGTCTGCCCCCATGCGGTGATCCGGGCCAAGGTGTTCGACGCGGCCCTTGCGTCCAAGGCTCCGAAGACGTTCAAGTCCACCGAAGCCAGGTGGAAGGAATTCACCGGGATGAAGTACGCGCTTCAGGTGTCACCCGAGGACTGCACCGGCTGCTCCATGTGCATGCAGGTCTGTCCCACGAAGAACAAGCAGGATGCGAGCAAGAAGGCGCTTTCAATGGCGCCCCAGGCGCCGCTGCGCGAATCGGAGAGCGACAACTGGAACTTCTTCATGTCGCTGCCCGACATGGACCGGAACAAACTGAAAGTGAACACCATCAAGGACATCGCGCTTCTTGAACCCCTGTTTGAATTCTCGGGCGCCTGCGCCGGTTGCGGCGAGACGCCCTACGTCAAGCTCATCAGCCAGCTGTTCGGCGACCGGATGATCATCGCCAACGCCACGGGGTGTTCGTCTATCTACGGGGGCAATCTGCCGACCACGCCGTATTCGGTGAACCGGGACGGCCGCGGACCCGCGTGGTCCAATTCGCTGTTCGAGGACAATGCAGAATTCGGAATGGGGTTCCGTCTCGCCGAAGACAAGAAATATGAGTTCGCCGCCGAACTGCTCAAGAGTCTGTCTGCGGACCTCGGAGACGCGCTCGTCCAGGGCCTCCTCGTCGCGGATCAGTCCGGCGAAACCGGCATCAACGCCCAGCGCGGACGCGTGGCGGAGCTGAAGAAAAAGTTGGCGGGTCTCCGCAAACCGGAAGCGGCCCAGCTCGCCGCCGTGGCCGATTCGCTGGTGAAGCGGAGCGTCTGGATCGTGGGTGGGGATGGATGGGCGTACGATATCGGGTACGGCGGCCTCGACCATGTCATCGCCTCCGGAAGAAACGTGAACATACTCGTTCTCGACACCGAAGTGTATTCGAACACCGGCGGACAGATGTCCAAGGCCACGCCCCGCGGCGCCGTGGCCAAGTTTGCGGCCGGCGGCAAGCCCGCGCCCAAAAAGGATCTCGCCATGATGGCCATGGCGTACACCAACGTCTACGTGGCCCGAATAGCCCTCGGCGCGAACGACGCGCAGACGGTCAAGGCCATTCTCGAGGCCGAGGCCTACAACGGTCCGTCACTCGTGATCGCCTACTGCCATTGCATCAACCACGGATACAACCTGATTCATGGGCTCACCCAGCAAAAGGCCGCGGTGCAAGCCGGGTATTGGCCACTGATCCGGTACAATCCGGAGTTGGCCGCGCAGGGCAAGAATCCGCTGACCCTGGATTCCAAGGCGCCGAGCATTCCGCTCCAGGAATACGCGTACAACGAAACGCGGTACAGCATGCTGACCAAGAGCAAGCCGGAACAAGCCAAACTGCTATTGCAGCTGGCCCAGGAGGACGTTCTGACCCGCTGGAAGCTTTATGAACACATGGCCAACATGCAGAGCGGCGCGGCGAAGGCCGAATAAAACAAATGGAACGCGGATCTAAGATTATTACTCGGAGCGTCAAACAAGTTGACAAAAAGGACATGTTTTGATCTTATAAGGCAACCCGGAAATCTACTTGTTTAACGCTCCGAGTAATAATTTGCAGGATTGATCCAGGGCAATCCATTCCACTCCCGCGCCGCTGAGTCCATGATCCGTTTTTGTAACATGAGGACCCGAATATGGCTGACCTGAAGACGACGTACATGGGAATTCCGTTGAAGAATCCCCTGGTGGTCTCGCCCTCGCCCCTCAGCGAGGGGCTCGACAACCTGCGCAGGATGGAGGACGCCGGCGCGGCGGCTGTGGTGATGCATTCCCTGTTCGAGGAACAGATCCGTCTCGAAGAATTGGGGCTGGACCGAAACCTCAACCAGGGAACGGAAACCTATTGGGAATCCCCGAGTAATTTCCCCGATATCCAGGATTTCCACATGGGACCGGAAGAATACCTGCGTGCCGTCGAAAATGCAAAGCAGGCCGTCCAAATCCCGGTGCTGGGCAGCTTGAACGGTGTTTCCTCCGGGGGGTGGATCCGGTACGCCAAGGCCATCGAGCAGGCTGGAGCGGATGGGCTCGAATTGAACGTCTATGGCATTCCCACCGACCCGGAAATGGATTCGCAAAAAGTGGAGGAGAACATGCTGGGCCTCGTCCGGGAGGTTAAAAAGAACCTCAAGATCCCGGTAGCCGTAAAAATTGGGCCGTACTTCAGCTCCCTCCCAAACGTCGCCAAGAAACTTACAGAGAGTGGCGCGGACGCTCTGGTTCTGTTCAACCGCTTCTACCAGCCTGACCTTGATCTGGAGGCCATGGAGGTGTGCCCGAACCTGACGCTCAGCCATTCCAACACGATCCGGCTGAGGCTCCGATGGGTGGCCATCCTCTACGGTCGGATCAAGGCGGACATGGCGATCACCGGCGGCGTGCAAACCGCGGAGGACGCGATCAAAGCCATGATGGTCGGCGCCAGAGCGGCGATGATGACCTCGGTCCTTCTGAAGAAAGGCATCCCGTATTTGTCCACTGTGTTGGATGGGCTGACCGGATGGATGGAAAAACATGAATATGCGTCCGTCCTCCAGATGCAGGGCGCATTGAGCCAGAAATCGGTGGCCGATCCGGCCGCATTCGAGCGGGCGAATTACATGAAGGTGCTGGGATCCTACCAGTGAGTTGCGGGTTACGGGTTTCGAGTTCCGAGTAGGAAAAAATCGACGTTTTTCAATCACATCCATTTCTTGAGGACAAAAATGCCGGTTGACGTTTCTTCACTGACCGTGGAAAAGGCGTTGTCCATGGCAGCCAAATCCGAAACAGACGCCGTGGAAGCCTATCTGAAACTACAATCCATGGTGAAGAACTTCATCCTCAGAGACAAGCTCCAGTTTCTCGCCGAGGAGGAGAAAAAACACCGGAAGCTGCTGAAGGAAGTCTATAAAAAAGTAAGCGGCGGCAAGGAACCTCCGGAATCGGAGAAATCGCTGGCGCCGAGACTGGCCCTGGCGCTTCAGGAAAAAACCACCGTCACCGATCTGCTTGAGCTTGCCATGGGCGCGGAAAAAATCTCGGAGGAGTTTTACGACAGCCTGTCGCAGAACGTCGAGGAGCGCGGTCTGCAGGAAATCCTCCAGTACCTCGCCAGCATGGAGCACGGGCATTATTTCCTGCTCAAGGGAGAATACGAGCTTTGCCTGAAGGACGAGGCATATTACGACCGCGAGGATTTTCAGTACGACATGGTTCACATCGGTCCCTAATTCCCGAAAGGCGGGCGCCATGAAAGAAACCACGCCATTGGTCCTGATCCGTCATTTTCACCGGTGGAGCGGATTGACCCTCATCCTGCTCGTCGCGGCCAAACTGATCTCGGGGTTCCGGCTGTCCGGAGCGATCGGATTTCCGAGTGAAGCGATCGCCAATTCGATGCATTTTTCGCACTGGGTGGACATCCCGCTCGTCTTTTTCTTTCTCTTCCACGCGGCATACGGCGTCCTGAAGGTGCTGATGGCCAGGGGTGTGCAGAAGAAGGTGCGGGCATTCGTGATCGCCAATGCCATCGCGTTTATTATTTTTGTGTCCTGCATCGTGTTCGTCTTTTAGCAGGGCGATGAAAAACAATAGAGAACCACGGAGGCTCACGGAAAAACCACTGAAAACAGGATATTTTTTCAATAATTAAACCGATCCGTGGGTTTCCGTGGTGATTTAATCATTTATAGATGAGTAAACAAAGGTATTCAAAACAGGTTTTCATCATCATGATAGGATCTGAATAATGGGAAATCCATCGATTTATCTCGACAATGCCGCCACCACCAGGACCGACCCCCGGGTCGTCGAGGCCATGCTGCCGTATTTCACCGAGACGTATGCCGTGGCGTCGTCCCAGTTCAGCCACACGCCAGGCATTCTCGCCAAGGAAGCTCTGGACCGCGCGAGGGAGATCGTGGCGGTACGTCTCGGGGCGGCTCCGGAGGAAATCGTGTTCACCTCGGGAGGCACCGAGGCGAACAACCTGGCGGTGAAAGGCGCTGCATTCGCGTCCGAGAAAAAAAACAGCCGCCTGATCTGCTCCTCCATCGAGCACACCTCCGTCCTGCATTCATGCCAGTGGCTCGAAAAGCGGGGATTCGACCTGATCCGGCTGAAAGTGGACGGCGAGGGATTCATCGACATGAACCACCTCGAGTCCAGCATCACGGACAGGACGGTTCTCGTCAGTCTCCAGTACGGAAACCAGGAAGTCGGAACCGTGCAGCCGATTGCGGCCGTCGCCGAGCTGTGCAAAAAGCGTGGAGTCCTTCTGCACGTGGACGCTTCGCTCGGTTTCACTCAACTCGAACTGGATGTTCGCACACTGCCGGCCGACCTGATCACGGTCACGGCGCATAAAATCCACGGGCCCAAGGGCGTCGGGGCGCTGTACGTCCGCAAGGGAACGCCGATCACCAAGTGGTTCCACGGCGGATTCATGGAAAACGACCTCCGCGCAGGCACCGAGAACGTGGCCGGCATCGTGGGTTTCGGAAGGGCCGTCGAACTGACCGACACCGCATCGACGGGGAGGGTCCGCGCCCTTCAGAGTCGGCTGTTTGACTCCCTGCAGGCGAGAATTAAAAACATCGAAATCAACGGACCCCGGGACCTTTCCAGGCGGCTTCCGGGGAACGTCAACGTGTCCTTCCTTTACGTCGAAGGCGAATCGGTGGTCCTCCACCTGGACATGAAGGGCGTCGCCGTGATCACGGGATCGGCCTGTTTCTCGCGTTCTCTCGAACCCAGTTACGTCATGATGGCCATGCAATATTCCCACGAGAGGGCCCACGGGTCCATCCGGTTCACGCTGAGCCGTTTCAACACCGAGGAGGAAATCGACCGCGTCTCCGGGGCCTGCGGCGAAGTCGTGCAGGCGCTGCGTTCGATAAGTCCCCTGATCAAAAAGGAGTAACCGACTCATGTCCATTCCCTATACCAAGACGGTTCTCGAGCATTTTATGCATCCGCACAACGTGGGCAAAATCGAAGACTCGGACGCATCGGCGACCGAGGGCAGTCCGGCCTGCGGCGACATGGTGAAACTCTACCTCAAGGTGGACGAGGCCTCGAAAGTCATCCAGGACATCAAGTTTGAATCATACGGATGCGCCTCCAACATCGCCACGGGATCCATCATCACCGATCTGGCCAAGGGCCGGACGATCAACGAGGCCAAGCAGATCACGTGGCAGAAGGCAAACGAGGAGCTCGGCGGCCTGCCTCCGGTGAAAGTGCATTGCGCCGTTCTCGCGGTGGACGCGCTTAAGACCGCAATCGAGAATTACGAGCACCGCCACGGCCTGCTCAAGGAGAAGAAACCGACGGATCGACAGATCGTGATCAAACGGCTGTCCCGGGTGATCAATCCTCTTGCGGGGCTTGACGTGGTCCGCACCAAGCTCGTGCAGGAAGTGTCCGTGAAGGACGGTGCGGTGACGGTATTCGTGGAAATGCCCGAAGACCACCAGTTCGCAAACAACATCAAGAATGAAATCATCGAACGGATCGAACCCCTGTGGGACGTAAAATCCGTTCAAGTCGTCTTTCGGGGGGCGTGACTTGGACCCGAACCTCAAACCCGACATCGTCGTGGATGTGCTGGGCGAAACCTGCCCCATTCCCCTCGTCGAAATGCGCAAGGCGGTGATGAAGGCGCAGAAGGGGCAGGTTATCGAAGTGCGGGGTTCGCACGGAGCGTCCAAAAAGGAAATTCCCATGGCGGTGGATTCGCTGAAGCTTGAGCTTCTGGGGATTGCGGACGATCCGGACGGCTCGTGGAGGATATATATAAAAAAATAACCATATGGAACACGGATTAAACGGATTGGACGGATATAAACGGATTGTTTTAATTAATTATTTATTGATCTTTACAATCCGTTTCATCCGTCCATATCCGTGTGCCATCTTTGTTGACGGGAGAAAAAATGGAAAAGGTCACCATCGTCGTGCACAGCGGCGACCTCGACAAGTTCATGAGCGCTCTGATCATCGGCAACGGATTTCTCTCCATGGGGGATGAGGTCACGTTGTATTTCACTTTCTGGGGGCTTCAGCGGCTGGTGAAGGGAAAACTCTCGAAGGCCCCGCTCTCCAGGATGAATTTCCTCGGACTGGGCGCATGGATGATGCGGAAGAAAATGAAGAAAGCCAACGTCGCCCCGCTGGAACGGCTCATGGCGGACTTCAAAGCGCTTGGCGGACGGGTGATCGCCTGCGAAATGACCATGGAGGTCATGGGGATTTCCCGGAACGCCCTCGACGAGTCCCTGATCGACCAATTCGGCGGCGTGGGCATGTACGTCAACGAGACGAAACAGGGCCAAAAGGCGCTGTTTATCTGACCTGCAAGAGTCGCAACCTCCATTGTGCGGGCGTCCAATACCGGCACCGTCCAGCCCGCATCCATTGAATCCATCTCATTTCCGAAGGAACGCGCGTGTCCCAGGCGAATCCAGAACGAATCACCATTATAATCAACGGCGTCAGGCAGATCACAGCGGATACCGGGGTCTCGCTGTTTCAGACGTTGAAAACCAACAAGATTTTTCTTCCCTCCGCGTGCGGTGGACGGGGCATCTGCGGATTCTGCAAATGCAGGGTCGAGGGGGACGGGGGGACCCTCCGGCCCGCGGAAACGGCGCGGTTGAAACCGGAGGAAATCCAAAACGGTTTCAGGCTCGCCTGCCAGGTGATTCCCGAAAACGGTCTGAACATCACGCTCCCCGACAATCTGCTTCAATTTCGAGAATTTGAAACCGAACTCACCGAAATCAGGGAATTGACGTACGACACGAAATGGCTCAAGTTCCATCTGATTCATCCGGGGGAAATCCATTTCAAATCGGGCCAGTACATCCAGATCCAATCCAAGCCGTATCCCGGGGTCGAGGCCGCAGTTTCGCGGTCCTACTCGATCGCTTCGCCCTCGTATCAGGTCGTGGACATCGAACTCATCGTCCGGCGGGTTCCTGATGGGATCTGTACGACGTGGATTCACGACCATCTGACGGTCGGCGAAAGAGTCACTTTGTTCGGTCCCATGGGAGATTTCTATCTGAGGGAAGGGAACGGCGAAATACTCATGGTCGCCGGAGGCTCCGGGCTGGGACCCATCGCGGCCGTGCTCAAGGACATGGCGAAACAGGGAAATCTCCGGAAGACGACATGCTTTTTCGGAGCCGTTTCACGGAGGGATCTTTATTATCTGGAAGAAATGAATGACCTTCAGAACGCGCTTCCGAATTTCAGGTTTGTGGCCGTTTTATCCGAACCCGAATCGTGCGATCAATGGGAGGGATCGACAGGCCTGGTCACCATTCCCCTTCAGGACCACCTGCGGACGGCAGACGCATCAACGCTCCAGGCTTATCTGTGCGGAAGCCCCGGGATGATCCACGCCTGCCTGAGGGGACTGAGACAGTTCGGCATCGGAACCGACCGGATTTTTTTCGATCCGTTCGCCTGAGTCCTTTTGGAGAATTCAAACATGCCCGCTGAAAAGAATCCCCTGAACGTGAACAACTTCAAGCCCGGCAATCTGACGCGGGACGGATTTTTGGGCCGGGACGCCCGTCCGATCTTCGAGATCGTCCGGCAGGATGCCGACGCCCTGGCCCGGTGCGGAGTGACGCCGGAAGAGGTCGCCGATTTCCTCCAGTCCCTGATTGAAGAGGGAAAAAAGGGTCTGGAAGGTCCCGTGATTCACGGGAGCCGAGTCATCCAGATCCACTGGGCGAGGGGGATGCTGCCCTGTCCTTACGGGGAACCCCGGCTTCATTCGAAAATTTCAGCCGTTGTAACCGATCCGTCAACGGGGCTGACGCTCCGATTTTCCCAGCTCGGCGTTCATCTCATCCGTGAGCACGGTTTTTTCGGGGGAACCGGGAGTCCATACCGTCTGGAACCGGAGGAAATCGTCGCGTTGATGCGACAGCCTTTCATCCATCGCAAGGAGGAATGACCGTCATGAAAAAAAACCTTTTCGGAATTGCCGCCATGGCGGCCTGGGTTGCGTTCGCCAGCGGCCAGGACGTGATTCGGGGAACGTATTCCTACACCTACGGGGACAAGGAAACCCTCGTCGAAGCGCGGCAAACCTGCAAGGACCTGGCGATTCGCGACGCCATTGAGTCCTACTACCTCTATGTGGAATCGTCTTCACGGGTTGAAAACAACGTGTTGAAGAACGACATGGTCGGCTCCCTTGCAGCCGGATACGTCAAGAACCTCAGAATCGTCGACCAGAAGGAGGAGGGCAGAAACGTGATCATCACGGTCGAAGCGGAAGTGAATCCCGAAGAGGTTAATAAACTGGTCGAGAAGAAACTCGCCGAGAAACTGCCCGCTTCGGCCGACACGGCCTTGGCCGATACGGCTTCGGCGCCGGTTCAGCAGGCCGCTCCGGATTTCGCCGTGTTCCTCTCCAAGTATGAGAACCGCGTTGGCTCCGCAGAAAAGGAACTGGATCAGAATGGTTACGATCAAGCCTTGAACCGGCTGCAGGAAATGGAAACGCTTCTGGCCTCGTTTCCAAAGCGGGAAGACAACCGATTTCAGACGCTGATGATGAGTTCTCTGTCCCTCCGCAACCGGATACTCATGGATTTCGCACGCTGGGACCGGGTGCGTTCAGGTGGACGGGCCGTCCGGGAGCGGGTCGCGGAACGGGCGATCCGGCTGAAGATGCGGCAGCTGGAAAACGACCTGACCGCCCTGCGGAATCTCGGGAATCTGACCGAAAAACAGAAGGCCATCCGATCCGTCTGGCTGATGAAATGCCAACAGCTCGCGGCCAAGGTGGAAAAGGCGATCGGCTGAGAATCCATCATGAAATCCGGCATCCCGGTGCGCCGTGCGAAAACCAGCGGCTTGAAACAAAACCGGACCTGCGGCCTTCGGTCCGCGGGTCCCGATCCGAGGAGGATGATTCATGACGCGAAGAATAGCCTTGTTGTGCATCTGCCTCATGCTTACCTCCGTGACCTGCCCCTTCCGTAAGAAGGGGCTGGACAGTTTGTTTCCCTCTCCCGGTTTTGAAAAGGGATGGGAATGGGAGGGAAAGCCGAAACATTACACTCCCCAGAATCTTTACGAAATCATTGACGGCGAGGCAGAACTATACATTTCATATGGATTCAAGGAACTCGCATCACTCCTGTACTACCGGGGAAGCGCGGAGGACACCTTTTTCGTCGTGGACATTTACGACATGGGCAGCGCCCTGAACGCGTTCGGATTGTACTCGGGTTTCCGGCATCCGGATTACCGCTTTGAAAACATCGGGACCGAAGGATTCGTTTCCGATTACGGGATTAAGTTCTACAAGGGAAACTACCTCGTGGACATCAAAGTCGGCGAATTCTCGGAAAAATGCCGCAGGGCGGCATGGATTGCGACCGGGACGATCGCGAAGCGAATCAGGGAACCCGGCCAAGCGCTCGAATTGATCGATTTGCTTCCTGCGGAAAACCAAGTGCCCCGGACTCTGCGTTACATCCAAAAGGAAATGCTCAATCAGGGATTCCTCCCGGGAGGCATCGAGGCCCGTTTCACGATCGAAGGCGGCGAGGTCACGGGATTCGTGGTGGTGTTCGACTCCGTTACGGCTGCCATGCGTGGATTCAATGAGTTGAAAGCCTTTTATGCCGTTTCAGGCGGGCTTTTGAACGTCAGAATGCCGGGGGAATTCTCCTTCTCCGCGAAAACCCCCTATCGCGGCAACACGCTTGTTTTTCTGAGCGGGAAGACCATTGCGGGTGTTCTGGATCTCGCGGAGATTTCGAAAGGGAAGGACATTGTAAACTCCATTTACAGCCACCTGATCAAGACACAAGGGAAGAAATGAAGACGCGGAAGAGTAACATCGAACGCCTGCGGTGCATAACAGCATGTTTTTTTTAAGGAGAACCGAGGGCTTTTTTCGCTTGTTTCTCTGAAAAATATTTGTTAAAATAACAAGATATGGAAATTTTAAAAGCAGAAGAAAAAACCGCCTG
>Ga0315274_10012916_pt1 | contig 11892 bp, 12 predicted proteins | sample YL17G02_20_MG_FD_203700 | JGI IMG/M metagenome (GOLD analysis project Ga0315274, IMG submission 203700) | Sediment microbial communities from Yellowstone Lake, YNP, Wyoming, USA - YL17G02_20 | ecosystem: Environmental > Aquatic > Freshwater > Lake > Sediment | place: USA: Wyoming | collected... | reverse complement strand
TCACCAGTGGGTCACCTTTGCTTCCCATGCCAGATACCTTGCCGCTCATTATCTTTCTTTTCTTAAACTCAGCTTCAATCCCGTACCACTGCGGTAGCATTGTTCTGCTGCGAGAATCAAAAGCTGACCGGAACTTCTGCAAATCTGGTTCCTTGTCCCGGCGGGGCAAGTTATTCATTTTCTCCAGTACTTCTACTTCCGCTTCTTCCATAAGCTTTGAAATCTGCGTATAGGAATTAAAGACAGCCTGAGGGTCGATACTCTTAACCGCAGCTTCTAGCGCGCGATATTCCTCACTGGAGGCTATTCTTTTAAGTAACTTGCTTGTCTGGCTCATTTCACAATATTCTGGTAACTGATTTATATGCCGGCTATGGTGGGCACTTGGCACATATAGACCTGAACAGTGTGGTGCTGAGATAGCGGTCACCACGGTCGGGCAGTATCGCCACAATTGTGCCTTGCTTCATACTCTTCGCAATTCTCAAAGCCCCAGCTACTGCCGCCCCGCTCGACATGCCGACGAAGAGCCCCTCTCGCACTGCAAGTAGCCTTGTCGTCTCGAATGCTTCGCCATCCTCAACGGTGATTTTATCGTCCATAGCCTCTGGACGATAAATTTTAGGGACAATGCTTTCCCTCATATTCTTGAGTCCCTGTATTGTATGCCCTTCCGTAGGTTCTATTCCAACGATTTTTATACTCGGCTTCTTCTCTTTCAGGTATCTCCCTGCTCCGACCAGTGTACCGGTAGTCCCCATCCCGGCAACAAATACGTCAACTTCCCCTTCAGTCTGAGACAAAATCTCCGGCCCGGTCGTTTCATAGTGAGCAAGAACATTGTTCTCGTTATCGAATTGGTTGGGCATATAATACTTGTCCGGTTCCTCGCTCAGGGCTTGATGGGCTCTCCTGATAGCACCGTCGACGCCCTCTTTTGCCGGTGTAAGCACGACTTCAGCGCCGAAAGACTGGAGGATTAGCTGCCTCTCCGTGCTGACGCACCCCGGCATGAACAGTTTGACATGGTATCCTTTTGCGGCACTTATCATCGCCAGTGCAATCCCCATATTACCTGACGTCGGCTCGATTATAGTCTTGTTTTTGGTAAGTTTACCTGACTCCTCCGCCTTTTTAATCATAAAATAGGCAGGGCGGTCTTTGACTGAACCCCCCGGGTTATTTCCCTCCATTTTCCCGAAGATTCTTACCCTCGGGTTCGAATTCAAATTAACCAGCCTGACAAGCGGGGTATTCCCGATGGCACTCAATATGCCCAATCTTTCATCTTTGACACTCTTCATATCGTCTCCTGCTGTGAGTTCGCCGACAGTTATAGGAGTAAGCCTGATAACTATTTCCTGACGTAAGCTGTTATACTCCCTAAACCGCCGCCGAATTCAGCCTGTATCACATCTCCTTCCTTTATCGCAAATGCGGCAATAAGTGAGCCGGATATTACTACATCGCCCTTCTTAAGATGCTCACCATATTCAGAAAGCTTATTGGCTAGCCAGGCTACTGACTCCGCAGGACTCCCCAAAACAGATGCGCCTGCTGCTGTATCAACCATTTCGCCGTTCTTCCTGACTACCAGTCCCACAGTTCTCAGGTCTATTCCACAAACGCTGCAAATAGGGCTCCCCAGAATCACTCGCCCGATTGACGCATTGTCCGCAATGGTATCCTGAATCTTTATCTTCCAGTCCTTAATCCTGCTATCTATTACCTCGAAAGATGGCAGAACCCCGCTGGTGCATCTCAGAACTTCAGCGCCGGTCACCCCGGGCCCGGTCAGGTCTTCTTGAAGAATAAATGCTATTTCGACCTCTATCTTCGGCTGTATTAATTCGGATAAGATTATGGGGGAACCATCTCCTATCATCAGTTTGTGTAGTATATGCCCGTAATCCGGCTCGTATACATTCAGGAGTTGCTGCATTCTCTTGCTCGTCAACCCAATCTTCTTGCCGATAATCTTTTCTCCACGGCGCCTCTTAATTTCTATCACTTCCATCTGTATCTTATAGGCATCTTCTATTGATAGCTCAGCCCTGCCCGTCAGCGGGTCGACTGCTTTACGCCCGTCTTCGGCTGCCACAAGCTCCTGGGCAAATTCGGCTATTTTCTTTTTGTCAAGCATGTTCGTACCTCCTGATTAACTCGCTCTTAAGCTTTGAGGCTAATAGGTTAGCCAGAGTTTCCTTATTATAATCGCCTTTCCCTATCTCATTCAAAATCACTTCTAGGCACTGCTTAACCTCATCCGTCGGTCCCGGCAAATCTATGATTATTGCCTTTCCTACCATTCCTACCCCAATCCTCACGCCATCCTTTACATGTCTCCCTTTCCTTTCATACTTGACCACCCACGGTGCAGCGGAAGTCGGGTCTAATCTTTTCATCGCTTCAATCGTTTTATCCTTTTCCTCAGCACCTACACCGCCCGTTGTAATTATAATACCGTATCCTTCATAAAGAGCATTCTCGATGCTGCCGGCTATCGCAGTTTCATCATCGGGAAGAGGCTCCCCGATTGAAACCTCATAGCCCCTCTTTTCAAACTCCTCTTTTATGAGGGGGCTGTTTGTATCTTTAATAACTCCTTGTATAACCTCACCGCCCGTTGGGAAAATCTTTAACCTTTTCAGAAAGGCTTTCTCTACTTCTGCGCTCATTCGCATTGTTTTCTCAATCACACTCTTTGCCAGCTCGTCATCGAGGGCTATCATTTCCAGCATTCCCTCTGAATGGACCAAGGTTTCTTCTGTGATTGTAACCCCTTTTATTTCCGAGAGTTTCCTGAGCAATTCCTTTTCCTTCCCGGCAAATTGCTCTATGTTTAAGGTATTACGCAATACATCCAGCGTCAGATGTCTTGAGCTAGCATCTACCACTAAAACATCTTCATTTCTTAATTCCAAGACTCCGGCAATGGCTCTGCTTATCTCCGCTAAACTGGCATTTTTTAGCTCGATATTCTGAATCCATAATTCGGTTTTGCCTATCAGATTAACTTCCATGTTTATCACTCTACGTCCTGAGCGTCAGCGGCTCCAAGTACATCCAGCCTCATATCGAATAACGGCGCATCCAAAACTGGCCTTCCGATATCCAGTATATCTATATCCTCATCTGCCAGAGCTGATATGTCAGAGAGCTTAATTCCACTGGCAAAAGCTATTTTTACCTCTGCCCTTTTACCTTCCCTCTTTAGTGTCTCAGCCACCCTCTTTACATCCTCAATCCTGCCGGTATCCACCATCAATATATCGGCACCATTTCTGGTTGCCTCTAGTGCCTCTACTTCAATCGGGGCGGTTTCTCCTCTGACTTGTATAACTTTCACTCTATCCCTCATCCCTCTCACGGCTTCGAGACTCTCTTTAATACCTCCGAACATTCGGACATAGTTCTTATCTAAATATATGAAATTTTCTGCTATTCTCGTCTTCAGTCCGCCGACCTCTGCCGCCCTTCGCAAAAAACCCTTTATTTCGCCCGGCTGCTTCTTCCAGGCTCCGCAAACCACCTCTATCTTACCCTTTGCTCTTTTCTTCGCCTTTCCCGCAGCGCTGGCTACTCCCGAATATTTCGAAACGAGCCCGATTAAATTATCCTCGCTGATAGCAATTTGTTTCGGTGTGCCACTGAATTTTGCAATGACTGTTCCCTTGCTAATGCGCGACCCTTCCTTCAATAAAAACAGGAACTCGACGCCAATTTCCTCACCCTTCTTTTTTAATAAATCTACGCCGCAGACTAGCCCTTCCTCCTCCGATATTATTGCAGCGACAAATCTCTTATCTTTTATATCTTCAAAGATGACATCTCGCAAATCTGTATCCCGTTTTTGAATATTAGGCATTGAAGCCATCTCGACTCATGTGAGAACTTTTATGGAAGGCCTGATTTAAATTGAAGGCAATCTATTCTATTCGGCAAAAACTGTATATCTACCGTACGGCACAACAGCAACCTTGGCATTAGCGCCTTGCTTTTCCATAGCTTCTTTGACCGCATCCTGCAAGGAAGTTATAGCATCTACTCCTACAGCTTTGGCATCGTTGATATTTTTCTCCAGAGTTACAACCTTGACCTTTCTGGTAAGCATGGCTAGATAGAGGGGATACCAGATAGACGCTGCCCAGACCTCCTTCTCGCGCGTAAAGAAAGCCCTGAGAGCCTTCTCACTGTTTTCCTTGCTCGGCGGCACAAAATCTTGCATTAAGTTCATCAGGGCAAAGCCGGGCCATGACCCGTAGCCCGGGCACTTGGTCGTCTGAATAATAGATGCGCCCTCCTTTGAAAGCGGTACACAGTTTATTATCGCCCAGCATGTGTGGAAAAACAGGTGGTCGGTCGGAGCCGAAGTGCCGGTGATTACAATATCTGCCTTTTCTTTGCCTCTTATATCGAATTTATATATTTTGTCGTAAAATTCCACTGCCGTCTTATGTGAAGCTACCGGGTCACCGGCATTAACATAGACAACTTCGCCCTTGTTGCTGACAATCATGTTAATGCCCATATCTATACCAGCCATTTTCAGGGTCTCATATTTATCCTGCTGCATTCGGCAGTTGTTATTGCCGGGTTTGCAATCCGGCGCCAGCATCATGACGTGGTTGGTTTCAATAGTTTCGTTTGCCGAAACACCGGGTAAAACCATTCCGGAGCCACCATAGCCCCATAAAGTTGCCTGGGTGGTACTTATCGTTATGACTGAATCGGCACTGGCAACCTCTTTTAGAATCCATAGCGGCGTCCCGGCTGAAGTGTTGCCGATATAGACGTAGTTCTCCGGTTTCTTTGCATCGTTGCAGGTTACTGGAATACCCTTATCCACCACTTCAGCACCGACACGTTTCCTAATCTCTTCTGGAGATAATGCCGGTACTTTGGCATTGGCAACGACTACAGAAACTTGAGCCCCCACCTGTTGGGCTTTGGCGACCAGCGACGGCAATATTTTTTCTGCCGGAGCCGCCCTGAACTGGTTTTCGGTAACAAAAACTACCTTCTTTCCCTTCCCGATAAGCTCGGAGAATTTCTTCCCTTTGATGGGACTCTCGATAGCCTTTTCTACCGCTTTCGCTAGGTCGGCGACTGGCGCTGGCTCTTTGGGCATATACACTTTTAATAGGTTCTTTTCTGGAATATCCAGTTCCAGAGTCACGCCCTTTTCTTCAGGAGTTTCATTCGGTATTCTGACAATCATTTTTACCCTCCTTATTTAATTAATTTTTACGGGGGCATTTGGAAGATTGCTAGGATTCGTCTGCCCTTTGTCTGAGCCACTTCGGCATGAGCTTCTCTTCGACTTCTTTATTTACCTCTTGAGCTTTTTGGGTCATTAGCTCTGCTAGAGCCTCGCTGCAGTTGATTCCGCCGGCAGCGCCATCGAATATAATTACCTTATCTGTCCCAGCCAGTTTATATGCATGCTCCATCGCAGTATTCAAATCCGGGACAACCTCTTTTACATGCTTCATAAACTCGCTGTTCTGAGAGTCCTCATCGAACAGCTTTTTGTGCCATTCCCCGACCACAATCGTTGGAGTATGTTTCGCCCAGAACACGGCAGGGTATCCTATCCATGTGTAGTTCATTACACATGCCCTTATAGCGGGATTCAGTGGAGGTATCTCTGGAACCAGCGGTTTCTCGTTTTCATCATAATATGCCTCGGTGTACCACGTATATGGTGGGAATGGTTTGTCGAGGTCGAGCAAGTCTATATTAGCGCTGCAGAAGTTCGCATAAATCACACCGCCGGAAAAGACATAGGGCACCGGGCAGCTGAAATCCAGAACGGCAATAACCTCGTCTATCTTGCCCAGTAGCGTCATAATCTTCCCGTAGGTTTTTAAATTCAACCTCGTTATCTCCCCATTCAGTGCCATTAAATCATTGGAAGCTTTTACCCCGACGATTCCCGCTGGAGTCGGTATTAAAAAGCAGGCAAATGCCCACTTGTCCTGTACAAACTTGGATTTGAATATCGCCCTGGCAACGAAATTGGCGCCCCGCGGACCTAAATTGTGATGATAGGTCGACCTTGTCTCAATCCTTGCATAGGACATGGCAAAAGGCTTTACCGCCCTGTCCACATGCCTGTGGAAGTGAATCTCTCTAACGTCGCTGTTATGCGCATGGATAATCCACGTTGCGTCGTACGCCTTCCTGATACCGTATAAAGTCCCTATTTCAGTTTCTATTGGTATTCCTGCATCAACCGGAGCAATGCCTGCCGCCTTGCCTTTGAAATGCTCATTTAGCTTGAAGCGCTTTATGTATTCCTCTGTCTCTCTGAATCTCAAACCTACGCCGGCTCTGAGCCTTATATCTTTGCAATTCGTTCTTTCTTCTACTGCATCCCTTATTGTCCGTAGCATTGCCGTATAGGCTTCTCCTCCGAGAATTGTCCAGCCGTGATGCGATGCCAGCACATTTACCGAATCGCCCGGCCGTATCATATCCATGTTCACCCCTGCCAGCGCCTTTCTGGTTGCCTCCTCGACTCCCTTGGGGTTTGCTGGTGGCCATATCACCTCAGGCATATCCGGGAAAAGGTCTTTAATCTTTAGAAACACCATACCCGGTAGCTGGTATGCCCGCTTGCTGATGTACTTCGGCTCCACCCCGTAGGCTGACTTCAGCGGTGGAATTGGAGCTAATGGTTTCTCAAAGTTTCCCTTCATTTATTCGCCGCCTTGAGACTCTGCTATCCTGTCCAGAAGTCTTCTATCCTCATCGAAATGAAACTTCCTGTATTCGGGGTTTTTCACGACCTCTTCGGGCAGGTCCCATGCAGTTGAGGTAAGTCCGTACCACTGGTATCCCGGAGCCTTACCGAGTTTGACGCCTGCAGCAGCCAGCAGCCTTAGAATTGGCTCGATACATTCGACAGTGCACCCCGTCCGCACGCCAGTCTGTATGGAGATTTTTTCAGGAGTCCTTGCCCCCAGTAGAATACTGGCTGCTATCTCTCTGGCTCGGGTGCCTGTGCAGTAGCATATTACCTCTTGAGGATGCATATGCGCTTTCCTGCAGACTTCAAAAACCCGCTCCCTGGGTGCCCTTGTCCAGTCTACCTGCAACAACTTAGGTTTAATTGGCACCAGGCTTATCGCATATTCTGGGCACCTTTCCTCGCAATTTCCGCATCCGGTGCAGGTTAATTCATTCACTACAGCGAGGCGATTCTTTCCAACTGTAATCGAAAGCGTTGGACAAACCTTCTCACAGATGGTGCATCCATTGCATAATTCCTTATTAACTTGGGCTCTCGTATTTACGATTCGCAACTGTGCCGCCCAGCGCAAAGCATTATAAGTTATGTTATCCCGAGTATACCCCATTTTGCAAGTGTTGGGAAGACACAATTGGAATAGTTTAAGATTTTAAGGGAACAATTCGTCATCTTGTTATCGGTTGCAAAGAAGTCCGCCGTAGTAGTACAATAAATCAACCAGTTTAAGTTTAGGTTATCATATACTTCCTTAAATTTCACAGATTTTATCAAGTATTGGGTGGCCCGAACTCTAACTGAAATTTTGAAGAGAGGAGGTCATCCAATGAGTTTTCAGGACAAGTCACTCCAGTGTTCCGATTGTGGGGCTGCCTTCACCTTCAGCGCTGAGGAACAGGAGTTTTTCCAATCCAAAGGCTATACCAATGAGCCCAAGCGCTGTCCATCATGCCGCCATGCTAGGAAGGCCGAGCGTGGCGATAGCGGCTCGAGTTATGGTCCACGCCGCGAGATGTTCCCCGCAAAATGTGCCCAGTGCGGCAAAGACACCCAGGTACCGTTTGAACCCCGCACGGATAGACCGGTATATTGCAGCGATTGCTACCGTAAAGTCAAAGTAAGTAGATAAGACTGGTTTAGAAATTAAGAGTAGATACAGGCTGGGGTAATCCCCAGCCTGTATCTACTCTTAATTTTGGTTCTACGCCATTTGTAGTTTCCTGACTTGCCCCTTTTTAGGTCAAGTTATTTTGGAGGTGAGTTTGCTATGATAATATTACCAATCAAGAAAGTGTATTGTAGTAAGTGCAAAAGGCTGGTCAGAGGCCAGGAGCAGAGTTCCGGTGGTACAACATGCATAGTATGCCCCAGATGTAATCAACAGCTTTGGGTCCATGGGAACACTTCATGGAGATATGCAGCGAATCCAAGATAAATATTATAACTCAAATGTAGCGGTTGCTCCTGTCAACTAATTGATTTTGACTCCATTGCCGGATGAAATAATTTCTCGAATACCTGCTAGTCTTTGGCAGATGGATTTAATCTCAGTAAAGGAATACCCTTCCATTTATGAGCTCAAGCAGTTGGCACTGGACGCCCTGGATATTACTGTGCGCTTCAACCAGATGGTGGCGTCCGCATAAGCGGCACAATTCCTACGGATTTGCAACCGGGTTGCACAATGTCTCCACATTGTCGAGATCAATCAACATGATGTCTGTGAATAGCTTCCTTGTCTCCGCAGAGGTAGCATTCCCTCAAGACCCGAATCCCTTCTTGATGCTATTCGGCTTTAGGCTGAGCAAGCCTCACCCTGACTGCCTGGGGACGACCAACGCGGTCTCGCCCAACTTCAAATTCTACTTCCTTTCCTTCTCTAAGGGAATCATAGTCCACCCCTTCAAGCTCCTTGCGGTGGAAGAAGAGGTCTTTGCCTTCCGCCGTTCGGATGAAGCCAAATCCTCGGTCTGAAATTAGTTTGATTGTACCCTTTGGCATACGATACCTTCTGCAAATCCGCCCTCTGCGTTCACTCGCCGTGAAAAGCTTCAAGAAAGGCCTTAGGGACTTTAGAGCGAATAACCTAAGACAAATGGCTCGAAATTCAGGGAAAATACCCCCTTAGCCCGTGCCTAATTTAGAACTATCAAGGGTATCGAAGGTACGGCGAAGCGGAGCCCATTTTTTGGGCGGGGTCTATATCAATCCAGAGGTAAATATTCGAGTTTTACCTCTAGGACTGCTTGCTCCTGCCGTAATTCACCCGAGTGACTGCAGAGGCCTCATATTTATCTTACAATTCGGCTACGGATCGTCATCAGGTAGTGCCGGTACTTTGTTGCCTGCTTTCGCCTGCCTACTTTTTAGGAGCTTCGGGTAGTTTCTTCTCGGCAGCCTTAACTGCCGGCTTCGGTTGTTCGGTTTTTGACTTCGGTAGTTTAAAGAATAACTTAATCTTCTCTAGCACTGTCAACTTTTACCTCCTATATTCGTGTATTCGTGCGAGCCCCCTTATTCCAAAACAAAAATACACCGGCAACGCCAAGTATAGCGACGCTGGTGCATTCGCCCATCCCCTCAACTCCTCCAACCTGATTTACATTGCTTCTGAGCTTACTTCAGGTTGTTTGACTTGAGTATAGTCCTAGTGTATGTGGCTGTCAACCTCTTTGAAATAAGGAAATGCCCTTTTTGAATGCAGTTATTACGCACCTACGAATTTGTTCTTTATATTTGTGCCACGTTAATTACACATTTAGCCAATTTGTTTACCGCAAAACTTCCACCAACTCAAATCGGCAGGCCCCCCTATTTTAGCTTTGCTTCATAGTTTTGCTTTTTAGTATTCTATTATGTAAAACAAACTCTATAAACCCTGTAAACTCAATAAAATTCCCCTACTTAACATAACGACTTTACATAACTCTAAAAACAAATATTTGAGGCTAATCACGCTCGATTTGTTTCTGTAAAAAAGGGCTATTATGGTGTCACCCCCCTCAGGGACACGCACGAAATTGCTGCGTCTTTAGTTCTTCTATCAAACGGGGAACTATATCACGCAGGTCGCCTACTAACCCTATATCTGCTACCTCAAAGATGGGAGCATTGCGATTTTTATCAATAGCCAGTATAACTTTGGACTTGGTAAAGCCGCTCGCGAACTGCGGAGCACCGGAAGCCCCTACACTGATGAATAACTTGGGGCTCACCGTTCTACCGCTTTGACCAATCATACAGCTTTCTGGAATCCAGCCGCTATCCATCGCCGGTCTGGTGCCCGCTACCGCCCCACCAAACACTTTAGCCAGTTCCTCGATAGGTTTGAAGTCGCCAACTGAGGATAAGCCCCAGCCCCCGGCAACAATTACCTCGGCATTCTCCAAGACTACCCCTGATGGCTCTTCCTCCACCATTTCCAGCGTCTCAACTTTCAATTCTGCGCTTATATCAACTTCGATACGGATGATTTCGCTTTTTCTTTGCTCATTGGGGGTGCATTTCGCCATCACCCCGCGACTCACTGTCGCCATCTGCGGTCTTTTTTCCGGGCAGGTAATTTTAACCATTAAACTGCCTCCCCAGCCAGGCACGACTTCAACCAGTTGCGGCTTTCGGCTATCTTCATCGATATATAAATCCACACAATGGGCGGTCAGCCCGGTTTTCACCTTTGCCGCTACTCTGGAAGCCATGTCTTGTCCGATACTTGTCGCTCCGACCAGTACAATCTGTGGTTGTTCTGTTTCAACGAGCCTTGCTATCAAAGAAGCATAGGGCTCGCTCTGGTAGAGCCGGAGTCTTGCATCTTCTCCCAGGTAAACCTTGTCAGCGCCGTAATACACCAGCTCCCTGGTCAGCGCCTGAATGCCATCTCCCAATATTACAGCAGCCAGTTTTACCTCTAATTTTTCGGCTAGCTCAATGCCTTTCCCTAGAAGCTCAAGGGAGACATTCATCAATTTTCCTAACCGTTGTTCAGCTATAACCCAAACTTCATTCATATTGCCTGCAACTTCGAGAGCCTCGCCAGGGCTTTCTTAACTATTTCCTCAGGAGGACCTTCAAAAATTTCATTCTCGCGCCTTATCTCACTCTTACATACACCGATAACCTGAGTAGGAGAACCACTAAGCCCGATGTTCTCAGCAATTGCTCCGACATCGGCAGCCCCCCATACCGTTATCTCTTTATTCTTGGCTTCCAGTATCCCCCAGATAGTGGGCAACCGGGGCTGGTTGATTTCTTTTACCACCGAAAGCAAAGCAGGTAGCTTTACTCTCAATTTCATATAGCCCCGCTCTAATGCCCGTGTAACTATCAAGCTTCTTTTTTGTTCAAAAGCTACTTGCTTAACGAAGCTGGCATGAGCTATGTTGAGAAGTTCAGCGAGCTGTGGCCCCACTTGTCCGGTACCGCTATCTACCGTGCTATTCCCACAGAGAACCAGGTCGAATTGCCCTGATTTCTTGATACAGTAAGCCAGGCTGTAAGCTGTGGCTAAGGTATCGGCTCCTGCGAATGCCCTATCACATAGCAGGATGGCGTTGTCAACCCCCATCGCCAGCGCCTCCTCAAGAGCGTCTTTCGCCTGTGGAGGCCCCATGCTTATCACCGTTACTTTACCTGAGAACTTTTCCCGAAGCCTTAACCCTTCTTCTATGGCATTCTTATCCAGCGAATTGATAATCGCCGGGATTCCTTCCCTGGTTATCGTTTGCCGGACAGGGTCGAGGGAAATCTTGGAGAAATGCTCCGGGTGAGGAACCTGTTTTATGCAAACTATTATCTTAAGTGGCATTGCTTTTATGGTCTAATCTGAATCACCTGGTAATACCAGCGCCAATGGTAAGTTTCATTATTTCCTGAGTACCGGCTGCCGGCCACATCTCTTGGGCATCTCTCAGACGGCGTGCAATATGATATTCGGGAGAAAGACCATAACCACCCAAGACTTGCACTGCCTTGGAACAAACCTTATTGGCAACTTCGGTAGCATATAACTTTGCCCGGGCTATCTCTGAGCCTATCTCCCTGGAGCTTTTCCCCTGGTCAAGGAGCCAGGCTGCGTAATAGCATAGCCATTTAGCTGCTTCTATCTCTACGTTCATATCAACCAGCGAAAATTGAATTGA
>Ga0315274_10012913_pt1 | contig 11893 bp, 9 predicted proteins | sample YL17G02_20_MG_FD_203700 | JGI IMG/M metagenome (GOLD analysis project Ga0315274, IMG submission 203700) | Sediment microbial communities from Yellowstone Lake, YNP, Wyoming, USA - YL17G02_20 | ecosystem: Environmental > Aquatic > Freshwater > Lake > Sediment | place: USA: Wyoming | collected... | reverse complement strand
CAATATCCAACACTCAATACTCAATGTCCAAGTAAGACCGTCGAGGTTGTGGCTGCTCTCTTACTTGGTCATTGAGGATTGGGTGTTGAGTATTGGATATTGGACTTTCGGTGTCCCCACACATGCTCGCAAAGCGCGCACGAGTCACGACGGAAGGGTCTATCGTCCTCGTCCCTCGTCCTCGATTCTCCTGGCTCAGGGGCAGGAGCATCGAGAACGAGGACGAGGGACGAGGACGACTGAAGAACGAGGAGCGCTTCCCCGAGACTGTGGGCCATACGCGCCTCACCCTGGTGACTTGACCCCCTACGGGTTCTCGTGTATGATCCGCACCATCGCTGGCCACGGTTGTGGCTGCTTTGGTGAGGCCGACCTGCCTGGGGGACGACGCATACGGGCGGCTTCGTCCAGGCGACCTGCTCGATGCGAGTCCCGAGCGGGGTTCTTCCAGCCAAGGGCCATTGGGGCTCTTGCACCTCCACTTGGGGGGGAAAAGGGGACAGGTACGTTTTGCCTGAAAGGCCCGAAGGGGGCTTCGCCCAAAACGTACCTGTCCCCTTTTCTGCCCTGAAACGAGAGGACATGCCGTGAGAAAGCTGCTTGCGCTACTGGGTGCTGGCGGGTTGGCGGCGTCGGCGTTTGCCGGCGAGGAATCGCAACTGAAGTCTCTCAAGGAGAAGATCAGCTATTGCATCGGCCTGAACATCGGCAAGGGCATGAAGCAGGAGCAGGTGGACATCGATCTCGACACGCTCCTGCGTGGGCTGAAGGACGGCCTCTCCGGCGCCAGGGCCTCGATGGCCGAGGAGGAGATCAAGGATACGCTGATGACCTTCCAAAAGGACATGGAGGCCAAGCAAGAGGCGCGGCTGAAGGCGGATGCCGACAAGGCCCAGAAAGAGGGCGAGGCGTTCCTCGCCGAGAACAAGAAGAAGGAAGGCGTCAAGACCCTCGCCAGCGGCCTCCAGTACAAGGTCATCAAGGCCGGCACGGGCAAGGTGAGCCCGAAGGCCGCCGACACCGTGGTCACCCACTACCGCGGCACGCTCGTTGACGGCACCGAGTTCGACAGCTCCATCCAGCGCGGCAAGCCCGCCGAGTTCGAGGTCAGCAAGGTCATCCCCGCCTGGACCGAGGCCTTGCAGCTCATGAAGGTGGGCGACAAGTGGCAGCTCGTGGTCCCCTCGGCCCTCGCCTACGGCGAGCGCGGGGCCGGCCGCGCCATCCCGCCGAACGCCACTCTCATCTTCGAGGTCGAGCTCCTCGAGATCAAGGACGCGACAGAGACCAAGGAGAAGTGACCGAGCCACTCCACCGCGGCCCTTCCGAGCCGACGCCGGCCCCGTGCCTGACCGTGACACTTCAGCCGTCTGAAGTTCCGTCCCCACCGAGCTTGCCTCGGTGGAGCGATGATTGGCCACTACCCGCGCGGCGCCGACCCCTCCTCCCTCCGCCCGCCCGCCACAGGCGGGCGGAGGGAGGAGAGAATGTATGGGTCGCCCTGCTAGTTGTCAGTCCTCGGCTCCACCGACGCAAGGTCGGTGGGGGCCACTTCGCCTCGCAGGGCGGCCACTTCAGACGGCTGAAGTGTTACGCCTGACTTGAAATCTGCTGCCCCACCGGCTACAGTATGCGGCGGCTCAGCAGCGAACCGCTCGACAACGAGCCGCAAGGTGCAAGGAGCTCACGATGAAGAGGTGCTTTGTGGGTGTGGCGGCAGCGGGGTTGGCGCTGGCTCTGTCGGCCGCTGACGCTGCGGCGGCCGAGAAGAAGACGGTCCTGCTCTTCGGCCTCACGAAGGGCTTCCGCCACAAGGACGCCATCGAGGAGGGCAGCCCCATCCTCAAGCAGGTCGCCGAGGGGCTCGGCTACAACGCCGTCATCAGCGAAGACGTCGCCCTGCTGGAGCCCGACAAGATCAAGCAGTGGAATCTGCTGGTCTTCAACAACACGACGGGGAGCCTCTTCAAGGAGCCGCAGTGGCGCACGGCGTTCATCGAGCACATCCAGGGCGGGGCAGGGTGGATCGGCATCCACGGCGCCACCGACTGCTTCTACGATTTCCCCGAGTACGGCGAGATGGCCAACGGCTGGTTCGACGGCCACCCCTGGAGCGGGAAGGTGAGCGTGACCATCGAGGAGCCCGACCACCCGCTCATGAAGCCCTTCGGCGCCCCGAAGTGGCAGGTCTCCGACGAAATCTACCAGTTCAGGAACTACGAGCGCGGCAGGGCGCGCGTCCTGATGAGCATCGACACGAAGAGCGTGGACGCCAGCCGGGGCAAGCGCCGCGACCGCGACTACGCCACCTGCTGGATCCGCCTCTACGGCAAGGGGCGCGTCCTCTACCAGGCCCACGGCCACGGCGCCAACGTCTTCAGGATGAAGGAATACCAGGAGCACATGAAGGTGGCCATGCAGTGGGCCATCGGCGACATCGAGGCGGACGTGGCCCCGAGCAAGGTGGAGGACCCGGCCGTGGTGGCGGCGCGAGCGGTCGAGAAGCTCCGCGGCGCGACGACCGATGAGGAGCGCTCCGAGGCCCTCATCCTCGTCGCCATCCGGCCGAGCAAGGAGGCCCTCCCACTGGCCGTGCCGCTCCTCCAGCCGGGCAGCCAGCTCGCGGAGGTGGCTGCCGACGCGGCCCAGGTGGCCGTCGCCGCCCTCGCCGAGCTGCCGAAGGAGGAGAAGATCGAGGTGCTCCGGAAGGCCCTCGACTGCTGCGTCGCCAACCGCAACATCCGCCGCGAGATCCGCGGGCAGCTCCAGAAGCTCGGCGTCAGAGACCTGCCCATCGCCCCGCCGGCCGGCTTCGTCGCCCACTGGTGGGCCGCCGGCCCACTGCCCAATCAGGCGAGCGAGTTCCTCGGCAAGACCTACCCGCCTGAAGGCGGGGTGGACCTGGAGAAGGGCTTCACCGTCGGCGACCAGGCGATCCAGTGGAAGAAGGTCGCCAGCGACGACGAGGGCATCGTGAGCCTGCGCGACAAGGTGGCGAAGGCCGATGCGCTCGGCGCGTACCTGTATGCCGAGGCCGTGGCGGAGAAGGAGACGCCCGTCCAGCTCCTCCTCGGCTGCCGCGAGCACTACACGGCCTGGCTCAACGGCGAGAAGATCGGCGAGGCCGTCGGCAGCAAGGGCCTGCGGCCAGGCCAATTCAAGCTCAAGGGCACGCTCAAGGCCGGCACCAACAAGCTGCTCCTGAAGGTGAGCCAGAACAAGGGCGACTGGGGCGCCTGCCTCCAGATCACCGGCCCCAAGGGCGAGCCCGTTCCGTTCACGGCGCGGGACAAGTGACCCCCGCGGGGGCAGGATCCCCGCGAGAGATGCGCGATCCCGGGGCGCCGAACGCGGCCCGCCGCGCTATGGGAAGCAGTGACTAGAGCTTGAGCAGGCGCGCGGCGTATGTCGCTTTTTCCCAACTCGACGTAGGGTCTTGCGGGGTCGCGGCTTGTGGCGCGGAACGCGTCACGCGTGTCGGCAAAAGCTGAAAAGTTGGGCGCTCCCCCCAGCCCGAGGCGCTGGGTGTTCAGCCCCTTTTTGGAGGCATAAGGCCATATGTATCAAACGTTTACGCAGAGGGGAGGGCTTGCTTCGAGGCTGGTGCGCGGGGGTGGCACAGGGTTTGCACTGTTCGCAAGTTGGTGGTGGCCATAGAGGCTTTTGGGCTCCCAAGACGGCCCTTTTCTTTAAGGAGTCACGTGTCCTGGACAATCCAGGACAATCCAGGACACGCCAGGGCCGAAGCCAGGCTGGAGGAGAGTCGTTGATGATGAGCAAGAGCCCCAATGGCCGGCTGACGATCACGGAAGCGGCCGAGAGAGTGGGAGTCTCGCCGAAGACCCTCCTTCGTTGGGAGAAGGCGGGCAAGACCCCAAGGCCAAAGCGCGACTGGCGCGGTTGGCGTGTCTACGAGCAGGAGGACCTGAGCGAACTGATCGCGTTCCACGACCACTTGCGTCGCTGGTGAGGTGCCAACGGGGCATCTCGGAAGGGTTTGTTTCTCAGTAACCTCGTTTTCCGCAAAGGATTAGGGGGAACAGGATGGCTGCGAAGACGCGGTTGTTGTTGGTCGGGTTGATCGGGGTGGCCGCCTCGGGGTGTCTGAGGCCGTACTTCGATGTCACGCTCGACCCGATCCAGGGGATCAAGTTCGAGGACATCGAGAAGGCGCAGACCCGACACCAGCTTCGGGAGGTCGAGAGGCGCTTCGAGACCCACAACGGAGTGTATCGGATCGGGATCCCCGACGTGCTGAACATCAACGTGCCGGACCACCCGGACCTCAGCGGCTCGTACGAGGTGCGCCCCGACGGCAACGTCTCCTTCCCGCTGCTGAAGGACGTGTATGTCGAGGGCCGCACGCCGGGCGAGCTCGCCAACTACCTCCAGAAGGAGCTCGAGCGGTTCGTCAAGAAGGTGGACGTCCTGGTGACGATCTCGGGGATGTACAGCAAGCGGGCCTACGTGTCGACCCGGTCCCACACGAGCGTCCACACGCATCGGTTCACCGGCGACATGACGGTGCTGGACCTCCTTGGGGCGGAGGGCGGGTACACGAAGGAAGCGTACTCGAGCCGCATGCGGCTGATGCGCGACAACCCGACGGGCAAGGAGATCTACAAGATTCGCGCCGACATGATCATGCGCGGGGACTTCCGCACCAACATCCAGGTGAAGGACCGCGACATGCTCTACCTCCCCTCGACGGTCTTCTTCGAGATCGTCTACGTGTGCGACATGCTCACGTCGCCCGCGCGCTCCCTCCTGACCGGGGTGAAGACCTACACGGAGTTGCCATACGCGGCGGACTACGGCAAGCAGCGCGCGAGCTCGGGCACCGGGGCTACGTACTAGTCCGTGGCGGTGGGTTGCCGCGGGGTGCCCCGCGGCCCACGCCCGGCGTTCCGTCGGATTGGGAGAACGAACGACCATGCCAGCGGCTCGTCCACAGCAGAAGAACGCCCAGCAGTTCGACTTCTACAAGTACCTGCGGGTGATCTGGCGGCGGAAGTGGTTCCTGATCATCCCGCTCGCCGTGTGCCTGCCCGCGGCCATCCTGGCCGCCTACTGGTACCCGACCGAGTACGAGTCGCAGGCGACGCTGGAGCTCCAGGACAACCGCCCGATCGCCGAGGAGGTGCCGCAGATCTTCAACGTGGGCCACGCCATTATGGCCGTGAAGACGCGCGCGTTGAGCTGGAACTCGATCCGCGAGATCGTCCTGAGCCGCAAGGTGGACTTCGGCCGGGAGATCGACCCCGACGACCGGCGGCAGCTCGAGCGCGTCTACCACGAGGTCATCCGGCGGACCGTCGTGAGCGCCCTGGGCGGCCGGCACGTCATGGTCTCCCACCGCAGCACCAGCCCCGAGAAGAACGCCAGCCTCGTCAACGAGATCATCAAGAAGTTCGTCGGCGAGGACACCCGCGAGGCCCAGGACCGGGCGAAAACGGACCTGAAGTACTATCGGGACAAGCTGGCCTCGGCCAAGACCCAGCTCTCCGAGGTGGACGGCCAGATCCGGGAGTTCAACCAGCAACACCCGTGGCTCACCGAGACCCTGGCGGAGATCCACCAGAAGTACAAGGATGCCGAGGACGAGGAGGGGGCGATCAAGCGGCAGACACTTGAGGTGGAGAGCAGCATCCAGGATCTTCGCAAGGATCTCGCGAAGGAGAAGCCCGAGGTCGTCGAGAAGCGCCAGACGGAGCTGCCGGCCGACTACGTGGCCGCCGTAAGGGAGTTCGAGCAGGCCAGGCGGTACTTCGAACAGGTCGACAAGGTCTTCACCCGGAACCACCGCAAGTGGCAGGAAGCCCGCGCGATGGCCGATCAGGCCAAGGCGGCGACCGAGAAGTTCGGCAAGGTGGAGCCGGAGACGATCGAGGAGACCAAGCCCAACCCGAAGCACGAGCGCATCAAGAGCCGCATCGAGCAGTTCGAGAAGGAGCTCAAGATCCTCGAGGCGCGCCGCCTCGAGGCCACCAAGAAGGTCAGCGAGTGGTACGTCAACCAGCGCAAGGCCCCGGAACTCCTCGCCGAGCGTCGGGCGCTGGAGGAACAGCGCACCAACTTCGGGACGATCGCGAAGGAGTACGAGAGCGGCGTCCGCGCCGCCGAAAAGGAGCTGAACCGCCTCCTGACGGTGGCCTACAGCTCCAAGTTCAAGGTCGTCGAGTACGCGCGCGACGACCGCAGGCCGGTCCAGAGCACCCAGATGAAGATCGTCCTGCTCGGCCTGATGTTGGGCCTCCTGACCGGCGCGGGGCTGGTGGGCCTCGCCGAGTACCTCGACCAGACCTTCAAGACGATCGACGATGCCCGCGACTTCCTGGGCATCCCGGCCCTCGGAGTGATCCCGGCGATCTTCACGCCGCGGGACCACCGGCGCAAGCTGTGGTTCCGCGTCCTGGCTGTCAGCTCGGCCGTCTTCGTCGTCGGCCTCGCCATCGCTATCTACCTGGCGGTGCCCGAGGCGAAGGAGTACCTCAACATGGCCTGGCTGCGGTTCCAGGAGTGGATGGAGTACTGGTAAGCCGCTCCCGCAGCGGCCCGTCCCTCCAGGCAGGACGGCCCCATGTACGAGAAGTTCTACGGCTTCAAAGAGAAGCCCTTCAACCTGACTCCGGACCCGGACTACTTCTTCCTCAGTTCGGTCCACAAGCGGGCCCTCGACTATCTGGTCTACGGCCTGGAGTCGGGGATGGGCTTCGTCCAGATCACGGGCGAGATCGGGTCGGGGAAGACCACCCTCATCAAGTGCCTCCTGCGCAACCTGAGCCGCGAGGTGAAGGTGGCCTACGTCATCCACTCGAAGGGCACCTTCGTCCAGATCCTCAAGATGATCCTGGAGGATCTGGAGCTGATCCGGCCCGACCAGAAGCTCACGAAGGAGGCGATGCTGAGCCGCTTCCGCGACTACCTGGCCGAGCAGGCGCGGCACCACAACAGCGTGGTCATCATCATCGACGAGGCGCAGAACCTGGCCCTCGACGTCCTCGAGGAGCTTCGCATGCTCTCGAACTTCGAGACGGAGAAGGCCAAGCTGCTTCAGATCGTGCTGGTCGGCCAGCCGGAGCTCCGCGACGTCCTGCGGCGGCCGGAGCTCGAGCAGCTCCGCCAGCGGATCACGGTCCGCTTCCACCTGTATCCCCTCAGCGAGGAGGAGACGCGCAGCTACGTCCGGCATCGGCTCACCGTGGCCGGCTCCAATGGCCGCGTGCGCTTCACGGCGCCGGCCTGCCGGCTCGTCCACCGCTACTCTGGGGGCCTGCCGCGGCTGATCAACGTCGCCTGCGACGCGACGCTGCTGGCGGGGTTTGTGGATGAGCGGCGGGTGTTCAACGAGGCCTTCGCCCGCGAGGCGCTCCGGGAGCTGGCCGACGAGCGCCCCGGGCTCGCCGAGGAGCCCGAGGCGGAGCGCGCCCCTGCCGCGGCGCCGCAGCGGGAGCCCCGCGCGCGGCGCGGCCGCCTCCTCGTGGCCGCCGCCGCCGTGCTGGCTCTGGGCCTCGCGGGCGCGCTCTACGCGGCGCACCAGGAGGGGGCGGGGACCGTGGGCGGCCTCTGGAGAAGCATCGTGAAGCTCCTCCAGAGCGGACGCTCCGCGGCGTCGGACGTTTCCCCGGGTGGGAAGCCCTAGGAGATCATCAACCGTGTCCAAAATCCAGAAAGCGCTCGAGAAGGCGCGGGCGGAGCAGCAAGAGGCCCCTGCCGTGACCAGCGAAGCCCCCGCCGCCCCCACCTACGTCGTGCGGCCCGTCCAGGGCGGCCAGGTGGACCCCCACATCGTCGCCTACCACCACCCCCACTCCCACCTCACCGAGAGCTTCCGCCGCCTGAAGGCCATGCTCCGGGGCCTCACCGGGGCCGACAAGATCCGCACCATCGCCATGACCAGCGCCGGCAAGGGCGAGGGCAAGAGCACCACCGCCCTCAACCTCGCCATCGCCATGTGCCAGGACTTCGACACGCGGGTGGCGATCGTGGACGCCGACCTGCGTCGCCCCCGCCTCCACCGCCTCCTGGGCATCACGCCCCGCCGCGGCCTCAGCGACATCCTCAGCGGCGAGGCGCTCCCCGAGGACGTGCTCATCACCAATTCCGTCCCTCGCCTCACCGTCCTGCCGGGCGGCCGCTCCTCCAGGACCCCGTCCGAGATGCTCGGCTCCGCGCGCATGCGGCAGCTCATCGAGGAGCTCAAGAGCCGCTTCGACTTCATCCTCTTCGACAGCCCGCCCGTGCTCACGGTGGCCGACGCCATCGTCCTCGGCCCGATGACCGACGGCGTCATCCTGGTCATCCAGGCCGGCAAGGTGCGCAAGCGCTCGATCGAGCGCGCCGTCGAACTCCTCCACAACTCCAAGATCCTCGGGTTCGTCCTCAACCGGGGCGACCTCGTCCTCTCCCACTACGGCTATCGGTACTACGACCGGGGCTACTACTATTAGGATTTGCGATTTGCGGTTTGCGATTTCCGATTTCAGGGCGGCGCGACCGAGGCACCATGTGGACCACGGTCTGCCGGGCGGCTGACCGAGACGGAAGCCGAAATCGGAAATCGGAAATCGGAAATCGGAAATGTGACCATGTCCATCCGAGCCGTCATCTTCGACCTCGACGACACGCTCTACGACTGTAGCGGCCTGCTGGTCGAGGCGGCCCGCCTCCGCGCCGCGAGGGCCATGGTGCAGGCCGGCCTCCCCTCGACCCCGGGCGACGTCTACCGCAAGCAGCTCCAGATCGAGGCCGAGCTGGGGCCGCGGTCGCCCGTCTTCGAGCGCCTGGCCGCCTCCTATGGCCTCGGCGCCGAGGCCGTCCGCCGCGCCCGCGAAGCCTTCAACAGCGACGAGGTCGAAGGCATCGAGCCCTTCCCCGACGTCGTCTCCACCCTCCAGGAGCTTCGCTGCCGCGGCCTCAAGCTCTTCCTGGTGACCGATGGCGTCCACCGCCGCGAGGAAGCCAAGATCCGCATCCTGGGCATCGAGAACCTCTTCGACGCGATCGTGATCAACGACGCCGAGCGCGGCGCTCTGATGGAGGAGTGCTTCGAGCAACTCCTGCGCGAGCACGGCCTCCAGCCCGACGAGGTGCTCGCCGTCGGCGACCGCGTCCACGTCGAGATCAAGGCCGCCAACGCCCTCGGCCTCATCACCTGTCGGATGCTCCACGGGCGCTACAGCGCCCTTCAGCCGCGCGGCGAGGCGGAGGAGCCCGCCTACCGCATCGAGCGCATCAGCCAGGTGCCCGACATCGTCGATGCCCTCAAGCACTACCACCACCGCCGCTCCCCCCACGTCGTCGCCCTCGGCGGCGGCACGGGCCTCCCCATCGTGCTCGAGGGCATGAAGGCGTTCAGCCGCGAGCTCACCGCCGTCGTCGCCGTCACCGACAACGGCCGCAGCTCCGGCCGCCTGCGGGCCGACCTTGGCGTCCTGCCGCCCGGCGACATCCGCAACTGCCTCGTCGCCCTCAGCGGCTCCGCGCGCCTCCTCCACGACCTCTTCCAGTACCGCTTCGAGAACGGCTCGCTGGAAGGCATGAGCTTCGGCAACCTCCTCATCGCCGCCCTCACCAAGGTCACCGGCAGCTTCGAGCAGGCCGTCCGCGAGGTCGGGCGAGTCCTAGCCATCGAAGGCCGCGTGCTCCCCGCCACCCTGGCCGACACCCACCTGTGCGCGGAGCTGGCCGACGGGACGATCGTCACCGAGGAGGTGAATGTCAGAGAGCCCGGCAAGGCCCCCATCCGCCGCGTCTTCCTGCGCGACAACGGCGTCGAGGCCTTCGAGGAAGCCCTCGAGGCCATCGAGGACGCCGACCTGATCGTGCTCGGCCCCGGGAGCCTCTACAGCAGCGTCGTCACGAACCTCCTCGTCCCCGGGATCGCGGAGACGATCCGCCGCTCCCGCGCCCGCCGCGTCTACGTCTGCAACGTCATGACCCAGCCCGGCCAGACCGATGGCTACACCGCCTCCGTCCACGTGGCCACCGTCATCAACCACCTCGGCGGAGCGCTTGACGCCGTGATCGTCAACCGGGCGCGGCCCGCCGCCGACGTGCTGGCCCGCTACGCCGCCGAGGGCGCCGAACTGGTCGCCATCGATCCGCCTCTCTACGACCTCGGCCCCGAGATCGTCGAGGCGGAGCTGATCGAGAACGGCTCCGCGAGGCCCGTCCCCTGGGAGAAGCAGGACCTCCTGCGCCACGACCCGAAGAAGCTGGCGAGCCTCCTCATCCGCCAGCTCGGTCGCACGGACGACTGACCCCGGCCGCCTCCCAGGAACGGGCGCATTAGCGGATTTGCGCAGTTGGGCACATTAGAAAACAAAGCCAGCTTGCCTGGGTTTGTTTTCTTCTTCCTTGCGGCAAGGGCCCGGACTGCCGCAGAAGAACCCTTTACCGAACCGACCGCAAAGCCGCTCGGTTCAGTAAAGTGTGCCCAACTGCGCAAATCCGCTAATGCACCCCCAGGAACCCCGAGACCGCGAGGGACAGCATCATGGAAGAGAAGGCCCCTCAGCCCGCCGCCGCCCCATCTCTCGAAAAGGAGCTCCTCGGGAAGATCACCTCCCACAAGGCCCAGATCGGCATCATCGGCCTCGGCTACGTCGGCCTCCCCCTCGCCACCGAGTTCGCCCTCAAGGGCTTCCGCGTCTGCGGCATCGACGTCGACCGCGGCCGCGTCGCCGCCATCAGCCGCGGCGAATCCTACATCGGCGACGTCAACTCCGCCATCCTCCACGGCGTCGTCGTCAAGGAGCTCCTCCGCGCGACCACCGACGAGGCGGCCATCGCCGACACCGACGCCGTCATCATCTGCGTCCCCACCCCTCTGCGGAAGACGAAGGACCCCGACGTCTCGTTCATCGTCGACGCCGTCGCCATGATCCGCCGCCACGCCCACGCCGGCCAGCTCATCATCCTCGAGAGCACCACCTACCCGGGCACCTGCGAGGAGCTCGTCGCCCCGATGCTCGCCGAGACCGGCCTGCGGGTCGGCACCGACCTCTTCCTCGCCTTCTCCCCCGAGCGGGTGGACCCCGGCAACAAGGCATTCTCCACGCGCAACATCCCCAAGGTCGTCGGCGGGATCAACGGCCCCTCCGCGCGCCTCGCCGCCGCGCTCTACGGCCAGGTCATCGAGCGCATCCACCCGGTCTCCTCCACCAAGGCCGCCGAGATGGTCAAGCTCCTGGAGAACACCTTCCGCAGCGTCAACATCGGGCTGATCAACGAGTTCGCCCTGATCTGCGACCGCATGGGGATCGACGTCTGGGAGGTCATCGAGGCGGCCTCCACCAAGCCCTTCGGCTTCATGCCCTTCTACCCCGGCCCCGGGCTCGGCGGCCACTGCCTGCCGATCGACCCCCTCTACCTCTCGTGGAAGGCCAAGATCCTCGACGTGGAGGCGAACTTCATCGACCTCGCGGCGAAGATCAACGCGGCCATGCCGCGCCACGTCGTCGAGAAGGTCGCCGCCGCCCTCAACGACGACGGCAAGCCGGTGCGCGGCTCCCGCATCCTCATCCTCGGCGTCGCCTACAAGCGCGACGTCGCCGACGTCCGCGAATCCCCTGCGCTCGACATCATCAAGCACCTCCTCGCCCGCGGCGCCGTCGTCGGCTACAGCGACCCCCACGTCCCCGAGCTCCGCTACAACGGCCTCGAGATGGCCTCCGCCGCCCTCACGCCCGAGACCCTCGGCGCTGCCGACTGCGCCGTCATCGTCGCCAATCACGCGGCGTTCGACTACCAGGCACTCGTAGACCACGCGCGACTGGTCCTCGACACCCGCAACGCCACCAAAGGCCACACCGGCCGCGCGCGCGTCGTCAAGCTCTGAAGAGGTGGGGAGGCCCGAACATGATCGTGGGGAAATCGATCTTCATCACGG
>Ga0315274_10012911_pt1 | contig 11894 bp, 11 predicted proteins | sample YL17G02_20_MG_FD_203700 | JGI IMG/M metagenome (GOLD analysis project Ga0315274, IMG submission 203700) | Sediment microbial communities from Yellowstone Lake, YNP, Wyoming, USA - YL17G02_20 | ecosystem: Environmental > Aquatic > Freshwater > Lake > Sediment | place: USA: Wyoming | collected... | reverse complement strand
TGTCCGCGTAAGTCGACAATGTCTTGAGGTATTTTTCCCTTTTGATCCTGTAATCGAAAAGCGATTTGTCGGACATCCCCTTCAGGTATTCGATCAGGTTTCCGCCAGATTCTATAGTGGATACGATTCCCAGCAGAAGTTCCCTGAAGCCCTGGGATGGCGTTCGGTCGGCCACGTCCTTTATGGCGTCGACCGAGCTCATCCCGAATGTCTTAATGTTCCTCATGATGAGCTTTGAATCCTGAGTGATCTCTCCGTATTCTTTGAAGCCGGTCAGCAGTTCAAACATGAATTCCGTCGGTATGCCGGACGAAGATATTGCCGTCATGTGGGTTATGGCGAATGGCAGGTTGTTTTCGATCGATTTTTGCCTCGACCGTTCCCGCTCGACGGGATAAAGATAAAATACTATGAAAACAATCGATGCGACAAAGACTGGGAAAAAAACGACGCTGAATATGTATATGTAAAACTCAACCAAAAAGAAGTATGAGAGCAAAACGTATATTGAAACCAAAGACACGATGAAAGCGATCGCCGTTGACAAAAACAGCATGCAGATCCACGTTTTTAACAGGATTTTAATATTGGCATTTTTTATGTGCGGCTCGAGAGGCTTGAAAGAATCTATGTTTTTTTCAACAAGGCCTCCAAACAAAATCAGTGAAATTTTCTTGTAAGCGGACAACATAATAAAATATTTGCGGCCGCATATAAAAGCGGATGATAGTTGAACAATAAGCAGGGAGCATGCTTGCGGTAGACCTTGCCGAAAACTGAAAGTTATCCGGTTTGCCTTCTCCACCCTGCGCTCCTGCAAGCACCGCCACCATGACTTAGAGCTGCTGTCTTCCGACCCTGACTCGGTTCGCCATGAAGATGATCCTGCAGGACAAGGCTTCCACGTCAGCAATCCGGGCTCTGCAGTCCAGAGCAAAACCACCCGCAAACTACAATCGGCCGTGAAGACCGTTTGCCACCCGAAGGTACGGTAGGCCTAGCCCCGTGAATGGAGGCTCCCTGCATTAATAATCCGCCTGCTCAGATTTAAATCGTTTTAGACATGCGCAAATGCGATTGCGTGGGCCCGCTTTATAAAATTCAGCTTCATATAATAACTGAATCTGGGCGTGATCAAATGCATGGTCGAATTGACAAAAGGCCGGTCAGGAAGCTTGACGGAAAAAGGATCGCCTGGATTATTGCAATATGCGTTTCGGTATCGATGTTTTTTGCGGGCTATTATTTGGGAGACATGAATGGAATCGTCATCACTTATCACAACGAAACAAGATCTTTCGGAACTATTAATTTCGTTCCGTATGCGCCGGTAAATCGATCCTTTTCGAACGCCTCTGCTGCTTCCGTAGTGGTCCCCGCCGTGGACGAGGAAGGAAATGGAATTACGACTGTTCTGACAGTACAAATCCTTCCAGGGGATGGACGAGTGCTTACTAACATAGACAAACTTCTTTTCTGGGTGGACACCCAGAACTCGATTAGGACGTCGAGCAAAGTTGCCTCAAACATCACGGGAGTGAATCTTTCCAGATATGACATAATTTACACGGTCGTTTCAAACGCCACGTCGGTCGAAGGCCCTTCCGCCGGTGCTGCACTTGCGGTCGCGACGATTGCGGCCATTCAAAACAAAAAGGTAAACCCCGAAGTTATGATATCCGGGTCAATAAATCACGATGGGACGATCGGCCCGGTGGGGGAGATACTGCTCAAAGCCAAAACTGCCCGCGAAGTGGGTGCTAAATTGCTGCTCGTCCCCGTGAATCAATCGCATGAGATTACGTATGAGACAAGAAAGTTTTGCGAAGATTTGGATGCTCCGAACGCATGCATGTCTGAAACCGTCCCAACGAATGTAAACGTGTCGGCCGAAGCCGGCATTGACGTAATAGAAGTGAATAACATCAGTGAAGCGCTCAAATATTTTTTTGATTATGATTAAGGTCGCCGCCCGTCCGAAAAATGTATCAATTTTTATAACAAAAGTCATTATCTATTAGCATGATAGATGTTCATGCACATCTCTGCTTTGGCGATTTCGACATAGACAGGGACCAGATAATCGCAAGAAGCAGGCAAGAGCTTGCGGCAGTCGTAATTGGTACCGCCAGGTTTGACGAGGGAGTCAAAGCCCTGGACCTCGCAAAAAAACATCCTGGTTTCCTTTTTCCCACGATCGGTTACCACCCGGTGGAAGGTGGAAACGATCCCGGGCAAATAATAAGGATGATCGAATCAAACAGGGAAAGGATCGTCGGGGTCGGCGAGGTCGGCCTAGACCATCACTGGGAAAAGGACGCCAAGAAACAACATGAGCAGAAGGAAATTTTTTTAAAATTCATCGACGTTGCCGAAAGAATCAAGAAACCCCTGGTAATCCACTCCTGGGATGCCGAAAGCCAATGCTTCGAGATGACGAAGGGCACGAATGCGGGCGTGATATTTCACTGCTTCTCGGGGGACAGGGAGCTTGCCAAGGAAATTGCAAAAAACGGGTTTTTCATCTCGGTATCAACGATGGTCCTTTTCTCCAAAAACGTGCGCAAGATAGCCAAAGACGTCCCTCTTGAAAACTTGCTGCTGGAGACTGATTCTCCGTTCCTTTCGCCGAACAAGGAGGTAGATCCGAGGAACTACCCCTGGAACATAAAGCTGTCGGCAAGGAAAATCGCCGAACTGAAGGGCCTGGACGCCGGGCACATTCTCCAGAGGGCAAAAGACAATGCTGCGCGCGTTTTCGGCCTTGAAGTTATTTAAAAAACGCCGTTTTCAATTGGTATCATGAAAACAAATGCAATAATCAAGAAAATAGCAACGAACATCACGGCTGCCGGGCACGTGTGCGACTCATGCGTCGGGCGCCAGTTTGCATTATTAATAAAGGCCAAGACCAACGCGGAAAGAGGCAAAAAGGTTCGAGAGGTCCTGGCCAGCGAATTTAAAAAAGGAAACATCGAAGCCGACTTGTCGAAATTATTCGGACGCAGGAAAGGCGGACCGGAAAGCCGGCAAAATTGTGTTTTGTGCGAAAACGTCCTTGAGAACATTCCAAAGATGGCTGAAAAGCCCATTAAAATTCTGAAAAAAATGGGCTTCACGACGTTCATGGTAGGAATTAAAATGAGCGATTCGCTCGTCATGAACGAGGAAGCTCTGTGGGAAAGAGCCGGGATGAAATATAGCGAACCGTTAAAATCCGAAATATCGAGGGAACTAAGTGCACTCGTCGAAAAAAAGACGGGGAAAAAAATTCGCAGGGATAAACCTGACGTCATAATAACGTTCGACATACAAAAAGGGGATGCTGAGATATTTTCAAATCCGATTTTAATTTATGGCGAATACAAGAAATTTGAACGCGGGCTTCCCCAGACCAGCTCCCCGAGGTATAAGCAATCGGTTGAGGACATAATTGCAAAGCCTTTCATGCGATTTACAACGGCTTCGTCTCACACCCTTCACGCCCAGGGAAGAGAAGACAAGGAAGCGAGATGCCTGGCGTGGAGAAGATTTGTGCTTGAAATAAAGCAGCCGATGCTGCGGGCAGTTGATTTGAAAAAAATGAAAAATGAAATCAATAAAAACTCCAAGGTAAAGGTTGCGAGGCTGAGATATTCTGACAGGGAGGAGATCTTTTCAATAAAGACCAAAAACCCCTTCAAGGTTTACCGCGTTCTGGTTGATTTTGAGGGCCCGGTAGAAAACGCCGATCGGCTAAAAAAAATATTAGGCACAATAAAACAAAGCACCCCTAGCCGTATTTTGGGCCAAAAGCCGGACAAAACAAAGTATAAAAAGGTTAAAAGCATAAAATGGAAAAGGATTAATACTAAAAGATACCAATTTGAAATATCGGTTGAATCCGGTTTGTATCTGCAGGAATTAATCACCGGGGATGGCGGCCGTACAAAACCGTCGGTCGCGCATTTGCTCGACAACCGCGCGGAATTAAAGGAATTCGATTTGGTAGGAATTGAGGACTGATAACATGGTAAGAGCGACGAAAGGTATACGAAGATCGACCAGAAGGAAGCTTAAGAAAAGTCTTAGGCACAAGTTCAAGGTCACGCCATACCTCAAGGAATTTAAAGAGAACGATTCCGTGGTGTTAAAAATAGATCCGTCGTCCCATAAGGGAATGCCGTTCCCGAAATTCAAGGGCAAGACGGGTAAAATCATTGAAAGAAGGGGGGACGCATACATCGTGTCCGTCAGGATAGGCAACAGTACGAAAAAGGTAATTGCCAGACCGGAACATCTGGTGATGAAAAAATAAGGTGATCATATGAACGTCAAGAATGAAAAAGTCGTGAGCTGGGCGGAAGCAAAAAAAATAATATCGGAAAAGGAAAACAACAAAGAATTCGCGTATGAGCAAAAAAATGCATTGGATCACCTAAGAAAGTTCTGCAAACTTCCCGAAAAAAAATATGAAAAATTGATTGAGGATCTTAAAAACATAGAGAAGCTCAAGGACAGGCATATTGTCAGCATCATCAACTTCCTTCCGGACAACCAGAACGATTTGAGGGTGCTTTTTGCCAACGACAGGTTGGTCCTGACCGAAGATGACAAGAAGAAAATTCTGAAGATAGTAAAGGACGTAAAATAATATTATATAAAGCCTGCTTCTATTCTATAAATCAGGAGTGAAAGCCAGAATGACACAAAAGGAAATCAAGAAAGACGAGTGGGCAATAGTACTGGATTATTTCCCGCACGGCTACTACGGGATGCGTGTTTCACAGCCGGTGGCACAGGTTATCGGCAGGGAATTCTTTTCTTTACTCGAAGTCATAGTCAGGGAAGGCGTTTATCTCAAGGTGGGCGCAGTCGTTTACATAGGAGACGGAAAAAGAGACGAAGTCAAATTCATAAAGAGACGCATTGAATTCACGGATCTTACGACGGCGTCCAAGGAAGAGCTGACTGACATTGTCGAAGACGTCGTGAAACTCAATTCGCAGAAGTTTCTCGACTTTTTTAACAAGGCAGGTCCGATAACCACGCGCCTTCACCAGCTCGAGCTGCTTCCGGGAATCGGGAAAAAACATCTTTGGGAGATACTTTCCGTCAGAAAGGAGAAGCCGTTTGAAAATTTTGACGACATCAAAAAGCGTGTTGCCATGCTTCCGGACCCTGAAAAGATGATAATCAAACGAATCCTCGAGGAGTTGGAAGACCACGATAAATACAGGATTTTCGTCCCAAAATTCGAGAAAATGCCGATGCAGAGATAGTTTTATTTTCGGACCATTTTGAGCACGCTGTCCGGATCCTTGTAATAATCGGAGATAATCTTGCCGACCCTTTCTAACGTATTTACGTTGTTCTTGGCGAGCCAAAGCAGTATGCTCTTCTTCTCCTCGAGGTTCTTTTTTATCTCGCTGTCCTCCATTCCAGAGAAGAGTTTGATGTCATTGATCACCCTGTTAGATTTGCCCCATTCGGCTATCGTGTCTTTCGAAGGTATCCATCTGAAAATGTTGTTCAGTTCTATTTTCATTTCATCGAGCCCGCCGGAAGGGATGAGCTCGGTGATTTCAAGAACTCTCCTTATGTTTTTTCTCCTGTCCCTGTGCATGACTGCGATTAGCTGCAGGGACGTCAGAAGCGAAACCGGTATGTTTATCGGGGGATTGATGAGTCTTTTGAGCGTTTCCTCGGCGGTGTTCGCGTGCAGCGTCGAATAAACCGAATGCCCCGTGTTCAAAGCCTCGAAGAGAACCTCGGCTTCCTTCGATCTTCGTATTTCGCCGACGATTATTCTGTCAGGCCGCATTCTTAGCGCATTGATCATGAGCTGAAGCATCGTCACTTCACCCTTGCCTTCGATGTTGGGGGGCCTCGTCGTAAGGGGGAGCCAATGAAGGAACGGGGGAAGCTGAATTTCTCTCGTATCTTCGATGGATAATATCCTTTGGGTCGGCGGTATGAACATACTAAGCACGTTCAGGAATGACGTTTTTCCTGATGCCGTCCCGCCCGTGCATACTATGTTCATTTCGAATTGAATCGCGAGCCAGAGAAACGCGGCGACTTCGGGGGAAATGGTTTTGGCTTGAATGAAATCGGTGATCGTCCAAGGCCGTCTTGCGAATTTTCGGATGGTAAGCGTATTCCCCTTGGAAGATATCGGGAACAAGGTGGCGTTTGCCCTGTCGCCGGTAGTCAGGTAAGCGTCCATCAGAGGGTTGAGATTGGTGATTTGAGTGCCGACCTTCCTTCCTATCTGGGCAGCATAATTGTAAATTTTGGATTCGTCCCCGAGTATGACATTGGTCTTCAGCCAGCCGTATTTCCTGTGATACACCCATATGGGTTCCTTCGCGTTGTTGATCACAATTTCTTCCAGGCTGTTGTCCTTGAGCATGAATTCTATGGGTCCGAGCCCGAGCGATTCCTGGGACAGGATTCCGACAAGGATGTCGAGGTCGTTTTTCGTGAGGCTCGGCAGTTCCGACTTAATCAGGCTTGTCGCCCTTTCCATGAACTTGTTCCTCACGTCAGCGTTCTCCTCGGTTCCCAGAATATCTTCAGTCTGGAATGCAAGGTCGGTGACTATTTTTTCCCTGATCGAATCGAGAATCGCCCACGTGGCCTCTTCGATTTTCGGATATTTGATAAAATAAATGGGGATATATTCGTTCGGATCGTGGAATATCTTCACAGAAGCCACGACATTCTGGTAATCAATCTGGTATTCTTCAATTACGTCGCTGCTGCTTGCTTTGGCCGTCGGTTTTTCCTTCTCCCCTTTTTTCATTTTTTCTCCTCTTTTTTACAACCCAAAAAACAAAAACTATTCCAATAATTATAATGACAGCAGCCGCTAAATAAGCTTGAGTGTAAGTCAACCTAATGGTTTGAAACCTGATGGTGTAGAAGCATATGAAGCCCGCGAATGCCAGCAAAACAATAAGATTTATCAGGAAAATTTTTTTTGCGGGTTTGGATTTCTTCCGCTCCTTGAGGCTTGCTATTTTTTTATTATCCGAAGTGAACGTTTTTAGAATCAGGACCGGCTCTCCTACGGGAGGGTACCTCAATCTGACGAGTTTGTGTTCTTCAAGAATTCTTCCCCACTCTTCCACCTGATCTGTGTCAATTCCGAGTATTTTCGCGGCTTCTTTGATCTTTATGATTCCTTTCTCCTTCGTCAATTCGTATAGCTTATCAACGTCGGTCTCCATCATTTCCGTGACGTCGCCTTTTTTCTCGGTGGTTTTTTTTGCGACATGTCCGTCTTCGTCATCCGAAGATGCCTCTTTAATCGAGGGCTCAGATGGCAAAGGCTCGGGAATCGGTTTATTTACAGCGGGCTTTTCAGAATCCTTTTTTGCAATTTTCCCTTCTTTCTTTACGTCATTTTTATTCTTTGAGCGAGGCGTTTGCGTGTCTTTGACAAATTCTTTCCATCTCAGTTCAAGAAGTTTTTCATCGCCGGGTTCCTGTGGGTTTTCGGTCTTATTTTTGTTTTCCATATCCACGTAGCCGTTTTTTTTGTCATTGTTTTTGTCTTTTTTCATATCAACAACCATCGCACAACTCTGTTAAATTGTATTGATCGGCAAACGTTCGGTTTAATCGAAACCAGCTCTGCAATCCACGAATGGAATATCCAATATAGTCTTGGTCCCCGAAATATATATAATCGACAGAAATAACGTTCTCCTTTATTGGTATGCTGTAACTTTCGAGCTCCGGAAGATTGACAAATGTTTCCAAACCATCTGATGTCCTGTTCAGGTTTCCTTCAAGCCTTTTCAAGAATACCGGCCCGTTGCCTGCGAAATAATATTTTTCGTCTATTTCATCGCGCACCGGAAGATGCCACGCCGATTTGGTGTTGCCGTCTATGTAAATTTTCCCGTAATTTGCATTTGCGACGGCGTCTGAAATTTCGTCGACCGAACCCGGGTCGCCGGTGACGTAGCAATCAGAATTACCGCTTAAATTTATCGAGTCCTCCAGGATGAATCCGGAAAAGCACGGGAACGTTATTCCGGTAACGTTTTTTGCAACAAGTATTTTCATGCTGCAATCCGCCTTGTCGAACGTGACGTTGCCTGAACAGTTTCCCGACGAATTCATCCCCCCGGTTGCCAGTTTTTTTGCACGGTAGGGGTAGGGAGATATTTTTATGGTCCTTGTCACAACGCCATTGGTTTTAAGGGCGAACAACGGATCTTCAGCCCCGTCAATCGGAATAGAAATTTCGTAATTCTGATTTTTTTTGTCAATTCGGGCAATTCCAAGCTCGTCCGACGCTGATACATTAAGCATGGCAAACGCGGATATGTGGAAAGGCCCGCCATCCGAAATTCCGAGTCCCGAATGGCTGATGTTGATTATGAAATTGGAAGGGATGTTGAGCATCTTACTCGTCCAGTTCGCGATCGTGTTATTGAACATGAGAAGGCTTTCGTTCCCGTTTATCGTTCCGTTCTCCATGAGTTCAACGATGCTGGCCGACGCGTTTGTAATAGGAACGCCATTCATGACGACATAGTCATCGCCGGCCAGCATCGCGCGTTTGCCAGATGTAACGATCGCTTTTTCGAAATCCCTTTCTACGTTCGTCTCGGCTTGATGAATCTGGTCGGCCACAATCGATTCATATACCCCGGTATCCCCGCCCTGCGAAGTTACGAATATGGAAACGATCGCAACGATCGCAACGGTCACGAATATGGCGATCACGGAATAGAACTGGCCTCTCATATAATTTACTTGTTCCGGATGTAATTAAATTAAAATCCCGGAACCAATATTTCTGCATGAAATACTCAAAGCTCGTTGGTCTTTATGAATATCTCGAGCAGACTCCTTCGAGGCTTAAAAAAACGGAAGCAATAGCTGATTTTTTCAGGGAAGCCGAGGGGAAAATCCTCGACAAAGTCGCGCTCCTGGTCCAGGGCAAGGTCTTTCCGTCATACTCGGAAAAAGAAATGGGAGTTGCCGATAAAATGATGGTCAAGGCGATCGCCTCCGCCATGGGATTCTCCGGGACAGAGGTTGATGCCGAATTCAAGAATACCGGAGACCTCGGCCTGACGGTTGAGAAACTGATGAAAATCAAACGACAACGGAGCCTCGTTACGCGCGATCTGGACGTTGAAAAGGTTTTCGACAACCTGCAAAAACTCGCTTCCGTCGAAGGCAAGGGATCGCAGGAAACCAAGATATCGCTTATCAAAGAGCTTGTTTTGAGCGCGAAACCCATTGAGGCGAAGTACATCATCCGGACGGTTCTCGAGCAGTTGAGGATTGGCGTGGCGGAAGGCGTTCTCCGGGATTCGATTGCTGGCGCATTCTTCAATCCGAAAGACGGGGAGGAAAAGAAGAAAATAATAAACGCGATCGAATGGGCGTGGTTTTTGAGGCCCGACTATGCCGAGGTTGCGAAAATAGCCAAAGAAGGCGGACTCAGGGCTTTGGAGAGGGTTTCCGTGGAAATCGGCGAGCCGTATCATGTTTTGCTCGCGGAAAAGGCGAACGACCTCAAGGAGGCGCTGGAAACCTTCGAGCGGCCGGTAATCGAGTTCAAATACGACGGCGCCCGCGTATGCATACATAAGAAAGGAGAAAAATTCTGGATATACACAAGAAGGCTGGACGATATCACCGCGCAATTCCCAGACCTCATGGAACTTGCGAAAAAATGCATAAAGGCGGAGCAGTGCATCATCGAGGGGGAGATGATCGCGATCGACCCGAAAAACGGCAATCCGCTGCCGTTTCAGAAACTTTCCCAGAGGATAAAAAGGAAATACGACATTGAAAGATTGAAGATGGAAATCCCGATTCAGGTCTTTCTGTTCGACATGGTTTTTCTCGACGGAAAAGAACTTTTTTCGCAGTCGCTCGAAACGCGGAGGCGCCTGCTCGAGTCGGTAATAAAGCCTGTAACGGGCAAATTTCAGGCCGCAGAAATGCTGGCCACCAAAGACCTGGGGGAAGCGGAGAACTTTTACAGGCGCGCGCTCAAAGCGAAACAGGAAGGCGTCATGGTCAAGAACCTGGATGCAAAATACCAGCCGGGGCGCAGGGTCGGATACTGGCTCAAGGTCAAACCCATAATGGAAACCCTCGATCTCGTAATCACGGGCGCCGAGTGGGGCACAGGCAAACGGACAAGCTGGTTTGGAACCTTTGTTCTTTCGTGCAGAAAAGGCGACGGGTTCGCCGAATGCGGCATGATGGGAACGGGCATAAAGGAAAAGAAGTCGGTCGACGAAGACGTCACCTTCGACGAACTCACGAAGCAGCTCGAGCCTTACGTAATTTCCGAATCAGGAAAGCAAGTCAAGATAAAGCCAAAAATCGTGGTCGAGGTCGCGTACGAAGAAATACAAGAATCCCCCACGTATTCTTCGGGGTTCGCTCTCAGGTTTCCCCGCCTCATCAAAATCAGAACCGACAAGTCCCCGTCCGAAGCGGACGACGTGTCCAGAGTGGAAGGCCTTTACCGGTCGCAACGGGGAAGAAAAACATAAGATGCGCGTGCCCTTTGCCGAATAATTTTGGAACAGCTAACATTTAAATATATTCACTGACAAGTGATAAACATATATAAAGCTTAGCCCGAATAAAGGGTTAACGAGGACACGTATAAACATAGACATATAAGTATGGGCTCGTAATTAACTATCAAATAGGTGAAAAAATGGTAGCAACGACAAAAACGCTCGACGCGCTGAAAAGCATAGGTCTGAACCTTTACGAAAGGAAAATCTTTGTGGCTTTGCTCGCAAGGGGAGTGGCAACTGCGGGAGAACTTTCTCAAATAGCGAACGTGCCCAGATCCAGATCGTATGACATTCTTGAATCGCTTGCGGAAAAGGGCTTCGTTGTCGTACAGCCTTCAAAACCGATTAGATACGTCGCCCTGGCGCCAAAAGACGCGCTCGAAAGAACCATGGACAATCTCAAAATGAAACACGAGGAAATGGTAGAAAGGATAGAAACCTTGAAAAATTCTCCGACAATCGGCGAACTTGAGACGATATACAAAGACGGAATGAACCTGATACAACCCTTCGAAATGACGGGAACGCTCAAGGGGAAACATTCCATAAACCAGCATCTTGGCTCTCTTTTCAAAAAAGCAGCCAAGGAAATTCGCATCATAACGACCGAAAACGGGCTCAACGAACTATATTCCATGCACTTCAATTCTCTGAAAAGAATTTCAAAGAGAGGCGTCAAGCTGAGGATACTGGCCCCGCTAGGAGATACGGCCCCGGTAAAGGCGTTCTCGCAGATAGCCGAGATGAAGAACGTTAAAAAACCGCTGAACAGGGTTTACACGATCGACGACAAGCACGTGATATTCGCGCTGACGGACGACAAGAAGGTTCACCAGACGCAGGATGTCGCCTTCTGGGCCCAGTCGCAGCATGCGATCAAGAGCTTCGTAGAACCGTTCTTCAACACGGCATGGGCGGAGTAAGAAGCCAAAGGTTTTATTTTTTACACTGATTTTTACATCTATAAAATTTCTATTTATTTGAGTTCCTCTTTCTTGAATTCCTTAGTCTTGCCCTTCCTGGTCGCGGAGCTCGAAAGCAGGCCCCATTCCTCTTCGGGAATTTCGAGCAGGTCTTTCAGAGGCTCGAACCTGTGGTCCCTCATTATCGCCTCCTGGCGCCAGAAATCGAGGCCCGTCTTCTTCAGCCCGAAAAATTCCTCGTCTTCCTCGGCTTTGTCCGGGGGTATGTCCCTCTCCAGGAATTTCGCGATCAGCTTGAGCGAATCGACCGATTGTCTGAATGGATCGTCGCCTCCGCCGCGTTCGAACCACAAATACACGTCGTAGCCCGGCTGTTTGCCGAACCCGGTTTTTCTCAGGAAATAGTTCAGCTTGTACA
>Ga0315274_10012909_pt1 | contig 11895 bp, 8 predicted proteins | sample YL17G02_20_MG_FD_203700 | JGI IMG/M metagenome (GOLD analysis project Ga0315274, IMG submission 203700) | Sediment microbial communities from Yellowstone Lake, YNP, Wyoming, USA - YL17G02_20 | ecosystem: Environmental > Aquatic > Freshwater > Lake > Sediment | place: USA: Wyoming | collected... | reverse complement strand
TTAGAGCAGATCAATAATGTCTTGGATCATCATGGTAAAATCTTTTATAGGGAACCTCGGATAATCAAAAAAGGGGCGAAGCGTTACACAAGCAGAATATGTCATTATATTAGTATCGGTAGTAGAAAGCTTTTTTTTGATGTGACAAAATTGGGTCTGGCTCCCAGAAAATCTCTTGATATTGCTTTTCCATATGTGCCGGAGGATCATCTGTGTTACTTCATCCGCGGTTACTTTGATGGTGATGGCTGTGTAAATATCCGCCACGACAATAAGAGATTGCACGTCGTATTTACATCTGGTAGTAAAGTTTTCCTCTCTGCTTTATCTGAAAGGTTGGCAGGCGCATTATCTGTCGGCAAAAAGAACGTTGTGAATAGTACAAGGAGCTATCAATTAAGGTATTCCACGCGGGAAGCCGTGAAGATTTTAGCTTTTTTGTATGAAGATCTTTTAAAATGTCCATATTTGGAAAGGAAATACGCCGTCTATAAAAAATGGCGCGGTACCCAAATGGCTTAAGGGGATGGTCTGCAAAACCATTAATTGTGGGTTCGATTCCCACCCGCGCCTCATCGTTAATTGAAATATTAAACCCGGCCCGGGTGGTGGAACAGGAAGACACAAGAGACTTAAAATCTCTCGGGGATAATATCCTTGTACCGGTTCGATTCCGGTCCCGGGCACAATAGAAAAGGCAAAGCCAGCAATATGAAAATCTGGCTTTGCCTTAATTTTTTTAGGAAAAATTACCTTGAAGATGCGGTATGAAGCGTGCTAGAAGGCTCGAACTATGCGAATCAGAGCCCTGCTTATCATTGCAATTGCCGCCTTGATCGCCTCCTGTGCCGCGCCGAAAAAAGAGCCGATAACAAGCGCCGATGTCGCCAGGATGACGGGCGGTGAGCTTCTCGCCAAGGCAAAGGAATCATCAGAACTTGCGCAGGCTGCAAAAGACAGAGAAGCGCAGAGAAACTGGGCGTTGCACGGCATTTCGGTCGCGGAGCAATGCCTGATGCGCGCTCCGGAGGAACCGGGCTGCTACTATTATCGCGCGATCAACACGGGGCTTTATCACGAAGTCAAAATTGTCGGCTACCAAAAGGGCGTGAAGCAGATGATCGATGACTGCGAAAAGGTCATCCAGCTTGATCCCAAATATGACCACGGCGGCGCATACCGGGTCCTGGGCCAGATATATACAAAGCTTCCGCAAACCACAGGCCGCCCCGACAGCGTCACCCGCGACCTTGACAAGGCGGAGGCTTATCTGCGGCAAGCAGTTCGCACAGGTCCGGATTATCCTGAAAACCACATCTTTCTTGCCGAAACGCTGCTTGAAAAAGAGAAATATGCGGAGGCCGAATCGGAGCTCGCCGCCGCAGAGGATCTTACGCCGCGCTGGCGTCAGGACAAATCCCACGGTGAGTGGCAGCTGACAATGCGTGATCTTTCAAAAAAGCTGGATAAAAAAATAAAGTAAACCAAAGGAGCGGTTATGGCCACAATGAATAAAGTCATGCTGATCGGAAATCTGGGCGGCGATCCCGAAAAACGTTTCACGCCGGCGGGACAGCCCGTCACCACGTTCAACATCGCGACGACGGAGCGCTGGAAGGACCGCGCCAACGGCCAGCCGCAGGAGCGCACCGAATGGCACCGCATTGTGGTCTGGGGCCAGCAGGCGGAAAATTGCGCGCAGTATCTTGCAAAGGGCCGGTCGGTCTATGTCGAGGGGCGTCTGCAGACGCGCCAGTGGGAAGACAAAGAAGGCAAAAAACGCTATACAACCGAAATTGTAGCTACACGCGTGCTGTTTTTAGGCAGCCAAGGCGCCGGCGACCGCCGCGGCAGCACAGGCGCTGAATCACAAGACACTGAGTTCAGCGGCACAGCGCCCACGCCCGGCTTCGATCCTGCAGCCGGCGGAACAGCCGCTGGGGGCGGAGGCGGAAGCGACGACGTGCCGTTTTAGACATCATTCATCAGATTGACTGGTGCCAAGTTAACTTTTTTTCAACATTGGCAATTCGTTGATAAGGACTTTTTCAGAGATCTCTGTTTCTTCTTACTCTTGTTCTACATTTATTCTACTTAACGCCCCTCTGGCAAGTAGCCGCACACCTGGATCTTCATCCCTTAGCGCTTCAGTTAGCGCCGGGATTGCAGCCGCTGCAGCAGGACCAATTCCACCCAATGCCTCTGCGGCACCTTGCCGCACAAATTGATTTTCATCCGCTAGCGCTTCGATCAACGCAGGAACTGCAGCAACACCTATTTTTTTTAATGCCCATGCGGCATCTGCCCGCACAAGGTGATTTTCATCACCTAGCGCTTCAATTAGCGCCGGGACTGCAGCAGGACCTATTTCAGCCAATGCCGATACGGCATTGACACTTACCCACGTATCAATTTTATCTAACGCTTCTCCATCTCTTAACGCTTCAATTAGCGCCGGAACTGCAGCAGGACCTATTCTGCCCAATGCATCTGCGGCAAAGCACCCCATATATGAATTTTCATCCCCTAGCGCTTCAATTAGCGCCGGAACTGCAGCAACACCTATTTTACCCAATGCATATACGGCATTTCGCTGCACACCTGGATCTTCATCCCTTAGCGCTTCAGTTAGCACCGGGATTGCAGCCGCTGCAGCAGGGCCAATTTCACCCAATGCCGACGCGGCACCTCGCCGCACAACTAAATCTTCGTCTCTTAGTGCTTCAGTTAGCAATGGGACTACAATCTGAGCATCAGGACCTACTCCACCCAATGCCCGTGCGGCATCTGCCCGCACAAGGTGATTTTCATCACCTAGCGCTTCAGTTAGCGCCGGGACTGCAGACCGAGCCGCAGGACCTATTTTACCCAATGCCCATGCAGCATACTGTCGCACACGTGAATTTTCATCTCTTAACGCTTCGATTAGCACCGGGACTGCAGCCTCTGCAGCAGGACCTATTCTGCCCAATGCCTCTGCGGCACTTGACCGCACATCTGAATTTTCATCCCTTAGCGCTTCAGTCAGCGCAGGAACTGCAGCAAGACCTATGTCACCCAATGCCGATGCGGCACTTCGCCGCACAAGTAAATCTTCATCTCCCAGCGCCCTAATCAGCTCACTGATTCTAACTTCAATGGACTCGCCGGATGTTTTTGTATTTTCCCCCATAAATAATTTTGCCAATCCGGTGGGGATTGCCACGCCAGCCGTGAATCGTGACGGAATTTGCAGCGGGTGTTCCGCGGAATACGCCTCTTCAATTACCGGCTTTCCTTCGTCACAGGGCTCCACGTTATTTACGACACATAGTGTTTTTCCGATGCCTTCGATTCCCATAAAAACACCTCCTTACCTCATACCCCGTTACGCCCTTTTATCGGATCATGAAAGAAAAAGTTGCGCCTTTTTTAGCCGCGGTTGCCTCAAGCACAACTTTTAAATATGATAGTTAACGCGTTGATATTAAACGTCATTGCAACGTTTCAATTTAATCCCGGCAGCGGCGACGACGTGCCGTTTTAGTATTCCAAACGTTCGGAATAAGGATTTATTCAGGGGTTTTGGGTTTCTATTACTACTATTCTATTTAAAGCGTGTGCAGCCGCTTCCCGCACGCTTGAATTTCCATCCATTAGTGCTTCAACCAGTGCATGGATAGCAGGCCCTGCTGCAGAACCCATACGACCCAATGCATTTGCGGCAACTGCCCGCACGCTTGAACTTCCATCTTTTAGCGCATCAATCAGCGCCGGAATTGCAGCTTCCGCAGCAGGACCTATTCTGCCCAATGCACGTGCGGCATTTAGCCGCGCACATGGATCTTCATCACTTAGCGCTTCAGCTAGCGCCGGAATTGCAGCTTCCGCAGCAGGACCTATTTCAAACAATGCCTCTGCGGCAGATGATCGCACATCCGATTTTTCATCCCTTAGCGCCTCAATTAGCGCCAGAATTGCAGCTTCCGCAGCAGTACCTATTCTACCCAATGCACGTGCGGCTCCTGCCCTCACCTCTGGGTCTTCATCTCTTAACGCTTCAGCCAGCGCCGAAATTGCAGCTTCTGCAGCGGAACCTATTTCACCCAATGCCCGTGTGGCACCTGACCGCACATCTGAATCTTCATCACTTAGCGCTTCAATTAGTGCCGGGACTGCTGCAGAACCTATTTCAACCAATGCCCATACGGCTTCTTCCCGCACACTCAGAATTGGCGCCATAATGTCGACTTCCGAAGCAGGACCTATCCTGCCCAATGTATGTGCGGTATTCACTTGTATTAGACGTTCATCCCTTAGCACTTCAGCTAGTGCCGGAATTGCAGCTTCCGCAGCAGGACCTATTCTGCCCAATGCACGTGCGGCATTTAGCCGCACAAATAAATTTTCATCTTTTAAAGCTTCAGCCAGCGCCGGAATTGTAGCTCCCGCAACATGACCTATTTCAACCAAAGCAAGACCTATTCTGCCCAATACATATGCAGCTCCTGCCCTCACCTCCGGATTTTCATCCCTTAGCGCTTCAGCTAGCGCCGGGATTGCAGCTTCCGCAGCAGGACCTATTCTGCCCAATGTATCTGCGGCATTTAGCCGCACATCTGAATCTTCATCACTTAGCGCTTCGATTAGCGCAGGGACTGCAGCAGAACCTATTTCAACCAATGTCCATGCAGCCGCTACCCGCACGCTTGAATTTCCATCTTTTAGCACACCAATCAGCGCCGGGATTGCAGCTTCCGCAGCAGGACCTATTCTGCCCAATGCCCATACGGCATTTAGCCGCACACCTAAATCTTCATCACTTAGCGCTTCAATTAGTGCCGGAATTGCAGCCTCTGCAGCAGGACCTATGCCACGCAATGCATATGCGGCTAAGTTCCGCACACGTGAATCTTCATCCATTAGCGCTTCAATTAGCGCTGGGACTGCAGATTGAGCAGAAGGACCCATTCTACCCAATGCCTCTGCGGCATCTGCCCTCACAAATGCATCCTCGTCTCTTAGCGCTTCAGTTAGCTCGCGGATTCTAACTTCAATGGACTCGTCGGATGTTTTTGTGTTCTCCCCCGCAAATAATTTTATCAATCCGGTGGGGATTGCCACGCCAGTCATCAATCGTGAGGGGATTTGCAACGGTTGTTCCGCGGAATACGCCTCTTCAATTACCGGCTTTCCTTCGTCACAGGGCTCCACGTTATTTACGACACATTGTATTTTTCCGATGCCTTCGATTCCCATGAAATACCTCCTTATCCCCCTACACCCCTTTATCGCATCATGAAAGAAAAAGTTGCGTCCATTTTTTCCTATTAATTTTTACTAATTGATGCACATCCGGTTGCCAAAATTACAGGGATTCGTAGAAGATGAACCGGAGCTAAAAATTTCGATAACGGATTGAAATATGCATTCGAATATATTGAAATTGTCACCCGCTTGACATGGGTCAACTTCTCTTTTTTCTTCCTGATTTATCGATTGTGCGATCGCCGTTGTGCCGCCTGAAACCACTCGCCTTAGATGATGTGCCGGAGTTCCTCCCGCCGCAAAGAAATCCGCCCTTCCGGCAACAATTTCGGCCGCTGCCCCGTGGGCGACCGCCGACACGTCGGCTTCTAAACTTTGAAATACTTTGCCTATTACTATCATATCCTATCTCCTTTCTTGGACGGTTCTATTTCCACTTTTTTCATTTGCCGATTGCCTCAAGTATAACCCGCCGGCGGCGGAAACGACGTGCCGTTTTGAAAAAAATCAGCACGATCAAAAGACTTATATACAAACCTAAGTGCGGGGTTTCACCTCTTTCAACAAACGAGCACGAGGCAGCGCTGCCAATGAGGTTTGCCATCAATTCCCTATCATTTATAGAGTCCGCGTTGTCGCCTATCCCATCGTGATCTATATCTTCCCACTCTGCAGAATCATTCGGGAAAAGATCACTACCATCCTCAACTCCATCATTGTCGTCATCGATATCTTCATTGTCTCCGATTCCATCACCATCGTTGTCAGACCACTCTGCAGCGCCTTGCGGAAATGCATCGTAAACATCTTCGATTCCATCCCCGTCATCATCTTCATCTGCATTATTGCCAAGCCCGTCGCCATCCGTGTCAATCGTCTCAGATTGATCTTGAGGAAATGCATCCCATTCATCAGGGACACCATCATTGTCATCGTCGGTTTCAACACTATCGGGTATAAGGTCGTGATCTGTATCTACCGGTGTGGATGCGGCATCTTTTGTGTCACTCCCTTCTGCAATTTCCAGTTCATCACTGTAGCCGTCACCGTCATCATCCGTATCAGCATTATTTCCAACACCGTCGCCATCAACCTCTTCCCACTCCGTCGGATCGAGTGGGAATGCGTCTTCATTGTCTAAAACGCCATCACCGTCATCATCATTGTCGGCATTATTGCCGATGCCGTCGCCATCCGTATCCCGCCACTCCATGAAATCCGTCGGGAAATCGTCAAAAGAATCGGGGATGGCATCGTTATCGTCATCAAAATCGGTGTTATCACCTATGCCATCTCCATCGGTGTCCGTTGATTCCTGATTGTCCTCTGGAAATGCGTCGCTTGTGTCAAGGGCCCCATCATTGTCATCATCGGGATCAACACTGTTCGGGATACCATCCCCATCGGTATCCAATGGTCTTGAAAATCTATTCAGCGGATCGGACCCTTCGGCAATTTCTACTCCATCATTATAGCCATCGTTGTCGTCATCGGTATCGGCATTGTTTCCAATTCCGTCTCCATCAGTATCGGCCCACTCCGTCCGGTCAAAGGGGAATACATCACGAATGTCAGGAACGCCGTCATTATCGTCGTCGGGGTCAATGATATCCGGCAAAAAATCGTGGTCGTAATCCTGTGGCACCGATGAGGCGTCAAACGGATTGCTTCCCGTGCTGATCTCCACAACGTCGCTATACCCGTCGCCATCGGAATCGCCAGCGGCCAATAGTGTGCCGGCAGATGTTATGAGTAGTACGGCTATTAACATAAGAATTTTCTTCATGTATCATCCCTCTATGACAATGGAGTCCACATATAGCGTATAAGTCGCATTTACATCTGTGTCGTCGATGAGGAGATAAATTTTGTTATAATCATAATCGGGTGAGCTCTGACCGATGTCCCACGTATGAGTAACCCAGCCGGTATCCTGCGGTACATCACCATTACGGATGTAGTGCCGCGCTATTTGCCACCAATCACTCATGGAAACCACTCCCAGATCCAACGCCCCGATATTTGGAGAATTTGAAAGCAGCCTGTAACGGATAGTAATGTAGCGCTGAATATTGCTGTCGAATGAGCCGTCGGTCACCAGACATTCGTAGGCCTTGTATTCATTCTTCGAACTGTCCAACATGGATACTCGAAACTCCAGTATGCCTTCACTTACTGCAAAAGAGGAACTGGGGACAGCGCCGCTGTCAGTCCAGAACCTTTCCCGCCACTGTCCCACATGAGAAAATGCCGTGGGAGAAGCGATAAGGTCTAAGCCGTCAAAATTGTCGGTGAAATAAACCGTCCTTGGTCTTGAGGTCGGATCCAACGGGTCAGTCCCTGCCGCAATCTCTTCTGCATCGCTGTATCCGTCGTTATCGTCATCTAGGTCTGCGTTGTTTCCGATCCCGTCACCATCGGTGTCGACCCATTCGCCGGCATTGTATGGAAATGCATCTGTACTATCAGGCACCCCGTCATTATCGTCATCTGGGTCATAAGCGTCCGGACTCAGATCTCTGTCGTAATCTGCAGGTTTCGATAGAGGATTTAAAGGATCTGTCCCCAAGGCAGATTCAACCGTATCAACATAAAGGTCATTATCATCATCCAAATCAACGTTGTCCCCTATGCCATCATGATCCGTGTCTCTTGCCTCGCCTGGATCAAGTGGGAACGGATCTATGAGATCAGGTATTCCGTCATTGTCATCGTCACCGTCAATGTCGTCCGGCACTCCGTCGCCGTCGTTGTCATATGGCCTCGAAAACGGATTCCTCGGATCTGTTCCCGCCGCGACCTCTTCCGCATCTGAAAAACCGTCATTGTCATCATCGGTATCGGCATTGTCACCTATATGATCGCCATCCGTATCTGCAAACTCCGACGCATCAAATGGAAAAGCATCGTATATATCATTTACTCCATCGTTATCATCATCTGCATCCATTGCGTCTGGCAATAGATCTCCATCGTTATCTGTGGGCCTTGACCCTGAATCCAGCGGATTTGTGCCGATGCTCAATTCTAAGGAATCAAGATAGCCGTCTCCGTCGTCGTCACTATCGGCATTGTTTCCTGTGCCGTCGCCGTCGGTGTCGACACTTTCTTCGCGATCAAAGGGGAAGGCATCGGAAGTATCTGCAACACGATCGTTGTCATCATCGGGGTCAATGCAGTCCGGGAGCCTATCGCCGTCATTATCGGCGGGTCTTGACGAAGCATTAAGGGGGTCGGTTCCGCACGATGATTCCGCCGAATCAGTGTAGCCGTCGTTGTCATCATCAATATCCGCATTGTCACCTATCCCGTCGTGGTCTGCGTCCACCAACTCTGCCGCATTGTAGGGAAAGGCATCCGAGGCATCCGGGACGCCATCGTTATCGTCATCCGGATCCAAATTGTTGCTTATTCCGTCCAGTTCCGAATCGAGTGAGTTTAAAAGCGGCGCATCCGGTTCTATTGACCACCTCCCCGAAGCTAGCGAACAGGAATCTTCCGAAGAGTAGTACATTATGAACAGAGGGGGCTCCTCCAAATGAAGGGACGTTGTCCATGGCGTTTCTGACGTCCCATCGTTTGAGTCCACCTTAAAGAATATCCCGATATGGTATCTTGTGTTAGGGACAAGCGAGTTGACGTCACTCGACATTTCGTATTCTTCATCGCATTCCTCCGTTATCGAGCAGCCATCGTAGCCCAGACTCAATATATCATAGCCGCGGAGTATATTCGCCAGCTCAAGGACGCCGGCCACCCTTCCCCGGGTGTGGTCATACCACAGGTCGGCCTCCTCGCTTCCCTTGATATCACCCCAAGGCAGGTCTGTGTAGAAAGCCGTATGGGCTTCTCCGTAGTTCCACGAAGCGAGGCAAACCGAGCCGAAGATATAGCCGATTCCCAAAATGCACGTGTTATTGTATTTTCCCCAAATACCATCCCAATGATCATACCTTTCAGCGTCGTCCAAATAGTCTTCGGTGTTGCCGCCTCTTCGGAATTCATAAACAAATTCCGTGTACCGGCCGGCGGCGGTGCTGCGCATATTCTGCAGGGCAGCTGCGTCGAAGCTTAACGAATCCGCGATCCAGAAAGATCCCCTGTAGTTATCCAGCCAGACGCCTTCGTTTCGCCGGTTATCCACGCTTATAACTCTGGGCGTCGGCAGACGGCCGGCCCCGTCCCTCAAAGGTTCCCAGCCATTGCAAGCGTCGACGTTTGATCGAAGGAGCAAGTTCGCCAACAGGATTGCAACTATCGATATGATTTTTTTTGTCATATTATTGCGCTCCGAATCGTTTGACCGCTGACGACACATCATCCCATGCGGCCTGAACTCCACCGTTCTCGTACATTTCACGCGGGCCTATATCTACGACGAAGGTCTCGGAGTCGCCCATGAGCGACTCGATTGTGCCGCGGTTGAGGCCCCCCTTAAAGGCGGAAAATCCCTCGAACAGTTGGAAGTTATTGATGTTGTTGTCCTGTTTTTGAATTTCCTTAAGTCTTGATTCCATATCTATGACGGCCTGTGTGCCCAGCATCTCGTAAGGTATTTGACCTCCGCCGCGGGTGGACACAAATCTGATCGAAGTGATTGCGTTGGTGCTCATTACGTTGGCAACGTCATCAATCTTCATCTGCGCCACGGGTTCTTTGAAGGTGACCACGGAGGGGTAGTTGACGTTTTCAGGGAAGTCGCGGGTCAGTTCCAGTATCGTTTGTGTCTCTTGATCTTTAAGGCGCTTATACTCGAGAAGATCTTCCCGGGAGGAAATGTTTTCACTCACTTTGATGAACACTGTCCCATCGGGGGTCTTGTACTCGATTTTTACGATGGGGCCTTCCACATTCACGGAGGGCTGTGAGATGAGATCGTCTATATCTTCCCATTCAGAATCCGAGTCGCCTCCGCTCACGCCACCACACGCGGCAAAGACAGTAACGACCAACAATGCAAACATTCTGGCGATCATTTTTCCCTCCTTGCTTGTTTATCGCTAAGAATCTCTTCTATTTCGCCCCTTCTGTTTTTTGCGCGGCCGTCGCGCGTTGAATTTGAAGCGACAGGCTTATCTCTGCCGTATGCCTCAACCACTGTTTGATTGGAACCGGCGTCGCTGGTCACTAAGACATCCTTAACTTTTTGTGCGCGCGCCTCCGAGAGATGTTGATTGTAAACCTTTGGCCCGGTCGAATCTGTGTGACCTGAAATCCGGACCTTTCGATTCGGATCGGCGGCGAGCAGTTTCGCAACCGCGATCAGCATTTCGAGATCACGCCCGCGGATTTTTTCGCTTGCGAAATCGAAGCGAATTGTCCGGCTGATCGGCCCTGATACTTGCCCGCCTGATATTTTTTCTTTCTTCTCACCGAACCTGTAACCGACACCTATCAGTGCCCGCCATGCAGGTGAACCGGCACCGCTTGTCAGGCCTCTACCGCCGGCCACAGTCAAAGTGAGGTTGTCATTGAATGTTTTGCGAATCCCGCCTAAGAATTCAATGGGAGTAGTAATCTCCTTGACGTCCTTGATCACGGTGGAACCATAGACCTCGCCTATCAACTCAAGCGACCGGTTCCAAACGGGGAGCGGAACTGCGGCACCGGCACCGAATGTCAGCAGGTCGTCGTGGTCGATGTTTACAGCTGTCTGTTGCGGGGCGATTTTATAGCCGACATTGGCGGCCAGATAGAGATGCTTAAATTTCTTATCTGCAATCAGCTTTCCCTCATATTCGATATTTTTAGAGCCGGTGAATTTTGACGTCTCGCCGGATGGAAAGTAGACCGACGAAAGAAATGAAATGCCTGGCACACTTCCTTTGTCTTTGAGCAACCTGAACTTTAGATCGAAGCGAATATCTCCGATACCGGAAGTATCAAAAATATCAGTTGTATTGAAATCTCTGCCCCTCTCAAAAAAGAACACGGGTAAATCTACTCCAAAATCCAAAAAATCCCATAACCCCAAGCCAAATACGAAATCGCCGGTGAGAAATGTATCCACAATATCCACGGTCCGGTTGTTTGCGGCGTTGCCGGCTGCAAGAAGTCCCCGGCTCGAATTTGTATAAAATCCAATGTATGGCTTAAGATGTCCCAAGACATCGGAGCCGGCTATACTTATAGTCCCTTTACCGTCAGTGGTGGGCCCAAATAACTGCAGGTTGTAACCGTTGACATTGGTGTTTTGGGCGAACAGCGGACCACCGTAAATGAAACAACAGATGGCGATCAGTGTCATAAGAAATGTCTTTTTCCCTCCTTTGAAAAATATGCTCGAGATAATCGGTATAAGCAGGGGAATTGAAATCGCCAGTATAAATGGGAAGATGTATTTTGAACTGATTTCTTGGGTGTGTTTTATTAAACCACATCCGCCCCTGCTGCCGGTGAAGAGCGTGGGAAGATCGTCCGGTTCTGCTGCGTCAGTGGCAGCGCCATCGTTGCCCAAACCATCACCTGATTCGCCAGCGATACTTTTAACGACGGCTGGGAGATAGTAGTAAGAGACATCGTCCAGGAATGCCCTAGTGTTGGGCCCGAAGATTATCTCAAATCCAACGATTGCCTGATTATGGATGCTATCCGTGACCTTGAGTAAGGACGAATCGTCCTCCATGTATTCGAAGGTGCCGGATTCGG
>Ga0315274_10012906_pt1 | contig 11898 bp, 9 predicted proteins | sample YL17G02_20_MG_FD_203700 | JGI IMG/M metagenome (GOLD analysis project Ga0315274, IMG submission 203700) | Sediment microbial communities from Yellowstone Lake, YNP, Wyoming, USA - YL17G02_20 | ecosystem: Environmental > Aquatic > Freshwater > Lake > Sediment | place: USA: Wyoming | collected... | reverse complement strand
ACCGAATAGTGGAAATCCGGCGGTTGCCGGCCAGGACAGCCAGGCTTATCCTGCTCCGCAGGACAACAGCTCTGCGGCAAGCGGTGATATATCCAGTGGCCCATATCCCGGGCCAGGCGGAACAACCCCCATCCCCAACGAATATGCCCCTGCTCCCGGCGATGAGAACCTGACCCGTGGCAAGGCCTTCGTTACGATTAAAGACAGCGGGGGGCTTATGCTGGAATCAGCTCCGGTTCAGGTGATGCTGCACCTGAAAGGCTCGCTGCCGAGTCCCTGCAGCCATTTGCGGGTTAATCCCTCCCAGCCCAACGATCAGAAGCGCATCGATGTAGAAGTGTATTCGGTCGCTAAGCCGGGCGAAGTCTGCGTAGCTAAGCTCCAGGACTTTGATGTGAATATTCCGCTCGGAAGTTTTCCCAGCGGTCACTATTCGATTTATATCGACGGGGAATTGCTCGGAGAGTTCGACGCATAAATTCAGAAAATAAAGGTGCAGTGGCGCACTTACGCCACTGCACCTTTATTTTCTGTGAATTGGATTGGTAAAGGAATGTTAACGGTTCAAGTAAGGTAGAAAAGTCTGGTTGGCAAACTGAGAAGTAGCATATTTCAGATCGCCATTCGTAGCATCGTAATAAGCAATGACCGGATACCCGCTGCTGAGGACTTTAATTGAGGAATAAAGCCCTACATCACCTGCCGAGTCAACCGTATGGATGATCCAGCTGCTGCCCGTCCAGCGCGCATACTTGAGGTTAGTTTGGCCGTAAGCATAATAGCTGATATGCGGATTGTTCGAACTATCCAGGGCAATAGAGGGGTGAAAACCAACGCTGGTTCCACCGCCATCTACTTTTAGCTGCTTCCAGCCCGAGCCAGTATTGTAGGCGTACATCAAGTTATCCCCATTATCACTGAAATAAGCGATATGGGGATACCCACTGGTATCAAAAGCCAACGAAGTAAACAAACCAACCGGGCTATTCGAGTCGGCCACTTCGGTTACCCATGCTCCTGAAACGAGATGAGCGTACTTCAGCCACTTGTGTGTTTCATCGTAATAGCTAATGTGCGGGAGGCCAACGCTATCCACTGCCAGTGAGGTATATTTACCTACATCATCATTATCATCCAATCCAAAAACTTCCCAGGTACCATTCGCCAATTTGTGGGTCAAACAAAGATCTTTGTTGGCCAGATCATAGTAGGAAATATACGGGAGCCCCGCAAGATCCAGCCCAATCGATGTATATTTGCCAACCCCGGTAGCCGGATCGGCATATTCTATCTGCCAGACCCCCCCGGACTTGGTCGCATACTTTAATCGCCCGGCCGGGTCCCAGTAGCTGATGTGGGGGATATCGGCGGCGTCCAATATCAGGGCGCAATACAGCCCCACCGGCGTGTGATCGTCTACCACTTCCACATGCCAGGCGGCGCCATCCCAATAGGCATAATCCAGAACATCGGCAACATCATCAAAGAATGCCACGTGGGGTTTCTCCGTACTGTCCAGGTCCATTGAAGCGAACGCTCCCTGATCATGCGCCTGGTCGATAACGCTGTAGATCCAGGTTGTCGCGCCAGTTCTCTCCACGAACTTCAGCTGCCCATTGACAGCGCTAAAAAAGCTGACACGCGCGTACCAGTTATCATTGGGATCGAGTGCAATCGAAGAGTACCAGCCGGAAAGCTCATCCGTGGACAAAGTATAGATGGACCAACCGGTGCTGCCGTAAGCTGCATAGCGCAGTCTGCCGTGCGTGGCATCGTAATAGCTGATGTGGGGGTTTCTATCCTCTTTTTTCAAGGCGATGGAGGTATACATGCCCGCATCAATCCCCGTACCATCCACCTTGGAGGCAACGAATGTGCTTCCAGTCCAATAGGCATATTTTAGATCTTTGTTGGTCACATCGTAGTAGCTGATGCGCACCTTGTTGTTAGTATCGAGTGCTAATGAAGTATACTGGCCGACATTCCCGGTCGCGTCTGCCGTAATCCGCGACCAGTTGGAGCCGTTCCAAACAGCATAGCGTAAATTGCCATTGGTGTAATCGTAGTAGCTGATATAGATTTTCACCGGACTGGAATCGTCCACAGCAATGGAGGTATACATTCCGGTAACGCCGCTGGCGTCAACGGTGTTCACGTACCAGTTGCCAAGCACCATGCGAGCACATTTCAAATCACCATTCACGGCATCATAATACGAGATATAAGGATTGCCGTTCGCATCCAGCGCAATGGACGTATACAGCCCGACGCCCTGGGTATCGCTAATCACGGCAGTATAAGCTTCCGGATTGACAGATTCCGCCAATCTGGTAGGTTCGGACTGCCAGTCCCGAGGGCTGGCGTAACCATCCAGGGGTACCCGATCCGAGGGAAGAATACCCTCAGCGCCCAATTCTTCACTTTTTGACCACCACTTGTCGATGGTATACGCCTCCCAGCCGCCTCCCAGGTTACGAGCATACTTCAATGTTCCATAATAGGCATCGTAATAGCTGATATGGGGATGGTCGTTGCTATCGATAAACAAGGAGGTGTATTGCCCAACATTATCGGAGAGGTCAACTGTTTCCCCTGCCCAGCTGGTGCCGTCATAGGTTGCGTAATAAAGATGATCGCCCCCAAAAGCAATGTGTGCTTTGCCAGTCGAGTCCAGGCGCAAGCTGTGATCGCCCATGTTGGAAAACATTCGCTGTGGATCGACGCGTTGAGTAGTCCACATCATCGGCGTCGCGATGGTGGCGCCGAATTCTTGACGGTGGATATCGCCCGCTGGCGCTCCCCAGGCCTGATTTACGGGACTGAGCAGATATGCCGCGGCTGCCAGGGCGATAACCAACATGAACAGGCCACGCCTGGCTTGAATCGTGCGTTTTACCCGCGCACGCGGGGAATATGGCGGAGTCATTTTGCTATCTCCTTTTGTAGTTTTCCTTATGGGTTCATTCTACAGATTTTTTACAGCCAAGTTGTTCACAGGGCTACAATGGAACCAGCGGCTGGTTGAAAATCGCCGCGGCAATAGACAACGAGTATAATACAAGAGGACGCCAATCATCCGCAGAATGTTCCAGCCGGGTTGAAAACTGTAGATTCTAGGAGAAAAATCATTGACTGATCACATCAGCATTGTCATCCCGATGGCCGGGCTCGGCACGCGCCTGCGCCCTCATACATGGAGCAAACCCAAACAGCTGGTAAGCGTGGCCGGCAAGGCCGTACTCGGCCACGTCTTTGACACTTTTGCCACCGTGCCTGACCCTGACAAGATCGAGCTGGTCAACATCGTCGGCTACCTGGGCGAACAGATCGAAGCCTACATGAAAGAAAATTACCCGCAGGTAAAGTCCCATTTTGTCACCCAGGAAGACCCGCGCGGGCAATCACACGCCATTTACCTGGCGCGCCAATACCTGCACGGCCCCATGCTGATGGTGTTTGCCGACACCCTTTTGGAGACTGACCTGTCATTTCTGGCCCACGAAACCGCCGATGCGGTTGCCTGGGTCAAGCCGGTGACCGACCCGCGGCGCTTCGGCGTAGCCGTGGTTGGTGCGGACGGCTGGGTGACGCGGCTGATCGAAAAGCCCCAAGATATGAGCAACAACCTGGCCGTGGTGGGTTTTTACTATTTCAAGAGCGCCGAAGCTTTGCTCTCCGCCATCGAAGAGCAGATGCGCCGCGACATCCAGCTCAAGGGAGAATATTTCCTGGCGGATGCCGTCAATATCATGCTCGAGCGCGGGCTGAAGATGCGGGTGGAAAAGGTGGATGTCTGGCTGGATGCCGGTACGGTGGAAGCACTGCTGGAAACAAACCATTACCTGCTGGAGCACAAGCGTGACAACAGCACCCTCGCCGCCCAGCGCAAGGGGGTGGTAGTGGTCCCGCCGGTGTTTGTGCATCCCTCCGCAAAAATCGAAAACTCTGTGATCGGGCCGCACGCTTCCATTGGCGCAGACTGCCACGTTCTGGGAAGTATCGTGCGCAACTCGATCCTGGAGGATGGCGCCCACGTCTCTGACGTGATCCTTGAAAACTCTCTCATCGGCCGTCAGGCGCAGATTCAACGCCGGGCAATGGTCGTCAACGCCGGCGACCATACGATGCTTACTTTGTAAAGCGATCATCCTGGGAAATACTCGAAACCAAATGCTCGTCGAATGTCGCTCTGACAGCGAATATGCTGAGCGTCCCATCGCATTGCATTGGCAAGAACAACGGCTGGAAATTGTTGAAATCCTGTCCCGCTGGCGCAGCCCAGCAGGCAAATGCTTCCGTGTGCGCACAGTAGACAATCAAATCTTCGAATTGACATACAACGAGACTACCGACCGTTGGCAAATCCAACAACCTTAGCAACAAGGAGCTTGCATGGATAGTAAACATTACCTGGCCCAACACGTGGCCACCCTCAGACCCTCCGGCATCCGGAAATTCTTTGATATCGTTGCCATGATGAAAGATGTGATCTCGCTCGGCATCGGTGAGCCGGATTTCATCACCCCTGAGCCGATCATCCAGGCGGGTATACGCTCGCTGTATGCCGGTGAGACCCATTACACATCGAATGCCGGCCGCCTTGAGCTGCGCCAGGCGATCGCCGAGAGGCTGGAGCGCCTGTACGGCGTGGCTTACAAACCTGCCGGAGAGATCATCGTCACGGTGGGCGTCTCTGAAGCGCTCTACCTGGCATTGACGGCGATCCTGAATCCAGGGGAGGAAGTCATCATCCCAACCCCGTGCTTCGTCTCCTACCAGGCCGAAGTCATCCTGGCAGGCGGGAAATCGGTCGAGCTGCCCACCTACCCGGCGGATGGTTTCCTGCCCCGCCCGGAGGCCATTCGGGCGGCGATCACCCCCCATACCAAAGCTATCCTGATCGGTTATCCCAACAACCCCACCGGGGCAGTTGCCACGCGCGAAGCATTGCTGGAAATCGCGCGGATCGTCGAAGAACACGATCTGGTGGTCATCTCAGACGAGCTTTACGATGAGCTGGTATACGATGTACCGCACATCTGTTTTTCGGCTATGCCGGGCATGAGGGAACGCACCATCCTGTTGGGCGGCTTCTCGAAGAATTATGCCATGACCGGCTGGCGGGCAGGATATGCTGCCGCTCCCGCCGGGCTGATCGAGGGGCTGGTGCGCATCCACCAATACACGATCATGTCTGCCCCGACAATGTCACAGGTAGCCGCGCTGGAAGCCTTAAAAAATGGCCATTCGTATGTGGTTGAGATGCGCACGGAGTATGACCGTCGCCGGAAGCTGATCGTGAACGGGTTGAACCAGCTGGGCCTGCCCACCTTCGAGCCGCACGGGGCATTCTATGCCTTCCCGAACATTACTGTGACCGGCATGGACGATGAAACATTCGCCCAAAAGTTATTGGAAGAAGAACGTGTGGCGGTGGTACCTGGCAATTCATTCGGACCTGGCGGTGAGGGTTATGTACGCTGTTCTTATGCCACCGCTTACGAACACATTGAAGAAGCCTTGCTGCGCATCGAACGCTTCATGCGCCGGCATGGATGAGGATTGGATAAGTCATGCGCGAATTACAAAAACCTGAAACTATTCGTGACGGTCACGTGGTCACCCTGGGATATACATTAACGGTAGATGGCAGTGTGATCGACACATCCGAGGGCGAGGGGAACGCCCCGGTGGAGTTCATCCAGGGGACGGAGCAGATCGTGCCTGGCCTGGAGAATGCCCTGTACGGCATGGCCGAGGGCGAAAGTAAAAACGTGCCTGACCTTCAATCACCCCCTGGCAGGCAAAGATCTGCACTTTTTGGTCACCGTACTGGCAGTCCGCGAGGCCACGCCTGAAGAGCTCGAGCACGGACACGTGCACGACCAGTATGATTATCCGAGTCCGATAGCGCTACTTTCCGGTGCGCCTGAGCAAGCCGGCATATATCCCTAATCCCAGCCCGATCAGCAGGATGGCTCCGCCAAGAATACCCAAAATGGGCGATTTTTTACTGGGAGGTGTGCTGGGGGAGGGAATCACGCGGATTTCCTCAGCCTTTTCCAGATTGGGCTGGGCTCCGAAGCTCATCTTGTTCTGACCACCTGGCAAAACGGTCACTGAATGAGTGGTGTAGGTGGTCGGGTTGTAACCTTCCGGCAAGGCCACGCTCACACTGTATTCCCCCTCTGGAATTTCCTCGAAACACAACCCTGGCACGCTGTCGGGCGTCTCACCAGTCTTTGAAACGGAGCCCGAGGCATTGCTGATGCTGACCGCCCCTCCGGAGATGGCTGGCTCCTCCAGCTGCCGCACAGCATCCCCATTCTGGTCATGGTAGAGCAACACGCACAGGATGCCCCACCCGGGCAGAGGCGTGGCAGTTGCGCTGAGAGCTGTCTCTGTGGGCTGTGAGCCTCCGGGCACCAGCGTAGCCGAGGCAGGGCCTCCCATTCCGATCAGTAACTTCTGGCCCGGCACAATTGCCTGATCCAGTCCAAGCTTGTTGAGCGCTCGCAGCTGATCCACCGACACGCCGGTGATGGCGGATATGCGCCACAAGGTATCCCCCTCCTGCACAATATAGAAGATTTTGCCGTCCGCATCCGCGGTGGGCGTGGGGAAGGCGGTGAGCTGAAAGAGCGGTGCAGCCTGCACCGGCAAGCTCAACCCAGCCAGCAGCACAAACAACCCTACAAGACCCAACCCAATCGCCAGGTATCTTCCCAATAGGAAGGGAAACAGCTTGTTTTTCAGGGTTATCATAGCGATTGATTATACTTGATTTAGCCGGGCAGACAGCCTTTCAGGCCTGGTTCCCCCACTGCTCCCACCCCTCGCGCACACGGCGGTAAGTTTCCTCCAGGCTTTCCGGGATCACGCGCGTGTCACTCAGGGCGGTCATGAAATTGGTATCTCCGGCCCAACGCGGCACCACGTGCAGGTGCACATGCTCAGCAATGCCCGCCCCAGCCAATTCTCCGATGTTGGCTCCCAGGTTGAATCCCTGCGGGTGATAGACCGCGCGTAAGACTTCCACCGCGTGGGTCATCAGCTCCATCATCTCGGCGCGCGTCCCCGCCTCCAACATTTCCAGCGAGGATCGATGGGCGAACGGCACGATCATCACATGCCCGCTGGTGTACGGGAACAGGTTGAGGATCACGTAGGCGCGCTGGCCGCGCGCCACGATCAGGTTTTCGGGGCCATCAGGCTGTTCCGGGATGTTGCAGAATACACAGCCATCTACCGGTTTGCTGTTTTCGACATATGCCATACGCCAGGGAGACCAGAGACGGTTCAAATGGATTTCTCCGTATTGTGGTTTCGCAATTGTAGCATAAATTCTAATCGTGCAAATCACCCCCTACGGTGGTAGACCAGGAGAATCTGGTCACTTCATCGCATAAGCCCGATCATGAGGTCCAACCGTAAGGAAAACTATCTTTTGATCCGTCAATCCATCACAAAAGCAATAAATACATTGGGAAATATGGCGGCATTCCCCGCATATCACATAGATCAAGCGAAAGTTGCGATCGACGCGGGTACTACGGCAACCTCGCAAGTTGAGTTTCCCGCTGACATCGGTAAGCAATTCTGTATTGGCATACGGTTCTGCCAGAACACGCATCACGCGGTGTTTGATCTTTCCTTGTATGGCAGCATACCGCTTCAGGTTCTCGACGAAACGTTGTTCGTAAACGGCCTAATATTCACTCACCCCACACCTCGGCATGCGAATACAGCTTTACCTGTCCTTGCGCCTGTCGAGCTAGTATTTCCTGCATATCCTCATATAAGGGCGAACCCGGCGTCAATGCGAATACCTCTCCACGTTGGCTGATCAGCCGCGCCAACTCCTCTCGAACGGCGCGCCGGATCAGTGGATCGAGAATGCGTTCTAGATCGTCCAGACTGATGGTCACATTCTGTAAAGCCATCGCACACCTCCTGCATTGCTTATTCTACCACCAACGCTCCCTGCCTAACCTTATCAGGTCCAAATGGCGATAGATACGTAGAAAGCGCGGATGAAGTGGATACTCGTATCGTCTATATCAAAGCTTCGCATCAAAACAACAAGAGAAACAGGACGCTGTTAACGACAGAGAATATCGCATACGCTGGTGGCGATCGAGTTCATCGCATTCGCTGATCTTTCATCTTCCCGGAAGCGGCGTTACACACCAACGCTTGGCGCTTCCGGGAAGATACTCCATCAATTTATGGGTCCTCAACAATAATGGGCAGGTACATCACCGCGGGAGGCGGCGGGGCGGCAGTGGGGATGACCACCAGGGTAATAGAATTGGCAGGGTAAGTCGCCGTGAAACCGGCCGCGGAAACGGGCTGATCGGCGGCACGCACGATGGCTGCCAGATTGGCGGCGCTGTAACGGTAGACCTGGGCCGATGCCGCCGGTGTGAAATTGCTCAAGGTCAGATCGCTAATCAGCGGGGCGGCAGTTTTGTTGATGAGAATCAACGTCAGAGCGCTAGCGCTGTCCCGCCGGGCAGCGTAGATAGACAGCTGCTCCTGATCGGCACTGGCAGCGTGAATGCTGGTCTCCCCGAAAGCGCTGTCTGCTTCATCGTAGTTACGGTACATGCGGAAAGCGTACGCCCCAGGCTGATCGGAGTCCGGCGGCGCCCACAGGGTAGCCAGGTCCAGCCCTTCGCGGCCGAAGATGCCCAGCACATCCGCCTGGGCCAGCGCGCCGTTGATGTGGTCGAGGGCGCCCCAGTTGTACTCGGTGATCGCCAGCTTCGTGCCGGGGTAATTGCTGGCTACCCAGGTTTTCATGCGCGGGATCAGGTTGACCGGCTGGTCGATCCAGCTCTCGTCCGTGTAGACGGGGTCCCACAGGGAGCGCGTGGAGCGCAGGCGCAGCTGCTGGGTGGCAGCATTCCCGGCAGGAGAAAGGGCCACCCCGTCCGCCTGGGGATAATAGTGTATATCCACATAGTCGAGGATGCGCACGGCGTGCACATCCTGGTAGGCTTTCATCTGCTGCAAGTACCACTCGACGAAATCCGTGTTGCCGTGCGCTTGATGATCGGCGCCGGGGCCGCAACCATCGGCAGCAGAGTAGAAATACGCGCACCAGCCCCACACCACCGGGCCGAGAGTCTGGGCAGAAGGGTCGGCGGCCTTGAGTGCGGCGGCGTAAGCCCAGGTGCGGTCACGCATCTCATCGTAGCTGGTGGGGTCGGGATGAACATCGCGGTGGGTACTGTTCCACAGCATGGGCTCGTTGTCCAGATCGTAGAACATCACCCCGCCCTGACCGGCGGTGCCGTATATATCGGTGAGATGGTTCACCCAATTGGCAACGAAGGTGGGCGTGATGGCGATGCTGGTATCGAGGGGATCGTTGCCGGTGATGGGAGTGCCATTGGTGAGTACACCGTTCCCGCAGTCGGGATCCCAGGTCCAGTCGGCGTCCTGCTGATGCCCATATTTGTCGATGCTAAAACCGCAATCATAGGGGTGACCTGCCGGGCGGCGCTTGGCGACCCAGCCGATCAACGGCACGGTCATCAGGGTTTTCGTGCCAGTCCGGCGGTCCTGGTCGACGAAGAGGCCGGCCGCATTGGTATCCTCGGCGACATTTTCGAAGTACCAGTCGCTGCCGGTGTTGGTGGTGTCGTTCTGCCAGTTGTAGCGCGAGGTGGAATTGCCGCCCCAGCGGCGCACGGGCAGGCGCAGATCGGCAGCCAGCTCTTCGGAGGCAAAGTTCATGCCGTAGATATAGGGGCTGATGAGGTGCTGATTGCGGGCAGCGTCCACGCTCAGGAGCGGGCCTTGCCCCGGCGCGGGCGGCGTGGGGGTGGGTAAGCCACTGTCTACAAAGGCGATATCGTCCAGGTAAAAGATTGGCTGGGGGTTGGCGGTATCGTTCCACCACACGATCGTGCCAATGCTGCGCGGGGTACCTAGCGGTAGCAATGAGATATCCACCTGCGTCCAGGCGCCTGCAGTGGGCGTGACTATCTGCTCGAGCGAGCCGACCTGCAGGGTAATCTGCTGACCTCCGCTGACGCCGCCATGGATGTAGAAACGCAGCGTATCGTAGGCGCTCACATCGAGCTGAACACCGTGGTAACCGAGCTGCAAACCGTCCCAGCCCTGGGTGAACGTGACTGCCAGCGAAAGCGCGCCGCCATGCAGCGGGGCAGGATTGGCAAAGTCAGCGGTGATGCTCCATGACCAGTCCTGCCAGCCTGATACCAGGGAATCAGCATAAACCGGAAGGTCAGCCTGCGGGGCGCGAGGGGAAGGATAAAAGGCCAGCAGCAAGGGCAGCAGCAGGAAAAGCAGGAGGATGACGGGCAGTTTATGGGGTTTGATCATCGATCATTCATCCGTTGGAACCCAAAATATCTGGTATCTTTAAGGGATCGGCTAAATGCGCCAGCGGGACAACCAGGATCCGATCGGCTAATAGATAGGCCTTGTCACCCGGATAAAAGACTATCAGCCAATCCAACTGCAAGTCATGCAGCGCGGTCCGCATGGAGGGAGTCAGCCGCGGCGCATCCACACGCTTGCATTCCACACCGATACGTCGCCCATCTTTGAGAAGCAGCAAATCTAATTCCGCACCGTTATGGGTTCCCCAAAAGTAAGCTTCGTCCGGAGCGAGGGCCTTGACCGTTTCTTCGATAGCATACCCTTCCCAGGATGCGCCGATCTTAGGGTGAGTGTACAAATCCAGATCCGTGCGTATGCCCAAAAGATAGTGCAACAGCCCAGAATCACGGAAATATACCTTGGGCGACTTTACCTGGCGCTTCTGTAAATTGGCATGCCAGGGCTGGAGAAGGCGGATCATGAATACCCCCTCCAGGATGTCAAGGTAGCGGCGAACAGTCATCTCGCTGACGCCGAAGGAGCGGGCTGCTTCTGCAGCATTCCAGGTTTGTCCATGATAGTGCGCCAGCATGCTCCAAAAACGCAGCAGGGTCGCGGCCGGAATCCGGATACCCCACTGCGGCAGGTCACGTTCCAGAAAAGTCTGGATGAAATTCTTACGCCAGACCAGGCTGTTAGAGTCGTTCACAGCCAGGTAAGACAGCGGAAATCCGCCGCGCAGCCAATGTGCTGCCATAGCCTCTGGTCCCAGTTCTGCCAGGCTGAAACCGCTGATCTGGATGGTCTCCAACCGCCCAGCCAATGACTCGGAGGCTGCCTGGATCAGTGTTGGCGAGGCGCTGCCCAGGATCATGAACTGCGCCGGGAGCGGCTGGCGGTCTGCCAGGACACGCAGCAGAGGGAAAAGATCAGGACGGCGTTGAATTTCGTCAATCACTATCAATCCTTGCAGTGGACGCAAGGCAGTCATGGGTTCTTCCAGGCGGGTATGGCTGACCGGGTCTTCCAGATCAAAGTAGTTGACCGAATCGGGAGCGACAGAGGTTTGTGCCAAAGTAGTTTTTCCGCTCTGGCGTGGGCCGATCAAGGCAATAATCCGGCTGCGCTGCAGAGCGGATTGAATATGGGCAGCAAGGGAAAGTCTTTCAATCATATCGGAATGATACCATGAAATCCCATAGTTGATGTATGGAATTACATGGTATTTTCCTGGTGTGTCAGTGCTTCAGTGATTCGGTTTACCCCCTCCCATGCGATGCTCTTTATCGCCCCTCCCCTATCAAAATACCACTAATGGGGGAGGGGTGTAGCATCCGGCATTGAAACCAAGCTTAACCGCGAGCAATACGCCAAATGTTATGACAGGCTACGCGACCAATCACCATATATTACACAGCATCGCCTTGTTACTATCAATAATCCTTCTTATGCTGTTAGTATCCTATCTCATCGATCCAGATAATTTAGAGCCGCACGAATAACCGGATCGTTCTCGGACATAAATTCATTCCAATCAGTTCT
>Ga0315274_10012905_pt1 | contig 11898 bp, 6 predicted proteins | sample YL17G02_20_MG_FD_203700 | JGI IMG/M metagenome (GOLD analysis project Ga0315274, IMG submission 203700) | Sediment microbial communities from Yellowstone Lake, YNP, Wyoming, USA - YL17G02_20 | ecosystem: Environmental > Aquatic > Freshwater > Lake > Sediment | place: USA: Wyoming | collected... | reverse complement strand
AATTTTATACAATAAGGAGATAGTCATGATTTACTAAATATTGTTGACAAATTACATTAGTATACAATACACAGAAATTATCAAAGGAAAAGGTGGCAAAAATCTGACAATATCACTTTTCCCTTGACTATTAACATAAGAGGTCGGGTTGAGGAACGAAACCCAACTAAAAGTCTCTAACTAGGTGAGAACTTACGGTGCAATGTATTTAGAGTCTTCGTGTTTATTTTATGTTTTACAATGCTATTTAGTTTACCTTTCTTAAACTACCCCACGTAGTTGCCAATTTATTCTTAAAATCAACTGCGAAAGTAGTTGATTTTTCTAGCCCATTATCCATGATAGTTTGGATGTCTTGCTCCCCTAGCTGAACGTTAAAGATTGCGAATTCGTCAATGGCGCCGTTAAAAAACCAACTTCTATCAGCACAGCCTATAAAGAGATCCCTGCTTGTATCTGATAATACAAGATTGGAGAATGTCTTATCGGCATTAAGTTGAACTCCGTCTATATACAATTTTGCAATTGATTTTGCAACTGTGAATGCTAAATGATACCAATCTCCATTGGTAAATACAAAGGTATATCCGGCAAAACTATTCCCACCGCCTGCCCATCCACCTGTTTTATTACCGAAGCAAGCATATGGGAAACCTTGTCCATTACTTCTATTGTCATAAGAGAACCACCATCCTGCATTTGGGGCAACAGAATCAGGATACCCTTTTGCTCCAATAGAAAATAAATTTCCCCCTCCGCCTTTGAAATCAAGTCCACTAAATTTTACCCAAGCCATAACCGTAATTTCTTTAGTAATATCCAAATTCTCCCCATTCCCGCAATTAACGTAATTTGACACACCATCAAACGTCATCGCCTTACCGAATTTCCCATCAACCCATTTTGGCTCATTTGCGAGTGTCCCATTATTTTCATTGCCAGAGGAATCTTTGACATCCTTACCTTTACCCTCATCAAACAGCCATATACCCGCAATAGTTTTGGGGTCCATTCTGGCTTCGCTTGATACGGCAAACAACAAACTAGCAGCAAACAGAACAACTACACCAATCAACAAATATCTCACTTTCATCTTGTTCCTCCTTGTATAATATGTATTGAATAAATAACCAAACTTATTGACTAACTTCTCAAAAGCCTTGTCACAAAAAGAGTAATTCATTTAAGAAACTTTGTCAATAAAAATTTATTTCATAATTTCACAAGGAAACTTTCATTCACGCTAATTACTTATAAGTAACCATCCACGCCCCGGTTCAACAGGAATAGAATCTGATGGCTTAAAAGTATTCAATGGCTGAAAATTTGGTATCTCCGGCGCAAAGAATGTCGCTTTATCACGATCCAATCCAAGTGCTTGCCAGTCAACGTCTAGTTTACACATCACAGGTTCCTCCACCCAGCTTGCTAATGATATAAGGGATTTTCCTTCCTTACGGTAAACTGTCGCAAGTATGTCCTTGTTGTCGGTTTTGACGGGACATGCAGTATCCCAATAACCGATCATCTGAGCATCTTGTATACCGAAGTCATCCCATATTTTCCAGATTTGTGTTGGGTCCCCACCCCATCCGAGTCGGTTCGTCATGCCATAGATCATGCCGCGCCACGGATTGCCGTTATTCTGGAGCATTTCGCCGTATAATCCGAATGGTATGCCCGATATTTCAACCAACCAGAAATCCGGCGATTCATCATAATCAAATCCCTCGCCGAACCATAGGCTGTCAATGTAGGGGAAATGCTCCATATACTGAGTTACACAGTTCGATAGCCCATACTGTGGATGGAAGTTGTTTCCAGAATGAAAGTCAATCAGACAGCCGGGACGTTCCCGATCCATCACCTTTCGGACACGCTTCATGATCTCACGATCATAGCCGATACCATCGAGGTACAGCCCATCAATACCGACGTTATTTATGAGCCAGCGTAGCCCTTCGAGATAGTAATTATGCCATCGAGACAATCCTGCTGTAGCGATAGCCGCATCAACTTCAGTATCCGAAAACGTATGATGCCATGCCGGTGCATAATGTGATACAAGATGCTCCCATAGCCACGAATGTCCACCACCCCCTCCATCGGTGAATATCTCAGTTCCCAGACTCCGAAGCGCCCATATCTCCGCAGTATAATTGCTTAGTTCACGGATGGTATAGTATATCTTAACTTTAATGCCGTTATCGTGTGCTTCCTTTACGTACGAAGCCATCTTATCTGCCCTAATAAACGGGTAGTTGATATTAGGGTTAATATCGTTCCCATGATGGACGTTGACTATATTTGCGCCAGACTCCTTAACGGTATTGATCGGAACGTAGGCGTGATAATAGCGCTGATTCCAGTGCGCAGGATTTAAAGGCTTCAAAGGTGTTATCAAAAGGCTGAAACAGAAATCCAGTTTTTCGTCCTGTTTGATACTGCGCTCACCTGTATAAGCACGCAAAACGACCTGATCGTCATTTTCAAAGACCATACAGCCGCCTTTACCGTCGTTATTCCAGTCTTTTGGTATGCCAGAAGCCTTCAGGCTATACAATTCCCATATATCCTCAGTGCCTTTCAGTTTGCAGTGAAACCCAGCATTGACGTCACCGATCCACAAGCTGTTATTAGCCAGTTTTTCGTTCCATACCCATTTCCATTCTTTTAGACGGTAGCCTCCTTTAAAACCCATACCCATCATATATACTGCAACGTCCCTTTTGATAGGTATATCAAGATAAATGTCTTTAGCGTCAATCGCTGTTTGAGGCTTCAACGAGATGTGGAAGTTGATAAATCCGTCAAACTCCATACGGGTTTCACACTCCATCTCGATACCATCACCTTTAGACGATGAATTCCATACGACCGTTCCCGGCGTCTCTTTAACGAGATTTATCTGACTTTCCCCTAATGCGATCTGTCCTTTGTCGGTCTCAACTGCCATGTTTACAGGATTGGCAAGTATCTCCCTTGAACCGCTTTTGATGCTCTCTGGCAAACCCGTATCAGAAAATTTTACTGTTCTCCCTAGACATTCTATTGTCTTATCTTGCACTTTCAATGGTGTATAAGGATCAGTAATTTCATTGTCCAGTCCGATTGTTGAGTCAAGCCATCTCAGCCTTGATTGTCTCCATAGCTCATTATCTCCGTGATCTACTGCAATTTCGTTGGATACAGTCAAAGATATGCTCACAGTGCTTTCTTCAGCATTTTTGGGTTTAAGTTTCAGCGTTCCATGATAGACTCCTGCCTTAGTATCCTCTGGTATCTGAATACCAAACCACAATGCACCGACTTTGTCGGCATCAACTGAGACAGTTTTAGTTATTTTTCTGCCAAGCCAGTCAATTCCGCCTTTGTTGAAACATCGGAATTGATCAGCGGAAATTGTCATCCCCTCTGATTTCAGATCGCTGTACGTAACGTCAATATCCTCAATCGCTTCTTCTGTAAAAACACCGATCTGAAAGACGTAAAACTCTCCTCGCTGCGCTTCTCCAGAAAAATCAGTGATTGCACCTTTACGTATCCATCGCAAAGGCAAATCATCAGTCATGCGGATGGGATACTTGCGATCTTCAGGGAACAACAGGTATGATTGATCTTGATGTGATGTTATAAGCTTCTTAGTCTCATCTGCTGTCGCTATAACTTCCATCGGGTCAAAACGGTCAAACTCAGTCCGTGCCTGTATCTCAATGACTTCTGCACAAGGTAATTGCTTAAAGTCAGGTAAATGCTCAAGCCACATCTGATCTGCTGCATTTTGTGGGGAAGTATATTCCGTTGTATAACCCCACGGTAGCGTGTTAGCTGTATATGGCATATAATAGACGAAATATTCACCAACCGTATCAGGCTGAAATACTATCTTGCCAAACTCCCGATTAACCTCAATTATCTTTACGTTGCTTATCTGTTTTCCTGTTATAAAATCAAAGATCAGGATGTCTTTATTTTGTGGTAATGGGTCACGTCTCCGCCATGGAATGTCTACAAGCACCGCATCTGCCTTCTCAGATACCTGAATTCTGGCACGACGGTTACCCAGTTTTGATTCCCAGGGGATTTGAGCCACACTATATGGTACATCCTGAATAAAGTCACATATTGCTATAGAAATTAAAGCGTGAACTAAGTAAATCATCTGTTTTTATCCTTTATCATACTAATTGGTTTTCTCGCTAAGTTTGTTATGTTTATTTTAGGACACGCATCAGCGTGTAACAAAAATAGCGTAGCGGCACGCTGATGCGTGCCATTTCCATAAGGTATTTAGCGAGAAAACCACTAATGATTCACCAAATTAATGTTTAATGATAATAGAAGGCTTTTTAAATCCCCCTAACCCCCTTTTTCAAAGGGGGAATTGTAAATCCTTTATCCATAGGGTTTTGCAAACTTATGGGTAAAGATTAGTTTAGCTAAAGGGGGGAGTTGATTAAATGAACTATATATCTGAATGAGTCTATTACCCGATTATTTCCTTAAACTTCATGAAAAGAGAAACACGGATGCAAAGCATACGGGGGTGTGTTAATTCTTCGTTATGGATTCTGATTAATTACTTGAGCAGAAGCATCTTTTTGACAGTCTTAAACTTTCCCGCCTTAAGAACACAGAAGTATAGTCCTGATGCCACATCCTGACCGTCGTTGTCTTTTCCATCCCAGTAGACTGCATCCTTTTTGCTTGTGTAACTACCCGCAGGTTTAAGACCGGGGTCAAGTGTGCGCAAGAGTTTACCATCTGAGCTAAAAATGCGTATTGTGACGCTCTCTGCCTGTTCTAACTCGTAAGGTATCCACGTCTCCGGATTAAACGGATTGGGATAGTTTTGGTAAAGGGCAAAGTGGAATTCTCCACGATTCTCCCGATCAGCTTCTATGAAGATTGACTTTGACGACGTACCTGTATTCCCCCTCATATCTGCTCCACTGACGGTAAAGGTATATTCCCCTGTTTTTTCTGCAATGTATTCTGCTTTATATGTTCGCTGTCCGATCTGTTCGAGAGCTATTTGGCTGACGACTCCTTCGATCTCAACTTTTATGTTTGGCAGAGAGGCAAGTTTCTCGGAGGCTAGTACATATACTGTTATACGTTTGTCACGTATTGCTTTCTGAATCGGCACGATTATAAAAGACGGTGATGTTACATCCTCAACGTATCCCGTATGGCAAGAATCATGTCGAAATCCACTCCATTGGTATCCATTTTTGTTTGGACGACCAGTAAGATCCCAAACGTGCAATTGCCCGCCTGTACCATCATAATAACGACTTGATCCAACAATTAATTCTACGTCACCATCCCCGTCAATATCTGCAAGTGCTGGTGATGAATTTATTATATTCCCTTCTACACCAACGGGTAATCTTGGATCAGCTTTTTTCCCAAATCTATCGAAAGCATACACAATTCCTGTATAACCCAGTCCGGTGCTTGTTCCTATTATAATTTCTGAATATCCATCACCATTTATATCGCAGAGGGAGGGAGACGATGTCACTGTGTCTGAAATCGGAACTGGCCAACCATCCATAACGGCGCCATTGTTTTTAAGGACAAACATATTACCATCCTTTGTACAGATGGCGATTTCCAGAGACGAAGCATTACCATCAATATCACCAAGCGCAGGCGACGAGATTATTGAGTCTCTAAGATCAACGGGAAAGCCTGATATTTCACTACCGTCTGGATGCCATGCGTGTACCGTGCCTTCTGTATCAGCAATAATAACCTCTATTCCGCCATCACCGTCTATGTCGCCAAGAGCCGGGGAAGAATATATGCCTCCATAAGTGTATACAGGCCATCCATTGACTGCTGTACCATCGCCTTTGAGGACGTATACCACGCCATAGCTTGAGCAAATAACTACTTCTTTACGTGAGTCACCGTCAATGTCTCCAAGCCCAACGGAAGACTGAACTGGATTATTGAGGTTCACAGGCCATCCATTTACCGGGGAACCATCGCTCTTGAAGGCATAGACTTTTCCATCCAGAGAACCGACAACCACTTCTATTTTACCATCGCCATCTATATCACCCAGAGCAGGGGATGCGACTATGCTTCCTTCTGCCTTTTGAGGCCAACCGGGAACACTATTGCCGTTATGGTGCCAAACGTATATCATTTCTCCAGCTGTTGCTACTACTTCAGCCAGCCCATCACCATCAATGTCGCAGATCGCCGGTGATGAAACTGAACCAGCATCCATCGTGATTGGCCATCCCGTCACGTAAACGCCATTGTAACGGAAAAGTCCTGCTCTTCCACCCCTCGTGGTGATGGCAATCTCCATCTTTCCGTCTTTGTCTATATCATAAACAGTTGGTGAAGATTGAATATCGTGATCCATCCTTACGGGCCATCCACTCTGGTAACGTAGTTCCAATGCAGGAGAAAGCTTTGGAATTGCAAAGACTTCATCTGATTTGGCACTTTCGTTTCCAGAGCTGTCAATTGCGCTTACTGCAATGTAAATACCAACGTCATTAGTCAGAGACTCGATCCGATAGCTTGTCATATTTTGTACTGTTATGGATTTATCGTATTTACCAGATGACGTTCCGTAGTAAATGCGATAGCTGTCGAGGTCATACTCAGTATTTCTTGACCATTTAGCGTCTATTGCTGTATTTATAGGCGTTAAAGTCAGGTCTTTTGGGCGTTCTGGTGGTGTTTTATCTGGCTGTGGCATTTCTGGAACTACGGTGATCACATTGGTTTTAGAACTTTCATTTCCTGATGAGTTATATGCGCTCAATGAAAATGTCACCGGTACATTGTTAGGCAGGTTCCCCAGTCGGTAGGAAGTTCGATTACCTACATCGGTACGATTCGATGGCAGGTATAGTCTGTATCCCGCTATGTCGCCTTCCGGGTTAGAAGACCATTTGATAGTCACAGACCCACTGGATGGTGTTGCTTCAACCCCACGAGGAGTGGACGGTATATCCATTGCGGAGAGAACGTTTAACTTGCCATATCCCCATGCCCTATCCCAACCAGACTGTCCCTGATCAGTCGCTGTAAGGAAGAGCCTGCTTCTAACAGCCTGCACATCTAAATTCGGATTTTGCTGGAAAAGTAGTGCGATTGCGCCTGTGACATGAGGTGCTGACATGCTTGTTCCACGCCACGTCACGTGGGTTTTATCAAGGTATATGCTCCTCGGTTCTTCCCATGCGTCAGGGGAAAAAGCCGCTACTACCATCTCTCCGGGAGCGGATATTTCAGGCTTTAAACCTCCATTCAGCAAAGGCCCAAAGCTTGAGAAAACGGATATTTTGCCTATGGTTAAATCCTCAGTCCTGATCCTGTTCTCAGAGTCAATCCATTCCGATTTTGTTACATAAGAACCGACAGCTACGACTTTGCTTGCACTTGATGGTGTGATAATGGTTTTGTATCCATCACCCTCAATTAAGAAAGCTCTATCAGGGAAGGCAACCGCACCGGGTAGATTCTTTGTGAAAACCCCATAATATGGTGTATAAGCATCAAATGACGCTCCTGCTCCGTCAAACTCTATGCCGTAAATGTAATCATCAATTGGGATGGTTGAATCATCACTGTTGTATATATAGATGTCAATCCCATTGAAATTGGGATAAACTCCATCCGAAGCCATAGATGTGGAATTTATTGCTACTTCTGCTCCCTTGAAAGGACCTTGCAGAATGATAAACGTTTTAGATTCACCTTTATGAATCCATCCCATGCCCATATCACTAAGATCGCCGTTACTATTTTTTGGAACCAGAAGCCTTACAGAAATGGTATCTGCGGGATCATACCAGATTTGAACTGGCAAATACGAACCACCAATATAGGGACGTAAAGCCACCCAGGGATAGTTCTCTTTCGCTGGTGCTTTGAGTGACGTTGTTCCAACGTGTACAGATCTTCCTCCATCGTTACCTGCGGAGGCAACAATCGCCTGCCCTGATCGGGAAAGAAGCTCATCCAGTGCTTGATCCATCAGTTCCGTACCATCATGTGGACCCCATTGGCTCCCGAAACTCATATTTATCACTGCGGGTTTCTTTAGTTCGTTTGCTTTTTGGAAAATATACACAGCCGCATCAAAAATGTCTGCATCATTAAACGTTGTTTTCACAGTAATTATGTCTGCTTCAGGAGCAATCCCTGTGAAATCATCTCTGCCTCTGCCGTCGCCGGCGATAATGCTCGTGACGTGAGTACCGTGGCTATCCTCATCAATTTCACCACATACTCCAGCATCTATCTCATCTTTCGTCCATTCCGTGCCGTAAGTGTATCCTCTGGGGAATTTATCTGGTGTATGTATTGTCTGGTCCCATATATACAGTATTCTTGATTTGCCATCTTTGCTCATGAAATCAGGATGGCTCCAGTCTATTCCGCTGTCTATAACTCCTACGATAACGCCTTTCCCGGTATATCCAGGGGAACTCGCCCAGACTTGATCAGCACCGGTATCTGGCACGCTGACGTCCAAAGCCGTCTGCATCTCACGTTTAATATCCATCTTTCGGGCAGACTGAACGTATAATACGTTTGGAAGAGCAATTAGATCGCCGAGAGAACCCAAAGGTACGTCTGCCGTAAGGATATTTCTTGCAATTGATCTGATCCTTGCACCTGTGGAGTTAATTCTCATCGGGTCGCCATTTACTTTAATTATTGTGTTTAGCAGTGGCTCTGACGTAGCTTGCCATTCGATGTTACGTGCAGGGGCAAGTCGTCCTATATTATTCTTCAACAATACTGATCTGAGCAGAGGGTCAAGCTTGCGCAGATTGTTTTCTGAAGGAGTTTGCGCAATAATAGTGTTACATGAGAGGATTGATAACAAAAGCACTAATATAACTCGAAAGATTTGATGATTTTTCATTTTCTAACACTTCACTTTATAGTATTTCAATATTCGCTCCCGATCTTCTAGTTCTTTGTCACTTTTGTGATATATCTCTACTAATTCGATCCTGTCTAAATCGTCAAAGTATGCGTGTATTACCCTAATGCCAGATTTACCTCCCGTTCCTTTGAGAGAACGACACGCAAATTTTTTGGCTTTATATATCTTAGGGTTATCTGTGTTTAGCTTAAGGTCTGGAATTCTGTAAAATTCACCAGTATTAATGCTATTTTTGTGGTAGAGGTATAACGCAGTATCAATGAAGTTCTGCAAATCATCTTCAAGACTTCTGTACTTCTTAGATAGTTTCTTCAAATCTCTCTCAAATTCAGGAAGCCTAATAATCTCATTAAACTTCATCATCAATATAATCTCTTACAGAATAGGCAGGTGTTCTGTAGAAAACTGATTCATAATCAATTATTTTGCCATCTTCGGTTGCTAACCACGGCACATCTGCATGAGAATATTCACTTATTTGCTTGGCAGACATGGCAGAAAGTCTATTAAGGACATTATCTATTGTTTCAACTTCGCTTGCTTTCAATGTGGTGAGGTCTGGTTCCCTGAGCGGTAAATATTTGGTTTGTGAATATCCATGATAATTCACGTCAAACTTAGTAATCTCATTATCTCTTATCATCTCATCAACAATTTTGTTGAACTCATACGGGATTGGTCCGTATGTATTTTTGACGTAAGAAGCTCCAACCAACTGCTCTTCGTATTTTTCGTAAAAATCAAAGTCAACGAAGTATAACAGCTTATAAATTATGGTTTCACCAACGTTGGGTTTGGATCCAACCTTACTTAAAATATATAAAAGCACTTCCTTGAATTTATGCACTCGGTTTTGTGGCACGCTGATCCTGATCTGTTCTCTATTTATCTTTGTCTTATTAGATTTTTCCAATATTATTTCAGGCTCAAGTTGTAAATCCTTTAAGAAATCACAAGGAATCTGACAGACCTCAGAGAGTTTGAATAGTTCTTCAGCAGAAGTTTTTCGTTTTCCCCGCTCAATTAAAGATATAGATGTTCTGGAGATACCTAATATTCTCGCTAGATGATCTTGACTATATCCCTTTTTCTTCCGTAACCCTTTTATTTTTGATCCTAATAGTTCCATTGCAGGATTGCTCATATAAACACCGCCCTTCTGTTATATTATATCAAATGTTTGATTTTTTATCAAATTAATGTTAGATTATTTATCATAATCAAATTGGAGCCATAGATTACTCAATTCTTTCAATACTGAGTTTATTCAGAGTTCTTACAACACCTTCACCAAGCTCTATGTTGGATTCGGTTTCTACCTGAATACTTGAAAGCATTATATGGCTTGCATCAGCTTGAATCTGCCCAAGCGTTGGCTCCATACTAATCCATCGCCCAACGTAAACTTCGGGCCAGAAATGGTAATAGAACGCATCTTTGTGATACACTATGCCTGTGCATATACGTGATGGTATTCCCAATGCTCTAGCTAGACCTATGAATAATACGGTATGCTCACTGCAATCACCGTTCAGGTCAATGAGCGTTTGCTTTGCAGTTCCAAATCCTACCTTGTAATTCTTGTCTTTAATGCTTTCGTTGACCCATTTACAGATTTTAACAGCCGCTTTCCACGAGTTCTCTTCTGGCCCGGCTATCTCCTGAGCTTTGGCTATTATTTCTGGATCATCAGATTGTACGTAGGTGCTTGGTGATAGGTACTGCGCAAAATCTTTGCTGGTTATAGGGCGATTAGTAGCATTGTTTTCATTAACATCATGTATCGTTACATCAATGATCCCCTTGCTGGGGTCCTTACCAACCGAAACTTTTTGGCGATCATTATTGGTAAACGTTTTTAACACATCACCTTCTGGAATTGAGACTTTTACCTTAAAATGTTCGATATTGGGTTTTGGGCGTTCTCCTTGTAACTCAATTTTTGTCTTTAGTACTAGATCAAGCTGCCCCACATCGCCCAATGCTTCTTCCATATCAACCTTCTCGAAGCTCATATCCATACTTTGTGTTTCCATTTTGTAGATTTCACCGTCGGGGGTCATCCATTCTCTTGATGTTATGCCTCCCATGATGCTCATTGTGTAATCAACGACAATGACTTCCTTTGATTGCCCTTTGTAATTTATCTTTTCTTTTTGCAAAACATTGGTGCTTATATCCATCATGTCAAACAGATCAAGGCTGAAAGCCTTAACGCTGAATTTGCTTCCTGAGCTTAAACCTTTTCTGATTGTTATTTCTTCGATGGCTTCAGCAAAAATAGTTCCCGGTGGGAGTTTTTGAGTCTTTTCGGTTGTTCTGCCTTCCAGTGCAGTCCTCATCTTTACAACACCATCCTGCACTGTTCCTTCCACTATCTTTTCCTGACCTGTCTCATCGGATCTGGATAGGAAATATACAGGTGTAAGGTCATCGTTGATGTAGAACATTTTTGTTTTTGTCAGCTTTATAGACATTCCGAAACGTTTAATCTCTGTAAAAGTATCCGAATCAACACGCAGGACATTCTGACCATTATATTTAGCACGATCCACCCTTACGTGCAAATAACCGACTTTTACACCCATCATCGTTGCATTCATCCAGCTTTCGTAGGGAAGATTTTTCATCCATACGGATTTAACTTCAGATGCCAATGCGTTTTCCCCGAATTTCACCAGTAGAAGAGATATAAGGATGGTGCATGATATTATGAGTAAGTAATTTTTCAAGATCATTGTAAACCTCACTATTAGTCAAGTAATAACAATTCTTGATTCAAATATGACATTGGTAGTCGCACCCCTTTAGGGTGCGCAACTAATCGCAGTCTAAAGCCGAATGGCACGGACTTAAGAGATAAAGGTTATGATTTTGTAACAATCATTCATAATGGTGTTAGTTCTTAGCTCCAAAGGAGCGTTATATTTATAGATATGTAAAACCAACAAAACCCATAGCTCCGA
>Ga0315274_10012904_pt1 | contig 11899 bp, 17 predicted proteins | sample YL17G02_20_MG_FD_203700 | JGI IMG/M metagenome (GOLD analysis project Ga0315274, IMG submission 203700) | Sediment microbial communities from Yellowstone Lake, YNP, Wyoming, USA - YL17G02_20 | ecosystem: Environmental > Aquatic > Freshwater > Lake > Sediment | place: USA: Wyoming | collected... | reverse complement strand
TGATCGAGCGGGAGCGGTTCGCCCGCACCAACTCCTGGTCAGCACTTCCCGGACGTCCTGCCGGGGACGACCCGACAGAGTCTAGGCCATGGATGGTCCTGTTTCAGGACCGGGAGAAACTGGGATGGTATGACCGGTTTCGCTTTCTGTTTTCCGGCGGGCCTTTCGGGATCACGGACGCGGTCGTGCGCAAGACGCTTCTCCTCCAGACTCAACAGCAGATGGTTGTCACGGCGATTGCTCTGGCCCGCTACGAATCCCAAAACGGCAAGTTGCCAGCCGATCTGGAGGCGCTGGTCCCGTCCCTCCTTCCCACGCTGCCGAAGGACTGGATGGACGGGAAGACGTTGAGGTACCGGGCGCGTCCTGAGGGCGGGTTCGTGCTCTATTCGGTTGGGGAGGACGGCAAGGACGATGGGGGCGATCCGGTTCCGAGCAAACCCAACACCAGAAATCAGCAGATATGGGCAGGACGAGATGCGGTGTGGCCCGCTGCGGCCACCGCTGAGGAAGCCGAGGCGGCAATGCAATCGAAGACCGAGTAACAGACACGTTGCCAAGGTTCCTTGACTCCTGTTCTCCGCCGGTTTACCAGACAAGTCATGTCTATTGCATTCAACTTATCCTCAAAGCAACTCCGCCAGGCCGCCACCCTCCGTGAACGGATCGACAAGCTGGAAAAGCAGTTGGGGGCGATCCTGACCCCCGCCTCGGAAGCATCGGTGAAAGTGGCTGCTGAACCGGTGAAGCCGCCCAAGCGCAGACGGAAGATGAGCAAGGCGGCACGGGCAAAGCAGTCGCAGGCGATGAAGAAGCGTTGGGCTAAGGTCAAGGCAGCGGGGAAGAAATCGCTATAGTACTACTCCTGAAGGTCGAGTGCGCGGTTGCGGGAGAGGTCGTGGGAATGTGGTATGACCTTTTCCAAGAGCTATCGTGACTTCGTCGTCGAACAACTGGAACGGGTCGCCCCCGTGACCGCCAAGTCCATGTTCGGCGGGGTGGGGCTGTACGCCGAGGGACTGTTCTTTGCCCTGATCGCCGAGGACCGGTTGTACTTCAAAGTGGACGACTCCACGCGACCAGACTTCGAACGGCTGGGTAGGGAACCATTTCGACCCTTCGGCGAGGACCAAGCAATGGGGTATTACGAGGTCCCGGCAGACGTGCTGGAGGATGTGACGCAACTTGATCCGTGGATGCGGAAAGCCATCGACGTGGCGGCGAAAGCGAAACGCCGCAAACCCAAGCGGTCCCGATGAGCACGACGGACAGCAAAGCTGTCATCCTGGAGTACGTGAACGCCTTCAACCGCCGACCAGATTATGACGCCGATCCACGAACTGCTGGCCCGCATCCGCCACGACAAGGAGTTTGGCCGAGGTCAGTTCGAGATCGGTTATTTCGACCGACGCGAGGGCACGATACACCGGGTGGCTTTGTACGGGGTCACGTTCCCTGAAGGCGAGCGCCGCGTCTTCGAACTGGCGGATGAATCTGGGCAAATGCGCCGGATTCCGTTCCACCGCGTGCGGGAAGTGTGCCAGGGCGGTTCGCGAATCCGGTCTCGCGAGCAAGACGCCACTCGCCGGACGAATTGAAATGTACAGCTTGGGCACGGGGAAACGGGCGTTGCATTTGTAAGGGGATGGGTTTCAGATTTCTGTCATGAAGTCCGAAACGAAAAAGGAGATCATTGTAACAGTCGTGTGCTCCATTCTGGTGGCGACCGTTTCTGTGGCGTCCGCCCTCATTGCCCGACAGGAAAAGTCCGTCTATGAAGTCAAGCCCGTGCCCACGTTCGATCTGATCAAGGCGGCGGATTACTTCCCACTGAAGAAGGGCAACTCGTGGAGCTATGCAGGTACGGCGGTCAATGCCACAGCCGGGGGGTCGGAAGTTCAGAAAGAAGTGGAATTGACGATGCGGGTCGTCGATGTGGTCGAACGTCGTGGCGTCACGTTCTTCATCATGGAGGGACATCCCGCTGACGCGGCTTGGGCGCTGGAAGAAGGCGACAGATCAAAGCGTTCAGTGGAGATCAAACCGAGCAAGTACGGCTACCTGCTGATCTCCAACAAACTGTTCAAGATCGCTGAGGACAAGATGTCAGTCGTGAGCGCTGCATTGCAGGGGGACGGCTTCGTGGGGCTGGACATGCTGTCTGAAGAGGATATTGAGATGGAAATGCCACTCTTCAAGGGATTGCGGTTTGGGGAGATCAAACAACTGGGCAGGGCCGATCTGTCCTACTTTTGGTACGTGAACGACGTAACTGTCTTCCACGACGCCGAAGGCGATAAGATCGTTCGGGTGCCGCTGTACACCGTGGCCCAGAATACGCGACCGGACTACACCGAATACACGTTCCGTCCGTACTTGGGGATCACAACTTACACTTACAGTCACCACGGCACCAAAGCCCACGTCGAACTCAGTCTCGGAGAATTCTCACTCCACTGAAGCAGCACGGTACCAACGGCTCAGAGACCCCGCCGGAGAATTCTCGGTCGAGGAGGCCGTATTCCTGGAAGGCGGGCACGAGGTCCTTGTGGGCCGCCGCGGCTAGGCACGGGCAGCGCGGATAGGAAGGATGGGCAAAAAGACCCTGCGTCGGGGCGTTCCGATTCGGCTTGGAGCCCGCCAGACACGGTAGACGCACGTTCCTGTCGGACACATGGACTTCCCTGAATCCGCCGCACCCCGTCCGATCCCGTCTCTGGCAGTCGTCACCCGCCCCCAGACCAGTCCGAACGAGAACACGAGCAGGAAGAACGATCAGGGCTTCAGCGCCGGTCGCATGCTTACCCCTGCGCCAAATCGCCGGCTGACCTCCAGCCTGGGGACGAAGCCGGGTTTAGTGATCAAGTAATGGGCATGGCGGGACTCGATGGGCATTGCCTGTGGCGGCTCTATGACTTGAATCCGGCGTGACATGACTCCCCGAAGCTGCATTCTGATGCGGTGGAACGGGCAGTTTTTGCATTGACGCACGTTCCGCGAATTGCGAACCAACGGTTAGGAATTCGCGGACATGCCGTACTTGCCGAGGAATATTAAGATCGCCTGTAATCATAGGGGTCTGACGCACTACGGTGGAATTCTGTTCTTCCAGGAATTCCTTCGAGTGCTGCAATTTCGTCATTTTCTCGCGCGGCCGTTGGCCGATTTCCGGCCTCACCACGAGTACACCCTTTCCCAGATGGTTCTGGCTTTGATCTACCCGATGATCCTCGGACTGGATCGGCTGGAAAGTGCGTCATTTTTACGTTCCGATGAGACCTTCCAATATCTGACGGGTCTGCCCAGCTATCCCGATCCCCAAAGCCTGCGCCGGTTTCTGTTGCAGGCCCCGCCCGAGTTTCGCCAACAACTCCACCGGTTCAATGATCGCCTGTTGCAGCATTTCATCCACTTGCCCGAGCACCGGTCACGGTTGATTCTGGATCTGGATAGCACAGTCGTCACCGTCTTTGGCCGTCAGGAAGGAGCTGCGGTCGGCTACAATCCGCGCTACCGCGGGAAACGCTCCTACGACCCATTGTTGTGCTTGGAAGCGAATTCTTCGTTTTTGTGGGATACCGAACTGCGGCCGGGCGATGCGGGCACTTGGGCCGGCAGCGTTGAGCTATTGGCCAGTTGTTTTCTCTCGATTCCTTCCGATGTCCGCGAGGTGCGGGTCCGGGCTGACGCGGGCTTTGGCTATGGGCCGGTTTGGGAAATGTTGGAGGCGCGCCCCGCCCAATATGCCGTGGTCGCACGCATGACGCCTTCGCTGAAGCGCGCGCTGGGTGGCTTGCGTTACCAACGGCTCAATGCCCGATGGGAGATCGCAGAATTTGAGCACCGCCCCGCGGACTGGCGCCAAGTTCGGCGCTGCGTCGTGGCTCGGCGGTTGATTGAGGAGACCGAGCCAGAGCCGACCTTGTTTACTCTGGAGCGCTTTCTCTACCGCGCTTGGATCACGAACCTGCCCCTGACGCCGGCGGGAGTGTGGCATTTCTATGAGGGCCGCGCCGGCATGGAGCCGTGCATTCGGGAAGTGCGGGAGGACTATGCCTTCCGGAAGATTCCCACTCGCGCTTTTGTGGCCAACGCACTCTACTTGGAAGTGGTGCGTCTGGCCTACAACCTGGTCACGGCTTTCCAGCGAACATGTCTGCCTGAGCAATGGCAACATCTCACTTTGAGCAACCTACGCCACAGGCTGTTCTGGCTGCCTGGAGAACTCACCCGTCCGCAAAACCGGCCCACTTTGCGCCTGGCCAACTCACCGATCCTCCAGAAATGGACGGACAACATTCATCATAGAATCCAAGTGCTAAAACCGCTGGACGCGTGAACCGGCCCCTGTGAAAATCAACCGACTGCTGCAGAAAAGTCTGCGGTAAACTCTGGTTTTGGGCCATTTCTGACGAGATTCATCTCAAGATGCGCCGGATTCAGGTATGACGAGCAGGGAGAGAAGGACATCCCGCAAGCCCCGACTGTGACGGCTCAACAATTCGAGGCTTCTGGCCAGCTTGCCCAGACAAAAGTATCTGGCACAGAGAGACACGGGCCATTAACCTCCTCGCATGCGAACGGGGCTTCTGCGCCTGTGTCTGTTCTGCGCGGGCAGTTCGATCCAGTTCGCGCGGGGTGCCGACTGCCCCCAGTGGGGTGGATACGATGCCCGCAACATGGTTTCCGAGGAGACCGGCCTGCCCAATTCCTTCAGCCCGGGCAAGAAGAACGGCGACGAGACCGGCCTTGACCTGGCCACTGCCCGAAACGTCAAATGGGTGGCCAAGCTCGGCGACCAGACCTACGGAACCCCGACCGTTGCCGGAGGCAGGGTCTTCATCGGCACCAACAACGGCTCGCCGCGCGACAACCGGTTTCAGGGCGACCGCAGCGTCCAGAACTCCTGACATACCGTTCGCAGTCGCCTGCATTCTCTGGGGTTTTCTCAAATCCTGACATTGGGAGGGTGCGGACCCAAACCTGTCCGCTTTTTTGAGCGCGCTGCAGTGGCGTCACCAATTTCCCGAGATTTCTGGGCCTTCTGCGACTTCCGAAGCGTGGGAGGATGCGGACCCAAACCTGTCCGCTTTTGCTGTGGCATCTCAAACGACGGGGCCGATTTACGGCGGTTTCCTGGGCTTCTGCACGTTGTGCAGCCCTGCAGGGTGCGGACCCAAACCTGTCCGCTTTCTTGGGCCAGATGCATGGCGTCGCCTGTAGTGGCCGAGTCGGCAGGGGCGGAACCAAGGGAAAAGCGGACATTTTCGGAGGCCGCTATGTCAGGAGTTCTGGCGTCCTGATGTGCTTCGACGAGGCCACCGGGGACTTCCTCTGGCAGCTGGTTGTCTCGAAGCTCGGGCACGCAGGGAACTTCAACGGGGATTACGCGCATCTCGGCATTTGTTCCACTCCTACCGTCAAGGGCGACAGGGTTTACCTGGTGAGTAGTCGATGCGAGGCGCTCTGTTTGGACGTCAATGGCCTGGCGAACGGCAACGAGGGGCCGTTCAAAGACGAAGGTGAATATGTCGCTGCGCCGGTCCGCTTGAAGGCAGGCAAACAACCGACGGGCGGTTACCCAGCCGACGCGCCACGCGGTCCGTTCGCGCCTCTGGAGCTGCTCCCCACCGACGCCGACATTATTTGGCGCTACGATTTCATCTCCGAACTCGATGTGTGGCCCCAAGACGCTTCCGACTGCTCACCCCTCATTTACGGTGATCTGGTCTACGTGTGTCCCTCGAACGGCGCGGACTCCTCGCACCAACACCTCCCGACGCCCGAGGCGCCCAGTCTCATCGCATTGAACCGGAAGACCGGGAGATTGGTGGCCGTTGACGACGCAAAGATCGGTCCGCGTGTCTTCCATGGCGAATGTCCTCGCCGAGTCTCGCCAGAGTCGGGAAGAGGACGCTGATTCTGTACGGCGGTGGCGATGGCTACTGCTACGCTTTCGATCCAAAGCCGGTTCCTGCACCGGACGGCAAAGGGAAGATTCTGCGCACGGTCTGGCGTTGCGACTGCAACCCGCCGGAGTATCGCAACCGCGACGGGAAGCCGCTTCCCTACAGCAAGAATTCCGAAGGGCCGAGCGAGGTGATTGGCACCCCAGTGTTCCACAAGAATCGGGTCTTCGTGACCATCGGGCAAGATACGCGCCACGGTCCAGGCCCAGGCGCGCTGACCTGCATCGACACCACCAAGACGGGCGACATCAGCGCCACGGCGGTTATTTGGCGCTACACGGGCATCAACCGCAGTTTCTCAACGCCTTCGGTGGTCAAGGAGTTGGTTTTCGTGGCCGACGCGCGCGGGGTCGTGCATTGCCTGGATGCAGAGACCGGGCAGTGCTACTGGACGCACGAGACCCATGGACAGATGGTAGGCTCGACACTGGCAGCGGACGGCAAAGTCTACGCTGGGAACGGGGAGGGAAGACTCACCGTTCTGGCGGCAACCAAAGAGAAGAAGGTGCTAAGCGAATTCCGTGTTGGCTCGGCGATTCACGCTACACCGGTGGCCGCAAACGGCGTCCTTTACATCGCCACGCAGAGGTATCTCTACGCCGTCCAGCAGTCGGAGAGATAGCTCTGCATTCCTGCTGGCGTGGCGACTCTTGAGAGTCTCGGTGGATTTGTCATGCAGGGTCTCGATCACGTCGAAGATGGTCTCGTCGAACGCCTCGACCAACTTTTTTCGCGTAAATGGGGCCGATGCCCTTCACCATGCCGCTGCCGAGGTATTTCTCGATGCCCTCCCTGGTGGTGGGCGCGGTGCTGGTGAGCATCTCCGCCTTGAATTGGAGGCCGAACTCCCTGTCCTGCACCCAGCGGCCCTGGGCGGTCACCCATTCGCCCGCGCTGACGGAGGGCAGCGAGCCGACGACCGTCACCAGGTCTCGGTGCCCTTTGACCTTCGCCTTGAGGACGACGAAGCCCGTGTCCTCGTTCCAGAACGCATCACCGGAGCACGGCCTCCGGTTGCCGGTGGTTCAGATTCTTTCGCCTACGGAGAACGCTTTGGCAATGAAGGTGCCGATCCCGTAGTAGGCTTGGGTGTCGGGCGTGAACACCAGCGGCCTGACCTTCTGGATGTCCGCCATTCCGTCGCTGGCCAACGCCGCCTCGTCCACCTTCACATCCACGACTACGCCGACAAACTGGGTGTGTGATCCCAGTTCAATCGTGTGCGCCAGCCTGCATTCGACGACCATCGGGAACTCCTTCACGTAGGGGGCATCCACCAGATCGCTCCGCACCGGCGTTAGCTTGGCGGCGGCGAACTTGTCCTCATCTCTGCCCGAGACCATTCCGAAATGATCCGCCGCCCTGACATGGGCCTCGGACGGGATGCTGATCGTGAAGGCTTTCCGTTCGACGATGTTGCCGTAGGTGTAGGTCGCCTTGCGCAACGACACCGCCACGCACGGCGGTCGGGAGCAGCAGATGCCGCCCCACGAGGCGGTCATCACATTGGGTTTGCCCTGGGGGTCATACGTTCCCACCACGAACACGGGGGTCGGATACACGAGCGTCTTGGGGCCAAGCGACTTTTTCATAGGCAGGTGAAACTCTATCGCACCGTCGAAGTTCGGCCAAGCTCGTAGGCTTAGCTCGCGGGCTTGGGTCGCCCCCCGTTATGGCGGCGCACCGTCCACCACGTCACCAGACCGGCCCCGGCGCACACCAGCGCCCCAACCGCCACCGTCCACGGCACTCCGACGGCCTGGGACAAGAGACCTGATTCGAGTCCTCCGATCGGCATCATGCCGCCGAACACCAGCGCCCAGATGCCCATCACCCGCCCGCGCATCGCATCCGACACGCTGGTCTGAATCAGCATGTTCGTGGTCGAGAAGTAGAGCAGCATCCCCCCAAGCTCAGCGACCGCCGCTGGCGAGCAGGGTGGAGCGTGAAAGGCGCGTCAGAACTTCCGCCCCTCACCGAGCGGAGAAGCAGGGCGGCGGCTCGCTCGACGGCTCGTGATAGGCCGACGGATCATGTCACTGCTTCCTGTCTGTTTGTGCCTCTCTTACGCCCTCGGCCACGGCACGCGCCACAGTCTTGACCGCACCCTGCGTGCCCTCGGCCAAATCATTGATGGCGTCCATCGCCACTGGCACCTGCTCTACCGCCGCGTATCGGGCGACTGCACCCATGAAGCCGAACATGCACATGCCGCCACCGACAAAAAGCAGCGGCATCCCGACGAAGCAGCACCAAAACAGACGCGGCGAGCCACCACCACCCAAAGCGGAGAGGAAACTCACCAGGCCGATGATGAGAAAAAGGAGACCCACCGCTGCGACGAGCGTGCCTGCGACGCGCAGAAAAGAGCGCGTCCCTTTGTGCCTTGGGGTCTGTAGCTTGCTCATAATTCAAGTGCAAGTAGTCGGCTTAACGAGCCAGGCGACCGCCGCCGACAGGGACGGTGGAGCGCGAAGGGCGCGTCTGAATTGCCGCCCCGCACTGGGCGGACATGCGGAGTGGTGGTCCGCTGGAGCGCACTTAGGCGTTTTCATTTCGATTCTCGGCACGCTAGAGGCAGAGCAGTTTAGCCGCCTCGGCCATATTCTTACAAGTAACGCTACGTGGTCGATGGCGATAATGAAAGAGGGAGAGGATACCTAAACCGATGTCCTTCGTCTGATCGGGAACTACCCGGACCACCAACTCCACGCCCTTTTGGTCGCACAACTGCATGATCTTGGCTATTTCGGTCGCACAGTTCACTCTCATGGAGTCCAACCGGCCCAGGTCGGTCAGCAATCGGAAGCCGGGTGGTTAAATCGGCCATCAACATGACCAACTCTTCCCGGCTCTGTGCCAGTTCTTCAAGCCGCACCTCCTCGATGAAGCTCAAGTGGAGCAACTGTTTCGATTTGTTGACCGTTGCTAAGACCATGATGCAGCCTACGTCGATTCTACAACCGTCGTTCGTATCATACGGTGTGGATGTTTCGGATGCAATCCTCCGGGTACGTGGAAGATGTAACCGTCGCCACCCTCCGTCAGCACCGAGAAAACCTACGCCCACTGGTTGCGCTCGGCACCCTCACGGATCAGGGTCCGACTGCATCAAGGCCGGGGTGATCGAGGTCGGCGGCGGCAAACAGTCAAAGCCCCACCCACTTGCCGGGCGCTCCCTGGCCCCCGCCCGCCCAGACAAACTCCTCAAACAGATAGTCTCGGCGGAAGTCCCTGAGCTTGGCCTGTATCTCCGGTGTCCACTGAGTCCTGTGGCAATCCAAGGTCGCCAACCTTCGCGCCTGGAATTGCTGCACGTCCAGCGTCACGAGATTCTCCGGCAGTTTCGTCCCCTGGGGGACAGCCGCGCCTGCGGCCTTCGCCCAGCCCTCCAGTTGCTTGCCCAGCACGGCACGGGCGCTCCGTGGCCTGGAGGACGACCATAATCCTGCAAACCTGGTACTGTCGTGATGGCGATCCAGCCATACTCCCAGTATTTGCGAAGCTCCTCCCGCGACTGGCCGGAGTTTGGCAGTACCAAGCACTGAGGCGAGAGTGTGGCTGCCTTGATTTGCGACTCCAACTCATCGAACGAGAAGGCGGCCGGCGATTTCATCCTCACCACGTACTCGGATGTAGTATCTCTTGTCAGATCAATGCCGCCTACCTGCGTGACTCCCGAACCGCCAAGCGGGTTCGCCGGGCCGTCATTCGGTGAAGCGCCGGGTTCGGCCACATATCAGTAAACCAGGTTTGCTCCGAAATCTGGCGTCTTTCCGGCCTTCACGTCCTGACCCCACTGGTCCAAGCGACCTCTGTCCATCTGCCAACACTTGCGACAAAGCTCGAAGTACTCTAGCACCACGTCTCGCTCTCCCTTCTCAAGGAGGTCTTGCGCCAAACTCATGTTCGGGCCAAAACTGTTCATCACCGGCGAACCGGGACTCTTGCCGGCCTCAAGCAGATGGCGCTTGGCGTCATCCATGCGTCCCTCCTGCACAGCGATCCGCCCCAGCACCAGGTTGGCGTTCTGCACTGCATTGCCATAGTTCCAGTCGTTTGGAAACTTTGGCAGCAGTGCCAACAAATTGCTCGCGTAGCTCCGAGCGTCTTCCATCTTGCCCGCAAGGAAGCTCCCCTTGGCCGCATCGCCGAGGGCATAGAACCGCTCTTGGTCGGTTTTCGCCTTTGCCAGTTCTTCAGTTGCGCTGTTAACCCGTCTCGGCGTGACGGAAGTGCGCCTCAGAATGTCGTAAGGCAGCAGAACGGTATCAGTGACAATCGAAATCGGAAGATCAGCCACGCCGAAAGCGCAACAGCCCAGTGTGGTTCCGAAGGAATGTCCCGAACCGTGAAACGGAGTCGATATGAAGGAGGCATCGAAAGAGGTTGCTGGATAGCATTTGGGGAAAAAAGCCATATTGCCTTTGAATTGTCTTGCGGTCGTGGTGCCACAGCCATTCGCACAAAGCGCACCCGCAAGGGCGAGTAACGCTGCTGCCTTGTTGACCCTTTTGGGGCAAGTGCAGCCTGCGAGGTTCAGCAGGGCGGCAAGCAGGAGTCTGACCTGGGGGATGGTTTTCATCGTCGTTTCATTGGTTCCACCCAGTACAGAGGAAGAACTGAAATGCAGTTGCGAGGATTGTTCGAGGAATAGGTGAGGGGATGACGGACTGCCACGGCTAAGGGATCTTGGACAGCGCCCTACATGGAATGTTCGCAATCGGGTCCGGGCAATGCCGAGCCGGAGCCAACGGCAGGGCGCGGCAACTTGGAGTGAGAGCGATGCGAATCCGGCGACCACAGGCCAGCGCGTCCTCTCCGCTGTCAGGTCCCGCTCGAACGCCGCCACGGCACGGCCCTGCCACGATTCCAGGGCGGAACGTCTCTCAATCCTGCCCGGAGGCCCGACGCGTCCTCCCGGCGACGCCGAGAACGCCCTGGCCGCCCTGGCGGCGGAGCGTCCGCGCTCAAGGCCGCTCTCGGGCTTCCGACGTGACCGGCGAGGCGTCCGAGTCCACTTCCGGGTCAGCCACTCACGGGTTGTCGAGCACTTCCGACACCCCCACACCGCCGTCAATCAAGCCGCGCCCGCGCTTCTCGTTGCGCTGTTGCAGGAACTGAACAATCGCCGTCTGGCCTTTTTCACGCGCCACGTCCAGAGGGGTCTTACCCGCCTTGCCTTTCCGTTTCACATCGGCTCCAGCCGCGCTCAATGCCTGGACCATCGCCAAATCCCCTTTCATCGCCGCCAGGTGAAGCGGCGTCCAACCAGCCGGGTTTGTTTTGTTCAAGTCGGTCTTCGCGGCGATGTGCTGTTGAACGGCCTTGAGATTTCCTTGCTCCACGGCCTGATGCAGCGTGATCGACGGGGTGGTCTGCCCGCATCCCATCCAGCAGAGGCAAGAGATCAAGCAGAGAGCGGGGCGAACTAATGGTTTCATACGAGACTCATAGCACCCTTTGCAGGGATTAACCAGCCGAACCAGCCGAACCGTCGCTCCTGGGTCATACGACCCCTCCGGTCCCGTTTCCAACCACACCTGCCCCGACCAGCACAGGTTCGATCCACACCAGTTTCCGCTGGCCGCGCCCAGGCCCGTGAGGTTGACGGCGGACATGCCCACGCCGCCAATGCAGACGAGGACTGGCATGGGTGCCGTTCCCGCCACGCTCGACGGTGGCCTGGTAACGCCATCCAATCAGGTTGGGGGACCAGAGTTCGTGGTGCTTGACCCTACCGTGTTTGAACCGCTCAGGTCGGACACAGTGTCCCTGTTCGACGAGGGAGGGGCGCGTGTTCAGGACGACCAGGAGTTTGAGCATCAGGGTGGACAGGCGGTCGGTCATCTCCTTGTCCGCTTGGACACCGAACTCGTCCTTCAGACCCGTGTAGTCCGTGTAGCCGTACTTGGCGATGGTCTCGTCCA
>Ga0315274_10012901_pt1 | contig 11900 bp, 13 predicted proteins | sample YL17G02_20_MG_FD_203700 | JGI IMG/M metagenome (GOLD analysis project Ga0315274, IMG submission 203700) | Sediment microbial communities from Yellowstone Lake, YNP, Wyoming, USA - YL17G02_20 | ecosystem: Environmental > Aquatic > Freshwater > Lake > Sediment | place: USA: Wyoming | collected... | reverse complement strand
CGAAGCAACAAGAACAACAACCAACGGGAGAACAAGCACAAGAACCGACCGGCGACAAGGTCGTCGATTCAGAAGACTACAAAGTGAAATAAACACTCCGGGCAGGTCTTTGTTGACCTGCACCATCAATTTGATGATAAAGAAATGAGCACCAAAAGAGACTACTACGAAGTTCTTGGAGTATCCAAAACTGCGTCAAAAGACGAAATCAAAGACACGTACAGAAAGCTAGCTCTGCAGTATCACCCGGACAGAAACAAATCACCGGAAGCGGAGGAAAAGTTCAAAGAAATATCAGAAGCTTACGCAGTTCTATCGGACGACGAGAAAAGAGCCCAGTATGATCAACTAGGGCATGCAGGTTTTGACCAACGTTACACGCAGGAAGACATATTCAGAGGCGCCGATTTCGATTCAATATTCAGAGACATGGGTACTGGTTTTGGTCTGAGAGACGTGTTCAGCTTCTTTTTCGGTGGCAGGGATTTCGCGGAAAGACCGTCAAGAGGCAGAGACCTTGCCTATGACCTTGAAATCACGCTCGAAGAAGCCGCAAACGGTGCTGAAAAAGAGACGGATATAGAAAGAACAGAAAAATGCGATGTCTGCAGAGGAAACGGAGCAGCTCCTGGCACATCTCCTAGAATATGTCCCAAATGCAACGGAGCAGGAAGAGTCCAGACCACGACCAGAAACAGCTTCGGCATGTTTGTTCGAGTCATACCCTGCCCAACATGCAACGGAAGAGGCAGAATCATCGAAAAACCCTGTCCAAAATGCAGAGGCAGTGGAGTCATGGAAAAAGAAAGAAGAATAACGGTCAAAGTCCCCCCCGGCATAGACGAAGGATATCAACTCAGACTTGCCGGAGAAGGCGAGACATCACCCGAGACAAGGACTTCTGGAGACCTGTATGTCATCATTCACGTAAAACCCCACAGGTATTTCAAAAGAGAAGAGGACGACCTTCTATACCAACTCTCAATAGGCTTCCCCCAAGCAGCACTAGGCGCAGAAGTCACCATACCGACACTTGACGGAAATACAACGATAAAAATTCAACCTGGAACGCAACCAGGCCAGATCCTGACGATAAGAGGAAAGGGAATGCCGAGGTTCCGAGGATACGGCAGAGGTGATATGCTGGTCCGAGTAAACGTGGCAGTACCTGAAAAACTCACGTCACAGCAAAGAGCTCTGCTTGAACAGTTGGCCAAAGAATTTGACCAAGATGTCAAGTCTAAGAGCCACAGAATAAGGCTGTGAAGACCTCTGCCACGCTTTGTCTTGCGCTGTTTTCTTGTGAAGGTCAGTAGTTCTCAGAATAGACCTCGTAGAAACTTCTTGGATGCTGGCACACTGGACACTTATCCGGAGCTTCAGTGCCCTCGAATACGAAACCGCAATTTCTGCACATCCATTTGACTGGCGCATCTTTTTTGAACACTTTGCCTTGTTCGACGTTCCCAAGCAGCCTCAGATATCGTCGCTCATGATAAGCTTCCACCTTGGCGACCTGACGAAAAGTCCTAGCCGCCTCACTGAAACCTTCTTTTTCAGCTACCTCTGCAAAGCCAGGGTACAGTGTTCCCCACTCAAACTTTTCGCCTTCAGCAGCTGCTTTCAGATTCTGTGCTGTCGATCCGATTATGCCCGCTGGATAAGCTGCAACGATCTCCACAGTTCCGCCTTGCAGAAGCTCAAAATACAGCTTGGCATGTTCCTTTTCATTGTCAGCAGTTTCTTGGAAAATGGCTGAAATCTGTTCATAGCCTTCCTTCCGAGCAACGCTGGCAAAAAAGGTGTACCTGTTTCTGGCCTGCGACTCGCCCGCAAATGCTGCGAGCAGATTCTTTTCGGTCTGACTTCCCTTAAATTCCATAATTCTACAACCTCAATTCAGTTTGACTTATGCAGTCGAAACATAAAAAGACTTTGAAAAATAGTGAAGAAAACCAGTGAATTTCATCCTGCGGCCATGTTTTCGCAAACAATTTAAACGGAACTGGACAGTCTGACTGTTGGCAATGAAGGAAAGTGAGTCTGCGATGAAAGATTACGCGTCAAAAACCCCAATCTCGAAGGCTCTTTATCAACGCGCAAAAAAAGTCTTGCCTGCGGGCGTCTCTTATTCAATACGCTACTTTGAGCCATACCCCTTTTTTGCGGCCAAGGCCAAAGGCAGCAAGCTATACGACGTCGACAAGAACGAATACATCGATTTTTGGCTCGGACACACGGCACTCATTCTTGGACACAGTCCGAGACAAGTAATGGTCGCCGTTAAGAAACAACTTGAAAATGGTACAATCTACGGCACTTCGCATGAGCAGGAAGTCGCCTTGGCTGAACAAGTCGTGAAGATGGTTCCAAGCGCTGAAATGGTCAGGTTCGCCAATTCTGGTACCGAAGCAAATATGTACGCTACACGCCTCGCACGCGCATTTACAGGACGAGACAGAATAGCCAAGTTTCTGGGGGGATGGCACGGCGGTTATGACGCGCTTCACGTGGGTGTCAAACCTCCATTTGACCTTCCAGAGTCTGCGGGGTTGACGCAAGGAGCCCTGCAAGACACGATTCTCCTGCCTTTTAACGACCTAGACGGTGTTGAGAAAAGACTGAAGAATGAGCAACCTGCCTCAATCATAATCGAACCAGTGCTAGGCGCAGGTGGCGGAATACCCGTTGAGAAAGAATTTCTGAAGGGTTTGAGAGAATTCTGCGATAGAAAGGACATACTACTGATTTTTGATGAAGTCATTACAGGATTTCGACTTGCTCCTGGGGGAGGACAGGAATACTACGGTGTGAAGCCGGACATCACAGTCCTCGGAAAAATCTTGGGAGGAGGATTCCCTGTAGGAGCCTTCTGTGCTTCTAAGAAAATAATGGAAAGATTAGACAACATAACGTACAAGCGGCCGAACTACTCATTCCACGGCGGCACCTTCGCAGCAAACCCGATAACCATGACCGCTGGGCTGTCAACTCTTCGAATTTTGGAAGACGGTAAAGTGACAGGCCGTTTGAACAAACTTGGGGATAAGATCAAAGCAGAAATTCAGCAGGTCTTTGGCAGAAAGGCAATCGATATCCAGACAACCGGTGTGGGCTCCCTCTTCAACATTCACTTCACTAAGGAATGCATAAAAGACCCACAAGCAGCATCCCGCGCGGATAAGAAGAAAGCCTTTGACTACAACTTGGCATTGATTGCAAACGGAGTTTTCTTCCTTCCAACACACAGTTGCGCTTTGTGCACGGCGCATTCAGAAGAAGACCTCGAAAAACTGCTCAGGGAAACAGAAAGATACGCCCAGCGCGCAAAATGATGCAAAAACGATTTTTCATTGATCTAGTTCCGGAAGCCTGCCCTTTCGATTTCCACTATTGTCTCTGCCAGCCACTTAGTTGCTTCACGATACTTCCTCTGCAAATCCCGCTGATCCTTGACGAAATACAGACTAGAAAGTCTCTCTATGACTTCGGATGTAAGTTCGGACTGTACATAGTACATCCTGAAATCGCGCGCGCTGTCCCCTCATAGACTCCGAGATCTCTTTTTCCGACACGTCTTGCACCTTTTCCCTGTAGTTCAATGATTTCAAAGCATCTTATGTGGTTGCTGCCTCTCATGACTTTTCAAGTCAGACAACACCATTTTTCGCGCGCGCGGCTACTCTGTTGTCTTTTCGCTTTATAAGGAAGTATGCGTAGTATAGGGCAACAGCGTTCTGATGTTGAGAGACCGGAAGAACACAAAAACGTTGCACGTTACAATCAATGATGAAAGGAGTGATGGAAATGGCGGAGAAATCGGCAATTGTTTTCGTTGGAAGTAAAACACCAATGGACTATGTTCTAGCAGTTATGACAAGACTGTCAGGGAGCAATGCTAAGGAAGTAGTTTTGAAAGCACGAGGACAAGCAATAACTACAGCTGTTGATGTTGCTGAAATAACCAGAAGCCGCTTCTTGAAAGACCTTAAAGTAAGCAGAATCGCTATCGGAACAGAGGAGATGCCAGCAAGAGAAGGCGAAAACAGAGCACGGATGGTTTCAACAATAGAAATCACGCTTACACAAGAGTAGGAAAACCTTGCGAAACGCGCGCGCGTGATAACAGTAAGGGACTATTAAGAAACGGACAACGATGAAAAACAATGAAGCTTGCTGTTCTGGTCTACGAGTATCCCCCAAAGATCGTCGGTGGCTTGGGAACTTACTCGGCTGAAATAACTCGCCAGTTTGTTCTCATGGACAATGACGTTACAGTTTTCACGATGAATGATGATGCAAGTAGCCTACCGACGCGTGAGATTTGGCGAGGTATCGAAATCCACCGGCCGCAACACATTGACATTTCTGACTCGTTGCCCGATGTAGTTGCAGAAGACATAAAGAAATGGGGTAGTGGGATACAGTGGTTCTCAAAAATCCTCGTGTACAATTATCTGAGCGCTGCAAAACTCGTTAATGAGTTAATAAGAAAAGAAGACACCAAATTCGACCTCGTCGTTGCTCATGACTGGCTCTCAGCCATAGGCGGAATGACTGTTAAAAAAGAGGCAGGATTGCCGTTTGCGTTCCACGTTCACTCAACAGAGAAAGGAAGAACGCTTGGAAACGGCTCGGTTACGGTGAGCAACATCGAGCTTCATGCGGCAAGAGCGGCTGACCTTATCGTGACAGTTTCTTATGCGATGAAGGATGAGCTGATAGGCCTGGGCTGTCCGAAAGAAAAGATCCAAGTTGCTTACAACGGGGTCGACCCAAAGAAATACGATCCAGTAACAGTGACATCTGAGCAGATCAAGAAAGTCAGAGCGATGTATGATATCAAAGACGATGACTACATGATTCTTTTCATAGGGAGACTCGTTGGCGTCAAAGGCGTTGATAAGCTTATCATGGCGTTGCCCCATATTCTGCAGAAGAATCCAAAGGCGAAGCTTGTGATCGTAGGTCTCGGCGACCTGCAAGAGTATTTGATGAACCTTGTCAAAGCCACGAAAATGACCGATTTTGTGAAGTTTCGTTTCGAGTTTATCCCAGAAGAGGAACGTATCCTTCACTACGCAGCATGCGATGTCGCAGTTTTCCCAAGTTTCTATGAACCCTTCGGAATAGTGGTTCTCGAGGCAATGAGTATGGAGCGGCCAGTTGTCATCGGTGCAGCTGGCATCAGCGGTATGCGGGAGATAGTCGTGTATTACGGCGAAGAACAGTGCGGTTATCACATAGATCCAAGCAACCCGTCAGACATAGCTTGGGGCATAAACAGCGTCTTGGAAAACGATGAGAAAAGAAAGTGGCTGGGCAAAAACGGAAGAAAGCGAGTTCTGAACGAGTTCACTTGGGACAAGATAGCTGAAAGAACACTGGGGCTTTATGAACAGATCATCAAACGCTAGCGCGCGGTTGTCCGACATCTAACCCAGAGTTTTTCGGTGAATTCGTGACAGTCGATTCTATCGCGCGCGCTAGAGACGCGCCGCTGTGCATTGGTTTTGATCCAATTTGTCTTGGCATATCAAGCCTTAACTGAGAAACTATCATGCCGAAACGTTTATTCAACACACACCTTGTAATCATATAATTAAGGACTAATGATCTAATCGCTCAAATTCTGATCTGCAATATGAGGAATTGTGTTTTGTGAAGGTTGTCCTGTTATGAGCCTACTCCATATGATAGAGACCGAAAAGATGGAAAAAAGAAAGAAAGTGACACGGTCTCAGCAAACGTTGCGGGATAAGTGTCCGGAATGTGGTAGTGCAAACCTTATCCATGACTATGATACGGGTGAAACTGTTTGCGGCGACTGCGGGCTTGTCTTATACGGGCAAATGATGGATAAAGGACCAGAATGGCGCGCCTTCACCCAAGAAGAGAAAGCGTCAAGAAGCCGTGTTGGGATGCCAACATCTTATTCTGTCCATGATAAAGGCTTGTCAACGGCCATAGGCCAAATTGACCGTGACGCCTTCGGAAGAAAACTCCCATTATCAACGCGCCTGCTGATGTGGCGCCTGAGGAAATGGCAGATCCGTTCTAGGGCGCATTCTTCAGTTGACAGAAACCTAGCCCAGGCAATGGCTGAACTTGACCGCCTATCAGACAAGGTCTACATTCCACGGCCAATCAAAGAGAAGGCTGCGGTCATTTACCGTAAAGCCTTAGATAAGAGCTTAGTCCGCGGCAGGTCTATCGCAGCCATAACGGCTGCTGCGGTTTATGCGGCTTGCCGCGGAAGTGGAACCCCAAGAGCACTTCATGAAATCGCAGAGGCAAGCCTAGTCGATAAAAAGGACGTTGCCCGTTGCTACCGGCTTTTGCTACATGAACTTGATATGCACATGCCCATCGCTGACCCCCTTATGTACGTTTCAAAAATCGCTGAAAGAACAGGCATTTCAGGCAAGACCCAGGGAATTGCTATACAGATTCTTCGAGAAGCAAGAAAGAAGCGGGCTGCTGCCGGAAAGGACCCTATGGGGTTGGCTGCTGCAGCACTGTACATTGCTTGTTTGCAGACCAACGAGAAGAAGACACAGAAGGAAATAGCCGAAGCAGCAGGCGTCACTGAGGTCACGGTGAGAAACCGCTACAAAACCCTGAAAAGGCAGTTGAAGCTAGAAGTACCAGACCAGTCATCTTTGCTTTCTTCCTCGTAGATTCGAACGATAGGGCGCGCGCTAAAATCGTCTAGAGGAGCTGCCTCTAAATGTGCGTGAAAGGCTAGATTATGCTAAGCACTTGGTTTTATTTCTCCTCTGAAAACGTGGTAGCACCTGTCTGAGCAGAAGCCTTGAAAATCATTGTCTGGCATGAACAGGTTTCCACAAGCTTTACACTTCCGCTTAGCCTCTTCGTGCATTCACTTCTTCCCCAAATCAGGATATCCTCTTGATTGGTTATATGTTTAACCGAAGGTGAAGGCTACCTCTTCGTGCACAAAGCGGGCGCTTTGCTCAATTAACTTTGATCGATCGACCAATGTCTGGTGAAATGGAAAAGATACGGAAGAAGCTTGATGAATTTGAAGAGAAAATGACACACACACGCGTCACTTCTGGTGGACTGAGATCTTTCGCATCAGCTTCCTGAACAGGGAATACTACTAAAAAGGGAGATTGAATCTTGTATCTTGTGTCACTAATGTGCGCTTAAATCTAAGCGCTGACAATTTCAACTCAATGAAGCAAACAAGAAAACCTGGGCGACCACGAGAATGGGTCTTGAACGAAGAAACCATTGAAATTCATAAACTGTCGACTAGACTGAAAACACAAAATCCTAGGGCGCACTGGTCTGCCATCAACGACATGTTGAAAACTCAACTTGAACAAATGGGAAGGAAAGACCTTCTGTTGAAAATAGACAAGCTGTGGGGTCTAATGAGACCGGTCATTCCATTACCCCTGAAATGCATCTGTGGAAACAAGATTTATTCTTAAACCTACAACAAAATAGAAAATGAATATGAGCATTACTGGGAAATCTTTGCTAGATGTGTAAATCCAACTGCCGTTACATAAGAAGATATTTGCCATCGGCAAGCTACAACTGGTCACGGCTCAAATCTATCATTAGAGAACTTGAGAAGACGCCAACTTTCTATGAGATGGACAGTCAGAAAGTGGAAGGAGAGGAATGATAATTGTGTACTGTATTATTGAGAAACTGTGCGCTGATTTTGTAGACTAGATTTGTTAAGGTGCATTATTCGCGCGGGCGCGCGCTAAATCAACCATCGCCACACGACTCGGGTCCATTTCTTTCAGCTTCAACCTGGCTTCGTCGACTTTGAAGGTTGCTTCATCTACAATCACGGCCAACGCTGTCATAGTCTTTGTGAGCAGTTGCGCATCGTTCACTTTCAACTTCATCATATTTTCACCCGTTAGAAAAAGAAAGGTTAATTGAAGGGCTCGCGTTTCCTTTCCTCTGATGACAGTCTTCGCATGGCCAATATGATAGAGAAAGCACTCTCATAGGAGAGTATTCCGTCTACGGTCTTTTTCTTTGGCTTTACTTGATGCGCCCTTTGCATAATGGCACTTAAGAGAAAAAATGGACTAGGTTGTCGGTACCAAAAGCTCTTTTAGTCCCAGAACCCACTCGAGAGCGTCTTTCTGCGCATAGAATTCGTATGCAAGGCAACCGTAGAATTGCGGATTTGTCTTCAGGATCTCCTCAAACTCTTTCAGCTTGTCTTTTATTTCTTGCTCAGATCTCATGATTGCTCACCCTTCGGATAAAGACTACTAACCGTGAATTTTGCCCTCCCCTAACGGATCATCGGGTCTTAAGCAAGGAATGATATGATACTAGGGTTGTAAGAAGACAGCCGCACTTATGTCTTTAGTCAAGCGTGAGCACTTCCCCTTTCTTGATTTTCACGAGCAACAAACGATCTTCTTTCCAATTACAATTGGGACAATAGATCGGCTTCGGAATATTGTTTTCATCCAGCTCATACGAACCATCTGATTCTTTACACCAGTCTTTGCGGAAGTTTTTGCCGACTTTCTGTTTTTGATGATGGTCTTCCCAGTGCGGAGGCTCATGCTTTAGCGCGCGCTAGATTGAAAAATGGTGGAATGAGGGGGGTGTAAGCTTGATGCCTTGTGCCTTCTCCACCCACATCGGCTTTGCTTGGGACTTCTTTTGCCTTTTTAGGCCGTATTCGGTGTGCCTAAATCGTCTTCTTGCTTAGTACTTCTCGGAAGGGCTTCTTGCACGTTGGACAGTCGAAAAGGCCTATTTCTAACTGAGTTCTTTTTCCAGCTTTGGATGGGCGTCCGGCCATTGTCCACTTCTTCTTAGGTGATGAAACAACTGTTCCACATTTTTTACATTTTCCCATTTAGTTTCCTCCAGTATATCTTGATAATCATGGTTTCTGATGATGACAGATAAAACACTTTCCACTGTTTTCGGATACAAACGCGTTCTACTCCACTACGATGAGGAATGCACAAACGAAAGGCGATCCGCGATTAACGTATGAAGTTTCTATTCGTAGAATATGAGATTCTGTTCCTCCAACCTTTCGTGAAGCTTATGCACTGCGTCATAAACGTCCTGTTCTTTCTTTGCCCCTGTGCAAACAAGATTCCCGCTTGCGAATATCAATATGACCACCTTAGGCACGTCCATCCTGTAGATCAATCCTGGAAACTGTTCCGGCTCATACATGGTTTTTACAAGCTTGCTCACTGCCAGTTCCAAGTCTATTTTCCCGCCCAAGCTTGCAGAAGCAACCATGTTCACAACCTTCAAGTCCGGCCTACCGATGATGATTATTCCGCCCTTTTTCAACTCTTTAACAACTGTCATAACAGCCCTGCGCGCTTCCTGCTCTGATTTGGCGCCTGTACAAACCATTTTACCAGAATTGAAAATCAGCGTTGCCGTTTTCGGTCTTTTAAGTCTGAAAACAAGGCCTGGGAATTGTTCTGGACGGTATTCAACCCCTGGATAACTCTTTACGACGGCGTTTAAGTCGACTTTCTGGTTCAAGGTGGCAGCGGCAACAACGTTTTGAATCTTTATTATGGCTTTAGTCTTCGGCATGAGACACCACTTCTTATAGCGTAGCGGATGCTTAAATACCCTTTATAAGGGTCTTATGTTGCCAGTGTATAGAAGCTTCCCGCACGTTCCCTATTTTTCTCTGATACATAAAATTGGCTTGAAGGAGATTTCTTAAAGGGATAAGCAAGCTTTAACAGCGATTTCCGTTCTATAATAGCTGGAGCGAAGACATGAAGTGACGGGACTGTCGATTCATAGACTGTTCTGCTATCTCCCTTGAGGGGGTAAAAGAGGAATGAGATTAAAAGTTCTGCAAATAGGCAGTTTAGTTCCGCCCGAATGGGGATTTACAGAGACCGAGGCAAAGAAACCAGCTGGATTCTGTACGATTAAACAAGCAACAGAATTCGCCATGCAAAATTTAGGTTTGAAACAGGGCGAATTTAAAGTGTTAAAGGGCAGAGGAGTCGATTTAGACGGCAATCCTAAAGGAAAATGGATTCTTAAAGTTAAGATGGAGTGATTTCAAATGAGCAGAATGGTAATTCACGATTTGGTACTTCCGATAGTTCTTAGGAAAAGAACAACATTAGGATAATCAAGCGAAACGTAAAAAGCGCGCGCGTGCATGCGCTTATCTAAGCTCTTCTTTTTCTTCCGGCGCTTCTGCTTCTTTTTTCAATTTGGGAATTAGCTTCCTTGCCCATTCTATTTTAGCAGAGTAAGCTTCACGCAATTGTGGAGAAGTAATGGGTTTCCATTCTTGAGCCACTGCAAGCATTCGACTTTTGCGTGCACTAATCTTGCCTTTTCGTTTGGGCTTTTCTTTCCTTATCGGTTTATAACGTTCAGGTTTCATATTCGATCTCCGCTAGTTCAAGCTCAGATCCCTAATATATATAGAAGCTTTGTCACCTTTTTAATTTAGCGCGCGCTAACGGCGCGGCAAATACACGATGAATCAGGCACAAACGATTATGAAATTCGCGCTACTTCCCAACTTTGTCCGCGTGTTTTTTCTTCTTTTGCTTATTCTTTTTTTCCAAGGAAGGCATACACTAACCCCCACAAAGCGATACTTACAATCAATTGTATTACCTATGTAGGTCTTAAGACTTTTCACCGTTAAGCTTGCAGGAGGTAAGAAAAAGGGGTTTGCGGGAGCAGTCGGGAAAGCACCCGCTAAAAACCAACTCTATTTGACTGCTTCTTTCAGGTCAAGTTCAAACAGTCTATAGAACTCACTATCTGCTTGTGCATCGTACTGGTTGCATAATTCTCGTCTCTTGTTTTCTGCCAATTTAGCGCGCTTTAAGTGTTTGGAACTTCACCTTCATATTCGCCATAAATGAAAAGGGCCTTTTCAACATCTCTAGGCGTCCATCCTCGCCCTTGATTTCTGTTTAGATTTTGTCCTTTGATAGTTTTGCGATAAAGAAGCCGTTGCATTTGTGAGTGTGGGGATAGAGCCTTTGACATTTTTCTAATCCTCTCAGTCCGGACGAGCCTATTCTTGGCGTTATTTCGCTCAGTGAAAGCTCTGGATGCCATTTCAGGAATTTTTCAATGAGCATTTCATTTTCTTCGGCTGTTACACTGCACGTAGAATAGATTAATGTGCCTCCTGACTTCACCTTGTCTGCGTAGTTGTTCAGCATTTGCCATTGAATTTCAGACATTCGCTCAATCGACCGGGGGGTAAGCCGCCATTTGGCCGAAGGCACTTTTCCAAAGGTGCCTGTGCCTGTGCATGGTGGATCTAAAACTATGATGTCTGCCTCTTCCGTGAACGGTAATGAGGTGCGTGCATCCGCAATAATTGGTTCGGCGATCTCTACACCCATATGTGCAATTTGGCTTTTCCAGACGGTGATTCTGCGCTTTGAGTAATCTATGGAGAGGATGCTGCCGCGGTTCTGCATCAACTGCGCCAGATACGTGGTTTTTGCTCCTGGAGCCGCACAAACATCTAAGACGGTCATTCTAGGTTGTGGGTTTGCGGCTTCTACTGTGAAGCAGCTTGCCTTGTCTTGAACGTAGAATAAGCCTTCCTTGAAGCTTGATGTTCTGGTTACAGGTTGTTTTGCTGTTGCGACTTTGTACGTGTAGCGTAACTGTTCAACTTTCTCAAGTCTAACGCCTTCTTCAGAGAGTCTTTCAAGAATTTGCTTTTCCTCAGCTTTGAGCGTGTTCAGTCTAATATAAGTTGGCGGCGGCTGCGCATTTGCTTCTAGCATGGCAATAGTTTGGTTTCTGCCGAATAGTTTGAAGCAGTATCTTACGAACCATGTTGGATGGAAAGTTTGAAGCCCAACCTGTTCCTCGTCACCTGCACCTGCAAACACCGTTGCACG
>Ga0315274_10012900_pt1 | contig 11903 bp, 8 predicted proteins | sample YL17G02_20_MG_FD_203700 | JGI IMG/M metagenome (GOLD analysis project Ga0315274, IMG submission 203700) | Sediment microbial communities from Yellowstone Lake, YNP, Wyoming, USA - YL17G02_20 | ecosystem: Environmental > Aquatic > Freshwater > Lake > Sediment | place: USA: Wyoming | collected... | reverse complement strand
TGACCAATACGTGTGTAATTGCTCAATTCTCAAAGAATAGCGTAGAAGCTGGCTATTATGCTAAAATCAATATCCTAAAGGTTTATCGGGTTGGTGACTTGGAAGAACTTTGCAAGGCTATCATGCTGGATTATCCCGGTATGAATTATATTATCAATGGTGACCCGGCAGGAAATAGCAGACAGGCAGGGACGAAAAACAATATCAGCAACTTTCAATTGATTCAATCAGTTTTGGGGGTTCGGGATATTAATATGCAGGTGTTAAGGTTTGCCCCTTCACATCTGGCTACAAAGTTGATTTCTGATATGTGTTTTAAGAAATGCCTATTCTGGATTTCAACTCCAAACTGTAAGGAATTGATAGCTGATTTTAAGGAGGCAAAAGTTGACAGGACAGTTAGCTTAGATCCATGGAAAAAGAAAAACCCAAATATGAGCCATGCACTAGATTGTTTTAGGTATTTCATTTATGGGAATTTTCTGGAAATAACTTCAACTTATAACCTCGATAAATTTGATGCAAGAAAAATGCAACTGTAATTTCTTAACTTTGTAAAAATTCAAAAAGATATGAGTTGTAATAATTGCGGAACGTGTTACCAGATTTGTTCACCGTTCCAATCTTGTTTTTCTGAAATGTTGGTGCAGGTTCCAATTGACTACACAAGTGAAAATATAATTATAAAGATAGCCAATGGTCAGGGGATTACATTTGAGCAACAAGCGGAGGTCGTAGAAGGCTTTGCAACAATTGATTTAACATTGTTTCCTGATGGGTTCTTTTCTTCTTATGGCGGTCCTTATACATTGCAGTTCTTTGATTACATTACTTTGCAATTAATTAATTTTGTTGCATCAAATGGAAACGATTATAATTGCATTCAGTTTGAATTTCAGAATGGTTCTGAACTTGAATCGATAACAATATCAGCATTCAGTTAGTGGACTTTGTTTTAGGAACCCTTGTTAAATTCAGACGTACATCCGGGACTATTTGTTATGGAAAAGTCAAGAAAATTGATGGGGAGTTTTTAACCATTAGTGGAAAATGGGGAGTTTTTAAAATTCATGAATCAAAAGTAATTACTAAATAAGATGTGCAGTTGTGGTAGTAAAGTCAAACGGCCAGTTGTTAAAAAACCTGTAAGGAAATGATCAGCCTAATCTTTGAAGCAATTTCAACGGCCCTATTTGCTCAGTTCTTTTGCTATGCGATTATTTGGGTTCCTTACCTTGAATGGTATTCTAATCTTATCAACAAACTCCCTGACTACCTTTCTGATCCTTTAGGCAACTGTCCTTATTGTTTTGCTCCCTGGTTATTTTTATTCTTACATTATGTTCCAATTCCTCAAGAAATCAAAGAAGTCTGTTTCGCCTTCGGCTGGATATACTTCATCAATGCCTGTTTCAACCGATTCCTCGAATCAGAATGATAAGCCCCAATATTTAGGCAATGCGGATAAAATCCATTGGCCAAAGATTGAATTTGCCTTTAAATCTGGAAACAAAAACTATTTCTGTTGGAATCAGGACATCATGATTTCATGGGAACGAATGGAAGCAGCTAAAATGATTTATCGGGAGTTGGATTATCAAATGAATCCAACCATGCTGACACAGCATTGGGAGGCTATTGAATCACTCCTGACAGACCCAAAGAAGAAGGTTGAAAAGAAGATGCTTGAAATAGGAGTATTGAATGAATCCATGAAGCAGGCGCAAAACCTGTCAATCAGATTAGATACTCAAATCAAACTAGCAACAGTTAAGTATTTTGACGAATATGAGGATCCTTTTGGTTATGACCATAAATATAATTTAGAAAAAGTAAAGTTTTGGTCATCAAACAATGACATCTCTACTTTTTTTTTGAATCTGCCGCAAAATCAATATCTGCAACCCTCGGAAGGGTTACAAGAGAATTTCCAGAGTTGTTTGAAAGGAATAGCGGTAATGAACATAAAGAACATGGAACTTCATTCTACTTTGATGAACTCGGAAAATTTAAGTCAGGATATAAAGAAAGAATTAGATTTGCAAAAGGAATGGATGTCAGCATTGAGTCATTGGTCAGACGTTCCTATTACCAGTTTTATCTAGATTATTCTATTTGGCTGGAGGCAATCAAAAAACAAAAATAGTGCAAATTGTCTACTATCTCACAGAATAACATAGTTGTTAATTATGTTGTTACAAGCGACCAAATCGCCAAAACTAAAACTGAATTTGATAAGTTAACCGATGCTGAAAAGAAAGCGGTTGATGAAACAAAGAAGCTTAATGACCAGTTAAAAAAGACAGGTCAGGAAGGAGGTAAATCTGTCAAAGGTGTTGGCAATGAAATGAATAATCTAAGCGGGATTGTCAAATCCGGTGCGGGTTTATTAGCAGGATATTTTTCACTTTCTGCATTACTTGCGTTTAAAGATAAATTAGTAGAAACAACAATTAAATTTGAAGGATACACAAAAGCAATTGAATTTGGTTCTGGAAGTGCAGCAAACTTTGCAAGAAATCAACAGTTTCTTAATATCCTTATTAATAAATATGGATTAGGATTAGCCTCTACAACTGAAGCTTACAAATCCTTTTTTAATGCATCGACTTTGGCAGGACAAAGCCAACAAGAAACTAATAGACAATTTGAAGCGGTTACAAAGGCAGGAACAGTTTTAAAATTAACTACTGACCAAATGCAAGGGGCTTTTCTTGCCCTCGGTCAAATGATGTCTAAAGGCACTGTTCAAGCTGAAGAACTAAGAGGGCAATTAAGCGAACGTATACCGGGTGCATTTAGCATTATGGCCAAAGCATTAGGAGTAAATGAAAGGCAATTAAACAAGATGCTTGAGCAAGGTCAGGTTCTTTCAAAAGATGCTTTGCCAAAGTTTGCAGCCGAATTAGAAAAGACTTTTGGACCTGGTGCTGAAAAGAATCTGAATGGCCTTGTAAATGCTCAAAACAGGTTCAATACTGCTATTGATGGGTTGGTTTTAGCCATAGGAACCAGATTGGAACCATTTCTTAGAGGTTCCTATGAATTAGCTGCAGGAATTGCCAATCAATTAAAAAGACTTTATGATCCATTAGCTGCTTCATTTGAAAAAGGGTCTGAAGCTGGTAAAAAAGCAAGTGAAGAAGCTTTAAAAATTGCTATTGTAAATCAAAATGCAAAACTTAGAAAATTGCAGCAAGAATTTGATATAAAGGCTGAGGTATTTGCCATTGATGGGCAGATGTCTGCTTTGGAGCAGGCCGAACTTGACAAGACAAGTCGTAAATATGAACTTGAAAAAAAGTTTAGAGATGGGCTAATGGTAAACCTTACAAGGTTTGAACAAGAAAAGAAAATAAAAGAAGAAATAGTAGGCCTAACCGATGCCGAACTCAAAGCATTAAAAGCCCAATATGATGCTAAATTGAAGCTTTTGGAATTGGACCGAAAACAAAGGGAATTGCAAGGAACTTTGGCTAATGACCCAAATTCGAAATTAGCTGCTGAAATATCTTTTCTGGACGCAAAAGCCACTTTGCAAAAACAATATGCAGCACAAGGATTAGCCATTACCAGACAAGAAATTGATATTACTAAAAAGGAATCCCAAGTTGCTGAAAAGGAATTAAATGAACAGTTTAAGATTCAGCAAATGGAACAATATAAAGTTGCTGAAACTAGTGCAAAGGATATTGAAAAGGCCAGAAAAGCATCAATGGACCAAACGGTCAAGGATAATAAGGAAATGATTGATGCAGTTAATAAAGATGCTGATGACCTCGCTAAAAAAGAATTTGATAGAATTAAAAAAGCAGAAGAAGAAAAGGCTGCAATAATTCAAGCAACATTTGACTTAGCAGTTGAAACAACAAACAGTTTATTCAATCTTCAATCTCAATATGCTGCCAGAGATATGGCAAGAAAGAATAAACAGTTTGACCAAGAAATTGCATTGGCTGATGGAAATGAACAAAAGATAGCTGAAATCAATGAAAGAAGAGCCGCAGCAGAAAGGGAATATAGACTAAAAGAATTTAGGGCAAATCAAGCAGCAGCAATTGCAAACATCATTTTTACTGCTGCACCTCAAATTATAAAAAATATTACAAATCCTGTATTAGCTGGATTGATAGCAGGAGGAGTTTTAATTCAAACAGGATTAGTTTTAGCCCAACCAACTCCAGAATTTGCCGAAGGAACAAAAGGAAAGTTTTATAAAGGTAGGGCAATAGTTGGTGAGCAAGGAACTGAAAAGGTAGTAACTCAATCAGGAAAGGTTTATTACACTCCGGGAGTGGCAACCTTAGCCCAATTTGATGAACCTGTGCAAATCATTCCAAACAATCAATTAGGACTTAATGACCGGAAACAGTTAAGCCTTATTTATGGCAACACAAGCCGAACAAACGATTCAGGAGGAAGGATAATTGAAAAGCTATCCAATATTGAATCAGGATTAAAGAATATGCCTGTGGCTGCGATTTCATTGGATGAACGAGGGTTTATGAAAAAAGTAAGAACTCCCAACCGTTCAACAACTATTTTGAATAACAGATTCAAAAATTAATTCTATCTTTGCCTTGTTGCTACTCCGATAGTCTGTTTTTCATTTGTTTTTTTGTTTTGAAAGAGCCAGAATTAATTTCTGGCTTTTTTGTTTTATCCAATCTTTTTATTTTACTTTGTTGTCGGTTTTAAACAAATAACAAAAAAATGGATATTAACATACTTCAAATTCCAGAAAGTAAATTCAATGAATTGCTTTCAAAATTAGACCGATTAGAAGAAAATCAGAATCGGATTTTTGAACTTGCCCAAAAGGAAGTTTTATTCGATTCAAAATACATTCAAGATTTGTTGGGAATTTCTCAGAAAACCCTTCAGATTTATCGAGATAGGGGCCAAATAGAATATATTCAAATAGGCGGTCTTGTTAGGTATAAAAAACAAGCAGTTGATAATTTCTTAGATTTTTATACAAACGAAATTAGGGGGAAAAATAAGAACTAATTCCGTTATCCTTTTATAGGTACTAAAAAGGGGTAGAAATCTACTCCTTTTTTTATTTACCTTTGCCCACATGGCAGGTTGGAAATTCTTTATAAATAATATTCAAGTTGATGAACCTATTGGCTGGGATGGAATAGAGTTCAATGCGGTCAGGTTAGAATCACATGGAATTGACCAACCATTTTCCACAGAAATAACATGGTCAGGAACTCCATCCAGATTTGAGAACGGTGCTAAAATCCTGAAAGACTTTTTTGATTCTGGATTTATCAATGATGTTATTCCTTTCCGAATTACAAGCGACCAGGTAATAGATGGGAATACCTATGACTTCAATGGATTAATCAACATGGCTTTGTATTCTGAAAAGAATACTTGCGACACACAAGGCTGGGAGATTACTGTAGGAATCCTTGAAAATGATTTTAAGGAAATATTTAAGTCAAGAACTGATGTTGATTTAGACCTTACTAGCTTAGTTGATTTAGACGGCAATGCCATTCCTGCCTTAACTGAAAAACAAATCAGGCTGCACAGGCAAGATTTATACTTGCAGGCAAATGGAAAGAATCTTGATGATAGTTCAACTTATACCTATAATGGCCCTTTAGGAGCAATTGCTCAAAGATTTGCAGTCGTTCCTACTTTTTGGCAACAAAAGGATTTCATAGATAATTATGGTTCAGTATTTAATACGAATGCAACCTTTGTAACTCGTGCAAATTGGGAAACTACTCCAATTCTTAGGAATAATCAAAATATAACCAGAACATTTAATTATGAGGTAAAAATACAATTTCAATTGATTAATACTACTGGTGCACCCATTGAAATGCAGTTATACTTTCTTCAGTTAAATGGGAATGTTCCAATCACACCTGTTACAAGTCTTTATTTAGTAATCCTTACAGCAGGTCAAACTGTAAATGTAAACCAAACATTTACAGGTTCATTTACTGTTCCTTTTCAATATACTGTTTCTTTATTTTTTGGTCAAAATACATCAAGCACAGCATTGCAACCAGTAACCGTAAATATTGCCAAAGGTTATACAATTAATTTAAATGAAATTAATCCGGGCGAATATGCATCAACTGCCAATTGTTTAACAATTGAGCAATGGTTAAGAAGGGCGATCTATATCATGAGTGGAAGCAATGACAAATTGATTTCAGATACCTTTTCTGAAATTGGCAATGGATGTTATTGGAACAATGCCTTGACTAATGGATTAAGAATAAGGCAAGCAACTAATCAAAATAATCTTAACTCCTTAAAAACAACCTGGAAGAAGGTTTTTGAAGATTTAGACAGGATCTTTTGTTTGGGTTGGTCCTTTGAGTGGACAGGTTCGGAATGGAAAATCAGAGTTGAAAAAAGGGAATATTTCTATAATGATGCCCTACAAATTGGAAACTTTGAAAAGGTTAGTAACATAACTCAAATGGCTTTAGTAGAGGACTTAAAAAATGCCTTTATAGTTGGTTATACTGATACATGGAAAAATATTCAAATATCTGGTGTTTTTGCTATTCATACAGATAGAAATTACTTTGTAGCCAATCGGGCAATGAAGAATAATACTACTGATAAATTAGATATAAGGTCAGGTATAATAGGAGAAGGATATGCGATTGAGTTTAGTAGAAGATTATCAGCTATAACCTTTGGAGGTAGTTCATCAGACCGACCAAATGATTATGAAACCTTTATAATCTGGCTAAATCGGGCAGCAGTTACAATTAATCCAGTTCAAAATTCAAGATACAATTTACCTCAGGAATCTGGATCAGTTACATTTGCAAAAGGCACAATTAGTGCAAATTCTGACCAAATAAACACAAGTAGTTTGCCATTTGGAGGACTCTATAATATTTTTCACACTCCTGCAAGAATAGGGTTAAGATGGTGGAAAGTATTAGGTATGAATACTTACGGGTTACCAAATCCAATGTTAAAGTTTCAGGTAGGCCAATATCAAACTAATTATAGTAGTTACATTGACGATACAATTGAGCCATGTCAGGAGTTTTGCACAGCATGTTTGTTAGAAGAAAACTTAAATATTGATCCTCAATTTTTAAGACCATCAGAACAAAACTACCTTTTTAAACCAATAGGATTAGAGTTCTCTTTTCCTCAAAGCCTTTGTTCATTTATTGAGATGGCCAATATTGGGACAGGATTTATCAGGGTAACAAGCGGAGGTTTTGAGTTCTTTGGGTTTCTTGAAAGTGCGACAAACAAACCAGTAGACCCAAACTCAGGAATTACGGATTTTAAATTAATTTTGGCAAAGAATATTCCTGATTACTTTTCAGGGGATTATTTCACAGGCGATTATTTCACAGGCGATTAAAAAAATAAAAATATGGCAGTAAAAGACAGAAGTCAACTATTAACTGATAATGCTTCAGTTTTTGGGAATGGTAAAAACACAAGAGGCGATGACGAAAAAGAGTTCAATGATGACCAATTGGATTCGGTTGTAATGAAGTCAGGGGATACGTTTGCAGCAGGTGCGGTATTTGAATTTGATAATGGTTCAAAGTTAAGGGAAGGAAGTATTAAGCGTGATTTTGAAGGGGGTATTGCTAGAGTATGCACAAACGAAAAGGAAGACCAATGGGAAGATGGAGTACGTTCTCTTTTTCAAGTTAATGGTTCAGTTATTTATGCTGAAAGTATTAATGTTGGCGATATTCCAAACGAAGATTATGATGCACCAGATAGTTATGCAGTTGGTTCAAGATTTAAAAACCTAGTTACTGGCATTGAATACCTTTGTACAAGTGCTGTTAATGGGGCTGCTGTTTGGGTTCCTCTTTCCGGCGATGTCACACTTACAAGTGTTGGTTCGCTTGAATTCGATGATCCTATTGCAAGGTATCAATGGAATGGAAATATCTGCACATTTTCAATTACTGGTCTTGTTACAATTCCAGATATTTCAAGCGCTGGTCCTTATCTAGGATTAGAATTTCCATTTGATTTTATGAATGATTTTGTTTCAAGTACTGATGCTATTTTGACTGTTAATGTTGCAGTTTCATTTGCAAATATTGATAATGTAAAATATGTTGGATCTGCACAAACATCAAGCAAAGCAGTCAGAGTTGATTTTACAGTGGATGCTTCATTTGTTTCAGAAACAGTACCAATCTCTATAACTGGCCAATTCATCAATAATCCTGCTTAAACATGGGGCCGTTTCCTTTTATAAACTTTGAGCAAGCCGAAATCAATGGCAATTTTGGTGATGAATATGCTTATAGAAAAGTGCAACTGCAAACATTGGTTTCTCTTTTTGTTGATGATTATTTTTTAGGAGATAGATTTTTTGTTTCAGTCAATGAAATAAGAAATGAAGTTGAACTTTTAAACCAAGCCCCAACATTTGCCTCATTGGAATTGGTTTTACCAAGTCCTTATCCGACAAGTACAGGAGTAGAGGTTTACACGTTGGAAATTACCATCCAACAGCAAGCAGACTATTTACCATCTTTTATTGCGATTACATTTGACCTTACCGATGGAATAGTAACTTCTAGCACTACTGTTTTCACTACAGGTTTGACAAAAGAAGATTCAGCAACCAATAGACCTTTTATTGATGAGGAATTAAAACTAGCCAGAACCTTATCTGTTTATAATCAAAATGGTGCTGCAATATTTCCAGATACCTTTACTTATAATGCTACAACCGGAATAGCAGAAAGAAGACTTCTAAGGGCTTATGATTGGGAATACAACACAACAACTAACCGACCTCAAAGAGATGGTATAACTGATTTAAGAATGATTCCTAAGACTGTTTTTCGGCTTCGGGAACTTACTCAAATTGAAAAAGCAATGGTTTCTTTCTTTCTGGAAAAGCCAATCAAAGAATCAATTACAGAAGACAACTGGAATGCAACCAACATTTATTTGATTCCACTTCCAGAAGATTGGGTATTTGATTTTATAACTGTTTCTTCAACAAAAAAACAACTTGCAATTTCAAGTTCTAAATATGGTGTTTCATTTATTTTAGCAGGGATAAAGGTTTCTTCAAATTGGTATTTTCAAAGGTTTGTTGACCCTGATTATACTTCTGGAACACCTCCGAATTTAGCAACCTTATTAACAACTGATTCACCTGCTGATCCAAATATAGGAAGGCTTTATTACAATGCATCGCCTCTTTCATCCAACTACTACGACTTTGACCAATGCGAATTTGGAACTGTTGTAAATGAAGAGCCTTTTAATTTGATAATCAAATCGGCAGATAATTATCAAATAAACATTCCACAGGATTTCATTTTTGAATCTAACATCACCCCTAATAGCAACGAATTTCCTTACATTGGAATCTTTGATTGCAATGGTAAGTATTTGCAGGATATTGGGAGTTTAGAACCAAAAAATCTTACTTTTTCTTTTAATTTGCCTTTTGAATTTGAACCAAGTTGTAATCCAAGGATTTTATCTTTGTTTGATGGTACAATTAGTTATTTAGATAAAGTTTATGGGTATTCACAAGTTTTTGATAATCCACCAAATCCTTTATCACTTTTAAATGATATTGTTTCGACATTAACAATTGGAACTGCTTCATTTACTGAAACTTCAACTGGATATGTTTTAAAATGGGTAATAACAAATTGGACACAAAACTATATTCCATTAGCATCGCTAGGATGGGAATTTACTTTTGGGCCAACTGATGTTTTTGCAAATTGTTATGAAGGGGTAAATGTAACTTTAACCCAATACCAAGCCAGCCTCACAATCCCACCATTAGCAAACGGTATTTATCGAATTGGTATTTACAACACCTATTTTATAGATGAGGTAAATTACATTACTTTATTCGCAATGTCTCAGCCTTTGCAATTGGATAATTTTGAAACCTTTACTCAGATTCTGGAATATGGTTCAGCCAAAGATTCAATCATTGAAGGCTTTGAATATCTCAACGGATGGATACAACGGATTAGAGTTGCTTTAAATGGTGCAGGTCAAACCTATGCTTTAGAAGAAAGTATTTATCGTAATTCTGATGGAACTTTTCAAAAACCTCAGAATAGTACCGATGAAATAATATATTTGCACACAGATTATTTTGATTTAAAAACTCAAAGAGCAATGACCTCCGCCACGAGACATCCAATTTTTGTTTTAGCAAATCAGAATCTTTCAGTTCAGGGGGATCTTGAAATCGCCACAAATCAAGATTACACGACAAATCAATCTTTTAGGAAACTGCAGCAAATGCGGTTCCAGGCAAAAAATCAAGGCTATCAGCCTAATAACAATTCCTGTTTAGGATAAAAAAAAATAATCATGTATAACTTTGACTGCCCCGTAAAACCATGTTACGAGAACTTTCCTTGCGATATCGAAGAGAAAGGCAAGATAGTAGCATTGGTATTGGTCGAGAAGGGCGAAACCGTAGATAAAACAGATGGAGAATCAATGATTGATTCATTCACTTTGTTAGCAGTAAATGGCAAGGCTCAATTAATCCTTAACATTGATGGAGAAAAGCCTAAACCAGAAACGAATGAAGGACCGGGAAGAGGTCTTCAGGAAACTAAGATAATGGCATCCGTTCACACAATCAACTGGATAGATTATCAGGGTGTTCCTAATATTCCTTTTTACAACAACATAAGAAGGTCAGGACAGAACTATGATTTGTACTATATTACACCGACATTGATTTATGATGTGTCAGGGAACCAATGTACAGTCGTTGCTCCAATGGTAATTGATAGGGACTTGAAGACCTTTCAACGTGCTGATGGTACTTTAAAATGGTCAGCAAATGGAGATCCTTTGCCTCAGTCAGTTCCTGCAATAACAGTACAGGACTTTATGATTCCTTTGCAATATACTTTTGCAGTTGGCGATACCTATCAAGAAACGATTATTGTGGGTAATATAAGTAATGGTTTTTGGACTGCATCAATTAACAAGAGTTTGCCATCAGGTGCAGTTCCTGATGTGGTTTATTCTTTGATTGACCAATCTAGCAATTTTGCTAACTTAAATATGGTGTTTGACCCATTGACAGGTGAATATCAAATGGAAGGGCTTGTGGAAGGTGTTTATACTTTTACAGTATTGGCATCATCTGATGAAAATTGCATCATTGGCAAATTATTAGTAACCGTTACAGTAACTATTAGCTAGTAAAATATGGAAAAAGTAACTCAGGGGCTTTCTAATTTTTTAAATAAGTCAAAATTTAGAGAGGGTAAAACAGATTTCATTAAAGAGATAAGGGAAAAAGCTGAATTGCTTAGTCCTCATTTTGAAAATGACTACCCTGGGTTCCTTTTAAATGTTGTTCATCCTGGTGAGCAAATCCAGATGAAAAACCACAGGAAACTAAACTGGGAATCACCAACCATTGCAGCAACTGGAAGAATACAAACAAGCTGCCAGAAGATTCAGCAGGCTGATGACTTTAGAGTTATCTGGAATGAATCAGATTTGGAAACTGGTATCCCTTCAAGTAATAGTTTAGAAAAGTATTGCAAAGAAAACCTCCCAAAATTTAAGAATCTTGAAGACTGGGCCTTTTCGGTTTATCTTAGAAGTTTATTAGAGGATGCAAACTCGGTTTATCTGATATTGCCTGACCTATCAGCCTTTATTGATAACCAATTACCGATTGATTGGACATTACCGTTCCCTCAATATTATGGTTCTGAAGATATAATCCATCATAAAGATAACGAGTTAATAGTAAAGCTTAATGACCTTGAAAAAGATGGTGAAAAGTTTAATAGGTTTCTGGCCATATCAATGGAAGGAATTGTTTTAGCAGTTCAGTTCAGACCTTATAATCCAAATGAAAATGCATTTAACTTTTATCCTGTTGAATATCCTTTTATTGATTT
>Ga0315274_10012899_pt1 | contig 11903 bp, 8 predicted proteins | sample YL17G02_20_MG_FD_203700 | JGI IMG/M metagenome (GOLD analysis project Ga0315274, IMG submission 203700) | Sediment microbial communities from Yellowstone Lake, YNP, Wyoming, USA - YL17G02_20 | ecosystem: Environmental > Aquatic > Freshwater > Lake > Sediment | place: USA: Wyoming | collected... | reverse complement strand
CTGGCCGGCAAACCCAGTGACGTGCCGGAGGTCGCGTTTACCAGGAGCGCACCGGAGGAAGGCGGGCCGTTTGTGACGGTGGCGGGCGGCAAAGACGCCATCGCGCGGGAGCCGCGGGCCAGGACGCCGGAGGGATGAGCGTATGGGCACTTTCACCGCTGGATGTCTCATCAAGAATCACACGGAACGGGAGAAGTCGGCCGAGGACCTCCGGGAGCTCCACGGTGAGAAGATGGTCCTGAACATGGGCCCGTCGCACCCGGCCACGCACGGCGTGCTGCGGCTCGTTCTGGAACTGGATGGCGAGACCATCACCAAGGCGATGCCGGAGGTGGGTTACCTGCACCGCGGCGATGAGAAGATCGCCGAGAATATGACCTACACCCAGTTTATCCCGTACACGGATCGGCTGGATTACCTGGCGCCGCTGGCGAACAACGTCGCCTACGCGCTGGCGGTTGAGAAACTCCTCGGCATCGACCGGCAACTGCCGCCCCGCTGCCAGTACATCCGGGTCATCTGTTGTGAGCTGGCGCGGATTTCCTCGCATCTGCTCGGCGTAGGGAGTTTCGCGATGGACTGCGGGGCCATGACTGTCTTTTTGCTCACCTTCACCGAACGGGAGAAGATCTATAACCTGTGCGAGGCGCTCACCGGGGCGCGGTTTACCACCTCGTACACCCGCATCGGCGGTCTGTCGCGAGACATGCCCCCGGGCTGGGCCGACCAGTGCCGCAAGTTCCTCAACGAAGTCGTCGTGAACTTCGATGAAGTCGAGCAGCTTCTTACGCGGAACCGGATCTGGGTGGATCGCACCCGGGACCTTGGCGTGATTCCCAAAGCCATCGCCATCGACTACGGTTTGACGGGCCCGAACCTGCGCGGCAGCGGCGTGGAGTATGACCTGCGCAAGGCCCATCCCTATCTGGTTTACGATCGGCTGAAATTCGACGTCCCCGCCGGCTCCGTCGGCGACTGTTACGACCGTTATCTGGTGCGCCTGGAAGAAATGCGCCAGAGCGTGCGCCTTCTGCACCAATGCCTGGACCAGTTGCCGGGCGGGGCCGACAACAAGGTGGGCGAGCCGGTCAACGTGCCGGACGGCAAGACGGTTCTGCCGCCGAAACACAAAGTGCTGACGAGCATGGAGGAGCTGATCCATCAGTTTATGCTCGTGACGCAGGGGGTCAATGCGCCGCCCGGAGAAATCTATTTCAGCGCCGAGAACCCGAAGGGCGAGCTGGGCTTTTACCTCAACAGCCGCGGGGGCGGCACGCCGCATCGGCTCAAGATCCGCGCGCCCTCGTTTGTGAACCTGAGCATCCTGCCGTATCTGCTGCCCGGCCACATGCTGAGCGACGTGGTGGCGATCCTGGGATCGTTGGATTTTGTGATGGGCGAGTGCGACCGATGAGCTTCACGGTTCCAGCGCCGCTCGAAAGCGCGATCGACCAACTGATCGCGCATTATCCCCGGAAGCGGAGCGCCTCCCTCATGGTCCTCCACGCGCTCCAGGACCACTTCGGTTTCATCTCCAGGCAGGCGCTGGAATGGGCGGCCAGGAAGCTGGAACTCCAGCCGATCAATATCTACGAGCTGGTGACCTTCTATCCGATGTTCCACCAGCAGCCGGTCGGCAAGTTCCACCTGAAGATTTGCCGGACCTTGAGTTGCGCCCTGGGCGGGTCGTACGCGCTGCACGAGCACCTGTGCGACCGGCTCGGGCTGGACCGCCACCAACACGGCCCCCAGACGACGAAAGACGGCCGGTTCACGGTCGAGTTCGTCGAATGCCTGGCCAGTTGCGGCAGCGCCCCGGTGCTGATGTGCAACGACCAGTTCTACGAAGAAGTGGACCGGCCGAAGGCCGACGAGATCCTGGCTAACTGCCCCTGAATGAGGGCCACCCTCTATCGGGAGACTGCTGGTTCAAGCAAGCCATCCGCCAACAGCAGGTTGAGCAAATCCAATCGTGGCTCTCAAAACGACAGCCGGCTAACCCCTTTGACCGCGACCTGCGCTTAGGCTCTCACCTCACCGCTATATCACGCGGACGAATCCACCGCGATCGAGCCGACGCTGGCGGTGAGCACCAGGGCAAGCAATCCCGTGCGATGCTTGCGCCGGAATCCCTCCACCTTGACACGGCGATCGAGCGCCAGTTGGGAAGTCGTATTCATGGCCAGCGAGGTTTGGCTTTTTCCACTGCGTCGATCTCGGCCAGCGCCGGAAGGGTCGTCACTCGGATCGGCCCCTGTCGCTCCCGCCAGACCAGCATTTTGTCTCCCGGGTTCCCTTCGAAAGAAGCAGAGTGAATCGGAAAAACCATGACCACGTCTTGAAATAACAGCATCTCCCTTCCCGTGGCTACCTGCCACCAACGAGTCGTGCCCTCATCGCCACGGGTAATCAGCGTCTTGCCATCGCCGGAGAAGGCGACGGCACCCACGCCCGACAGATGACCTGTGAGGGGAACGAGCAGGGGCTGTCCGCTTTCCACCGACCAGAGCCGCGCCTCAGCTTCAATGCCGCCGCTGGCCAGCAACCTGCCATTCGGTGAAAACGCGAGCGAGCTGATCCGCCAACTGTGCCCTTTGAGCGTTGCCTTTTCCCGGTTGGCCGCCAGGTCCCAAACCTTGATGACATAATCTGGCGTGTCGTAGGCCAGCCAGTGGCCATCCGGGGAAAAGGCTGCACTGCTACGGAAATCCGAGAACTGCTGCACCCGTCGGCCGGCGCGCAGATCCCAAAGCAGGGCGTCTCCCTCCGAGGGCCTTCCCAGCAGCCAACGATTGTCCAGGGACAGGCCCAGAGGAAAGAACCCGGGCGATCCCAGTTCGACTGAACGCGTGTGCGCTCCGGTGGTTAGGTCCCAGAAATGGACCGTGCCGTTTGAGGTCACACCGACAACCGCCTGGTTCGCCGGAAAAAACTGCGCATCCTTGCAGCCTTGTTCGTCGATCTCATGCCACGCTTTGGATCGGATCAACTGGCCGCCCGGCAGGCTCCAGAGCTGGGTGATTCTGGCCTCGGCGTCCACCGCAACCAAGGCACTACTGTCGGGCAAAAGGCCGATCGGCGTCGCATTGGTGGGAATGTCGAACGTCCGGCTCCTCGCCGGGCCAGGCTTGACGCTCCACAGCTTGGCGGTGCCGTCCTTGCTCGCCGAGATGAGCGTTTGACCGTCCCTGGAAAAGTCCAGCGACCAGATTTCGTTCAGGTGCCCCTCAAGCGTGCGAACGATGTTTGTCGTGCCCGCTTCCCAGAAGTGAGTCAGTTGATCATTGCCGCCTGTGGCCAGCAGTCTGCTGTCGGGAGAAAAGGTCAGGCCAGCCAGCAGAAGCAACAGGCCGGCTACACCCGCGGAAACGATTACGATCCGGTGCCGTTGCTCGGCCTGGTGACGCAAACCGGTCCCGCTCGATTTGTTCGGCCTGCTGGCGGGCCAACTCTGCCTGTCGCTGCTCCAAGTTCCGAAGACTCTTCGCCAACTGCGCCGCGCCAGCAAAGCGCTCGTTTGGCTTGCCCGTCAGGCAGTGCTTGAGATCATCGCGGAGCAGCGGGTCCTGAATCTCTTCCGCCCAGTCCCCTGTCACCGGCTGCGTGAAATCTTCGACCAAGAACTGGTAAAGCACGACGCCGATGGAGTAGATGTCCGAACGAATGGACGCCGGTTTCCCGGCGAGGAGTTCCGGCGCCATGTAGAGCTGCGACCCCGTGTGCGACGAGGAGGAGTCAGCGACAATGGTCTGCGTAAAGCCCGCCTTCGTCACTCCGCGGAGCGCTTCCTCCGACACCACCTGACCGATGCCAAAATCGGTGAGCTTGGCCTGAACACGGTAGGGCGAGACTCCGTCGAGCCCTGACATCCCTTCCGGCGATTCGGTCAAGTCACGGCTCGACAGAGTCTCGCCCCACCGACTTACCAGAATATTCCCCGGCTTCACGTCGCGATGGATTACACCCGCGTCGTGCGCCGCCTGCAACGCATCGGCAATCTGAGCAATGATTTCCAGCCGCGCGCTCAGCGGGACCTTGTCCACTCCGCCCTGCGCCGCGCACCAACTCGCCAAGTCCTGCCCCTCCACATGGTCCATCACCACGTAGTATGGCGGCTGGTCAAAATACACCTCCAGCAACCGCACGATGTTCGGATGGTCGCCCACGCGCTCCTTAAGTACGCGGAAGAGCGTCATTTCCCGCTTGAGCGAGCGCACCCGGTCTGCCCGGAAGCAGAACTTGAACACCCGCCGCTCCTTCATCGTTTGGTGCCGCCCCAGCCACACCTCCCCAAACCCGCCCTCACCCAACTTCTGTTCCAGGACCCACTTGGTGTTCGGCACCGCCTGGCCTACCGCCGGTCGCCAGCCCAACACCGCTTCCCCTTCCGCCGCCTCCACGCGCCGCGCCTTCTCGGTGGTGACGGAGGAATGCAACGGACCTGTGCCTACCTCCCCCACCTCGCAAATCTCCACCGCCTCCTCGATCCCCTTGAGCTGATACAGCCCGTGGTTGAGCCAGTTCAGTGAGCCAACCCCTGGAATGTCCTCCCCCTTCAGCGCCTGGCGCGCGCTGTCAAACACCGCCCGCGTCAGCAGGATCTGTCCCCCTTGCGCCAGCCCCATCACCCGCGCGCAGGTATCCACGTGCATCCCGTAAACATCCCTCGGCTTGAGCGCCGCTTGCTCCTCGGCGATCACCACCTCGCCCAAGTGCGCGCCGATCCGATCTTGCACCGTCACCTCGCGGCCCTGGTTGAACGTCCGCAGCCGGCTCTGCAGCAACAACGCGAACTTTACGGCGTCCGACGGCTTGGCAAAGCGGATCAGGAACGAGTCGCCCGCGGTGCTGATCTCCTCAGCGTCGGCCAGCGGCTTGAATACCTCACGCACCAGGGCATGGTGTTGCTGGATCAACGCCGCGCCCGCCTTGTCGCCCAACTGCTGCTTGAGCGCCGTCGAGCCGACGATGTCGGTGAACACGAGTGTGACCAGTTCCGTTCGGTGCGAGTGGCTTGCGGTTTCCGTCGGCGCTGGTTGGTTCTCGTTCATGGTCCGTGTGATTCACCGACGCGGTCCCGCTGCCTTGGCCTTCTCCGCCGCGTCGATCTCCGCCAAGGAGGGGGCGCGCCACCAGTGTACCAGTCTATCCTCGCCGCGGCACAGCAGGGCGCTGCCATCCCGCGTGAAGCTCACCTGGCCATAGGGCGCGACGCGGTTGGGCAGGGTGAGCAATTCGCGGTAGCTCACGAGGCTCCAGAGCTTGGCGGTGCCGTCAAGGCTGGCGGTCGCCAGCGTCTTGCCATCAGGCGAGAAAGACGCTGAGGAGACCCAGCCGGAGTGACCGCGCAACGTCGCAATCTCCCGCCAGCGAGCCACGTCCCAGAGCTTGGCCGTTCTGTCGTTGCTGGTCGAAACCAGCCATTTCCCGTCCGCCGAGAACGCGCAGAACCTGAGCCCCACAGTGTGGGCTGAGCGGGGGCCAACTCGATCGCCTGTGGCGGTGTCCCACACCAACAGATTTCCTTTCACGTCTCCACCCGCCATCAGCTTGAAGTCTGGCGAGAATGCGGGCGCATAAAATGAGTTGCTGGCCCCTTTGCACGTCACGACGACTTGGGGATTGGCCACATCGCGAAGCTGGAAAGTGTTCTCTGCTTCACCGAGGACGAAGATTCTCCCATCGGGCGAAGGGGCGAGAAACCAGAGGGCCTCACCCTGAAACGTGCCGATTCCCTTGCCCGTGGCTACCTCCCAGAGTTTAACCGTCGTGCCGCCACTGAGCGTGGCCAGACGGTGTCCGTCCCGTGAGAAGACTGCATTTTGGACTACCCCTTCATGTCCGCCCAGGGTGAGCACCTCCTTCCGCGAGGCAACGTCCCATAATATGACCTTGCGGTCATCGCTCGCGGTCAACAGGGCTTGACCATTTGGGGAGAAAACGCAGCAGACGATCCCGCCGACGGCGGCCCGCAAGGTGCCTTGGATCTTTTGCGAGGCCATTTCCCAGAGTGTCACGATCCCGTCCTTCTGCCCCGCGGCGATGAGCTTGCCGTCGGGGGAGACAGCCATTGAGTCAACCGTGTTCGTTGCGCCACCCAGAATCGGATCCTGCCTTTTCGCGCCGACGTCCCAAAACTTGATCGTCCCATCGTCGCTGCAGGAGGCCAACGTATTGCCATCCGGGAAGAAAATGGCGGCGTTCGCCCACTGGCTGTGGCCGTAGAAGGTAGCCAGTTCCTGGCGCGAGGCGAAGTCCCACAGCTTTATGGAGGAGTCCGCGCAACTGGTGGCCAAGCTGCGGCCATCGGGCGAGAACGTCACGGAACTGACATGGGCCTTGTGCCCCACCAGCGCGCCGATTTCGCGTCGCGCCGCCACCTCCCACAATTTGACCGTGCCGTCACTGTCGGCGGCGGCCAGGGTCCTGGAATCCGGCGAAAAGTCGAGATAGGTCACGACGTTCTGGTGCCCTGGCAGCGTGGCGGCCTCCTTCCGGGTTGGCACCTCGACCAGCATGACGGTGCGGTCACCGCGTCCAAAAGCAAGCCACTGTCCGTCCGGGGAAAAGGCCACGCACGCGCGCTCATAAGCTGGCCCGGTGAACGTGGCCAACACGGCCTTCGTTTCCAGGCTCCACAGTCTGGCCAGGACGTCTCCGCGAGTGGCCGCGGCCAATAATCTGCCGTCCGGTGAAATGGCGACGCGCTCCACCCAATTCGATTCTCGAGGAAGCGTGGCCCGTTCCTGCCAGGTGGTCGTGTCCCAGAGCCTGATGAATCCGCTGGCGTCAGAGGCCGCCAGGAGCCTGCCATCACGCGAATAGGCGACCGAGCGAACATACGGCCCGACGATCCTCAGGGAAAAGTTCAGTGTCCGCTTAGCCACGTCCCAAATGCGCACCGATGGGGAACGACTCGTCTCCCCAGAGGCCAACAGGCTGCCATCCGGTGAGAGGGCGATGCTTCGAGAGAAGGATTCAGGCACCTGCAAACTGAACAATTCGTCGCCGTGACAGAACTGCCGCAGGAAGCGCCATTCGAAGCCGCGCAAATCGGCCTGGCCGGGCTCAGGCTGGTGGGCCTCCAGCAACTCGATCGCGCGGTCGATCTTGCCGTCCTGTAACGCGTGTTGGGCCAGGTTGATGTCCGCCACGTAGAGATTTCGGCGGGCAGTCAGAGCTTCAATTCTGGCACGACGCAGGCCATAACCCAACGCGGTCGCCAGGAGCAGCAACACGGCCATGGCACCCGCCGAAATCAGCGTGATGATTCGCCGACGCGCCGCATTGCGGTTCAGGCGTTCACGTTCGGCCAAGGCTGTGCGCCGCGCTTCCAGCGAACGCAGGCTCGTCGCCAGTTGCCCGGCCCCCGCAAAGCGGTCCTCCGGCTTGCCCGCGAAGCAATGTTGCAGATCATCGCGCAAGATCGGATCCCCAACGTCCTTCCCCCAGTCCGTCGTCACCGGACGCGACAAATCACCCACCAGCAATTGGTAGAGCACGACGCCCAGCGAATAGATGTCCGACCGGGTGGATGCCGGTTTGCCCGCCAAAAGCTCCGGCGCCATGTAAAGCTGCGTCCCTGTCTGGGAGGATGTGCTCCCCTGCATCGTCTGCGTAAACCCAGCCCGCGTCACCCCTTTCAGGTATTCCTCCGAAACAACTTGGCCGATACCAAAGTCCGTCAGCTTGGCCTGAATACGGTAGGGCGAGACTCCGTCGAGCCCTGACATCCCTTTCAGCGATTCGGTCAAGTCACGGCTCGACGGAGTCTCGCCCCACCGACTGACCAGAATGTTCCCCGGCTTTACATCGCGGTGGATCACGCCCGCATCATGCGCTGCCTGAAGCGCGTCGGCCACCTGCGCCAAGATTTCCAGCTTGGTCTCCAGCGACACTTTGTCCGCGCCACCTTGCGCCTCGCACCAAGCCCGCAGATCCTGCCCCGCCACGTAATCCATCTCCACGTAGAAGGGCGGTTGATCGAAATACACCTCGCGCAAGCTGACAATATGCGGGTGATCCCCAATCCGCTCCTTGATCAGCCGAAACAAAGTCATCTCCCGCTTCAAGCTCCGCACCCGGTCAGCCCGGAAGCAGAACTTGAACACCCGTCGCTCCTTCATCGCCTGGTGCCGCCCCAGCCACACCTCCCCAAACCCACCTTCCCCAAGTTTCTTCTCCAGCACCCATTGCGTGTTCGGCACCGCCTGGCCGACGGCTGGCCGCCACCCCAGCACCGCCTCGCCCTCCGGCCCTTCCACGCGCCGCGCCTTCTCGGTGGTGGCCGGAGAACGCAACGGACCTGCGCCCACCTCCCCCACCTCACAGATCTCCACCGCCTCCTCGATCCCTTTGAGCTGATAGAGGCCGTGGTTGAGCCAGTTCAGTTGCCCGACCCCTGAAATGTCCTCGCCCTTCAGTGCCTGCCGCGCGCTGTCAAACACCGCCCGCGTCAGCAGGATCTGGCCCCCTTGGGCCAAACCCATCACCCGTGCGCCCAGGTCCACGTTCAACCCGATCAAATCCTTGGTCCGTTGCTGATTGGCCTCCTGGATCAACACCTCGCCCAGGTGTAGCCCCACTCGGTCCTGCACGGGCACGGGCGCCTGGCGGCTCAGTTCCCGCAACCGCTGCTGGAGGATCAGGGCAAACTTCACGCCCGCCGACGGCGTGGCAAACACCAGGAAAAACGAATCGCCGGCCGTGCTCAGCTCCTCACCGTCGGAGAATTCCTGCAGCGTCGCCCGGACTAAAGCGTGATGTTGCTCGATGAGCTGCGCGCCGACGTGGTCCCCCAACTGCTGCTTGAGCGCCGTGGACCCGACCATGTCGGTGAACACCAGCGTGACCAGCCCGGTCCGATGTCGGCGACCGAACGCCTCGACTTGGGCCTGACTGGTGGATGCGTCCTGGGGATCCATTGTGCCGCGAGCCTACCAAAACCGGATTCCAAGGGAAGCGCAAACGGAGTGGGCGTCGCCAGGGGCCGCCGCGCTGCTGCCTCGAATTCGGCCAGCCACTCAGGAAGAATCCCGGCTTCCGAACCTACCCGGTCGCCGGCCGGCGTTTCGTTCAACGCACGCGGGTCCATGGGCTGTTTCTACCTCCAAGCCATGCCGAATTCCAGCCGCAAAATCGAGGTGCGGCGGGGCCTGAGTTCATCACTCCGGCTCTGTTGCCACAGATAGCGCCATTCGACGCCGCGCAGATACTCCTGCGACACCACTTGGCCAATCCCAAAGTCGGTGAGCTTCGCCTGGACCCGTAGCCACATGCTGATCGCGGCCTACCTGTACCTGGCCGGGTTCTTCGACTGGGCGGCGGATTGGATCCTGAGGAGGGCTGGGACACCTCAGCGTCTGCTGCTGTATCTGGTCGTGACCTCGGGCGGCCTGTCCGCCCTGCTCGTCAACGACACCGTGTGCCGTCTGATCCTGGGGGCGCCCCCCGTTCCAACCTGCGCTTGAGTGCGGTCGCAGGCCGCCAAGTGAGTTGCCAACAAGGTGGGGATCGTTTAGGTTCGCCGCAAGTTCCTCTCTTTCCTATGAAGAGTTTCCTCAAACAAGTTCTCGTGGCTGTGGTGACGGCTTGCGTCTGCGTCGCGCTGTTGGCCCTCGTGCTCTTCGGTGTGGCGACCGGCCTGAGAAACAAAACCCCGACCATCAAGAAAGGCTCCATCCTCGCCTTCAACCTCTCGGTCAACATCACGGACAGTCCGGCCGGGCTCAACCCGACCCAGGTCCTGCAAGACGCCCTGGAGGGCGAAGGCCCCGCGGATAGTGTGCAGCTCTATCCAATCTTGCGCGCCCTGGAACAGGCGGCAACCGATGACCGCATTGCCGGGCTTCATCTGTACGGGTCGCTCACACCCCGCGGCTATGGATCGGGCTATGGTGCGCTCAAGGAATTGCGCGCCGCCCTGGAGCGGTTCAAAAAATCGGGCAAACCAATCCATGCCTACCTCGTCAACCCTACCGCCCGCGATTATTACCTGGCCTCGGTCGCAAACTCGATCGTGCTCAATCCGTTCGGCTACGTCCTCATCGGCGGGCTGGTGTCCGAAAGGACCTTCTACGCCGGGGCCCTGAACAAATACGGCGTCGGCGTCCAGGTCGTCCGCGTCGGCAAATACAAATCCTACGTCGAACCGTTCATCCTCGACAGAATGAGCCCGGAGAACCGGGAACAAACCCGACAACTGCTCGCCGCAGTCTGGGACGATCTCGTGCAGTCCGTCTCCCAGGACCGCAGCTTCAGTCCGGGCGAATTCCAAAGGTGGGTGGACGCGGAAGGCGCTTTCCAGGCCGAGTCCGCACTGGCGAAGAAGCTGGTCGATAAGATCGCGTACTTCGACGAGGAACTGGCGGCGTTGAAGAAGCTGGCCGGTCAAACCGATCCCGCCGGGCTCTTGCCGCAAGTGGATTTGGCGAGCTACACCGCCGTCGCCAGGAAGCGCGCACCCAGGTCCGCCAACAAAATCGTGGTGGTTTACGCGGAGGGGGTCATCGTGGACGGCGAAGGCGGGGCGGGCCAGGTCGGGGGCGATTCCACGGCGCGCGAGTTGCGCAAGCTGCGCGAAGACAAGTCGGTCAAAGCGATCGTCCTGCGTGTGAACAGCCCCGGCGGCAGCGCCACGGCATCGGAGGTCATCCAACGCGAACTCAAGCTGGCGAAAAGCACCAAGCCGGTCGTTGTCTCCATGGGCACCGTCGCGGCCTCCGGCGGCTATTGGATCTCCGCCGGCGCCGACCGCATTTTCGCCGAGCCCAATACCATCACCGGTTCGATCGGCATTCTGGGGATGATCCCCAACGTGAAGGAGCTCGCCAATCGTCACGGCATCACCTGGGATTCTGTGAAAACCGGCAAGTACGCGGATTTCTTCCACATCACCCGCCCCAAGACGGCGGAAGAAATGGCGCTCTTCCAGCGCGTGATCGACGAGGGCTACGACAAGTTCATCCAACTGGTCGCCGCCGGCCGCAACAAGACCAAGGAGGCCGTGGATGCGATCGCCCAAGGCCGGGTCTGGTCCGGCCGCGACGCGGAGAAGCAGGGTTTGGTCGATGAACTGGGGGGCCTGGGAGAAGCCATCGCCTATGCCGCCCGGAAAGCGCGACTGGGTAGCGATTGGAGCGTCACGGAAGTGCCTCGCGAAAAAAGTCTGGCCGAGACCCTGGCCGAGCTGCTCGGCGGCGAGAAAAGGCCTGTCACCAGAACCGACCCGGTTACCAGCCTGATCCGCGAGATGGGTGAGGACCTGCAAAGGTTGCGGTCCCTGAACGACCCGCTCGGGGTCTATGCATTGATGCCGGAGACAATCCGGATCAAGTGAACCGGGACCGGTCTTTGCCCAGGGGAATCAGGAACCCGGCAACCCCCCGACCAGGAAGCGCCAGACCCCGGCAGGCCGCCCTGGCGCTTGCAAAAGCCTGTAACCCCGCGCACGGTTGGTTGTCATCACTCTATGAAGTGTGCCTGCGCAACTCGCTATGGAAGCCAAGGGCCTGGATAGCCTGGCCTGTGTGGCACGAGTGCGGCACGGCGATGAAGAGGCGGCCTGCGCCCTGATGCATCACCTGCATCCTCTGGTGCTTAAGCTCGTCCGGGCGCACCTGCCCCGGCGCACGGACGAAGAAGACTTGGTGCAGACGGTGTTTATGAAGGTCTTTGCGAAACTCGATCAGTTCTCCGGCGCCGTCCCGTTGGAGCACTGGGTTTCACGGGTCACCGTGAACACCTGCGTCAACCAGCTCCGCCACGAGCAAGTGCGGCCGGAGTTGCGGCTGGCCGACCTGAGCGAGGAAGAAGAACAAGTGGTCCATTCGCTCAGCGCGACCACCGAGGACTTGCCGACTTCCCAAGCCCAGGCCGCTCGCGAGCTGGTGGAGAAACTCCTG
>Ga0315274_10012898_pt1 | contig 11904 bp, 11 predicted proteins | sample YL17G02_20_MG_FD_203700 | JGI IMG/M metagenome (GOLD analysis project Ga0315274, IMG submission 203700) | Sediment microbial communities from Yellowstone Lake, YNP, Wyoming, USA - YL17G02_20 | ecosystem: Environmental > Aquatic > Freshwater > Lake > Sediment | place: USA: Wyoming | collected... | reverse complement strand
TGCTTCTTGACGGGAATGTGCCTTTCAATGAGATCCAAATAAGCCTGCAACCCCACGAGATGGGAATCCTCTATGCTAAAAAACTGCACAAAGACAATGAGATCTTCAAAAGTTTCCTCAAAGATATAAGCACCCTCGCGCCGGTCACATGGCTGAACGAGAATTATTACTCCCGCATGAAGGTTTTTGAGCAGTCGATGAAGGTCCAGACCGTGGCTTCTGCAAAGGGTCTCCAGTACCGGGTTGTCTTTGTAATGTGGGCTGATCTGTTTGAGCCACATGCACGAGCGGGTCTGGATCTTCAACAGCGGTATCTGTACGTTGCCATGACCCGGGCGTCGGATGTATTGATTGTGACGTATTCAAAGGAGAATGAGTTTATCGAGAGGATGGTGAAGAGCGGGGATGCGGAGAGGAAGTAAGGGTTTGACGCTCATCGGGGCTTTTGCCCCTCGCCGCGTGGGCTAGCCCCACCAACAACATGCGTTCACGCAATGGCGAGATTATATGCAATATAATATTGTAGTTATTCTTTAGGAATTAATTTTAGGTGCGGGAAAATGAAATCAACGGAATCATTAATCAAAGAATTACAAACTTCAAATCTTATCGCTGAGTGCCCTTGTGGTGAAGAGTTCAAGCTCGCTGATGCAGTAATCTTTGATGGAACTAAAAAATTCCCGAAAGAAGCATTGGAATATCAACAGGCACTTCTGGCAGAATTAGAAGAGAGAGCAAAAGAATTGGAGAAACGAAAAAACCTAGCAACGGAACGTGCGGAAAATACCACTAAAGCTGTGAACATCGGGAAGAATCTCGAGAAAATTTTTCCGACCCTCAAGAATTTCAAATGGGAAATACCTGACACACGATTTTTGGGGGATCCAATCGATCTTATCATATTCAAAGGTCTTTCCCAAGGAAACGTTGAATGGATTGATTTTGTTGAAATTAAAACCGGAAAAGCTCCATTAAATAAGCGTCAGAAATCCATCAGGAGTGCGATAGAGAATAACGACGTTTCATATAAGGTGTTCAAATGAATGAACTGGTCCAGCAGTTCCAGGATTTCCGGACCATTCTCTGTGTCTGTCCATGCTGTGGGGATATCGTACGGATATCGGATTTGAAACTTAGAACCACAGGTAAAACCAGCAGAACCTGGCGGGATAAGTACGACCGTGATGTGCAGAAGATGGACACGATGGAGGAGCAGTTCAAGGAAATGGAGGAAGGACTTCGGGAACTGGCACGTGAGAGAGGTCGGCTGGCTGCACAGAAAGTCTATAACAATGCGATTTCCCCTGCGCTGAAAAAAATGAAATATAATCCCTTTGATGTAAAACCTGTATTCAATCCGATTGATTTTCTCGTATTCAATGGGATGAACGATAAGGAATCCATTGATGAGCTGATTCTGTTATCGAGGCAGAGCAAGAGTGTCACGCTCAATTCGATACGGGATAAAATCGATCTCGCAGTAACTAAGGAAAATTATGGGTGGCAGGAAGCGAGGATCGACGAAGAGGGGAAAATTTCTTTCAAATAATGAATCCTAATTCCTATTCTAAAAATATTTTTTCTGGATGACAGTTGATTAATGCAAGGTGGTATTCGAGCAGAATTTCTCTTCTGCCGAGTACAACATCGAGTTCAATGCCGGAGTGGCGTTAAGAGTTAACAACAAAAAGATAATTAATTTGGGAATACTTTTTCAGCAATTTTTTTGAAAGATCCTAGACTCGGATTTCTATTTTTTTCTCTCTCGATTATTGGAGACAATTTCTCATAGGGGGCTTTCCATATTTCATAAATTTTGTAATCACCTTCGAATAACAATAATAGACAATAATTAAATTCATGTCTTGAAAATCTGCTTAACCTTGTAAGGTCTCTTAATCTCTTCCCAGATTCACTTTTTCTTGCTTTTATCTGAACTTTTAATCCATTTTGATCAATAGCATCGTAACCTGCGGATTGAGAGTTCAAAACTAATTTTAATCCGAAGTGGCTGCATGCAAAAATTTCCCCGACTTCTCCGGTAATTCCCAATTTTCTTTTATTTTTTGTGATTTTTTCATATTTGATGGCACAATCAACGACTTCGTTGATCAATTCAATGAGATCATTAGTTATGAGAAGAAAATCATCAGTCATGTTAGCCAACCTTTCGTCACAAGAATGGTTATTTTATCTGATTATCTAATGCCTTACAATACATTCCAATTCTTGTTCGATTACAATTATAGTAATGCCCCCAGCAGCACTCATAGCACCTAGCATATTCAGTTTCGTTTTGAAAAAAACGAAATACTCTACGATTATCTTGTGTCATTGCTGATATAGCAGTAAATAAAGTTCCATTTTTAGTTGCCAAGATAATGGAACCAATATTTTTCAATGAAGAGTATGCATTATCAAATGAATTCCTCATGGAAATGGTACCCTGATGTTTTTCGATCATTTGATTTCCCATATTAGAGATAAAATTTACATGAATTCACACAAATAAATCCGTTTCGAGCAATTTCATAAATTTATTAACATACCACATATCGGGTTCATGCCTTGTAGATCTTACTCTGATTTCATATTGAGGATTCTCTTTGTTTCTATTATCAAAGAGAATCAAACCCATACCAAATATCAAGCACAATGATTCAATTCTAGATTTATCATCCGGATTAGAACTTTTTGGAATAACGACATAGACTTTATGACTAAAAATTTTATATGCACAAGCCTGACCAAATGCTGTAATAAGTTCAGCACTGGAATTGCCCATTTTTATTTCAGACGATACAATTACCGTTTCTTCTTTTATGATATCGGTAGGCATCGGTTTAGTTATTCCAATAACGTCTGGTGTACCCCATTTATCTTTAAACTTATTTCCACCGAGAGGAATGGCTTTTGAAACCTCTTCTATATCACGTTGCAGATATTCGGCAAACGAGGGATAGAAATCTTCCTCCCTTAATTGAATTGGTTCCCCCGGAGTTGTAACAACCGGCTCAACAATTCTTTCTGGAGGTTGTGGTTCTCTAAAACTAACATGACGGAAAAGTCCTCTATCTGCTTTGTAAACCTCTTCCGGGAAAGTTGTATCCAAATTCCAGATAACCCCCCCAATCGAGTTAGGATTAATTCCTGGCAAAGAATCAAGAATCAGATTTTGTAAGTCTGTATACCTAACTCCTTGAGGATTACCTAATAAAATTTCGATAGCTTTTGAAATGATCGAATCTCTCTGAGTCGGCATAATTTCTAATTTATAATCATATTATATAAGATAATACCTGATGTCGGAAAAATTGGAATTTTGTGAAATTTTTTTAAGGAAGAATTTCCTTAACTAAAAGAATTTCCTCACCCATCAAGTCGAAAATTATTTTCCCCGCTCCTTGTCACCATATAGGAGAACAGACTTGCATTGCCGTAGAAAGGGGGTATTCCTCAATCCTTCATTTGACCCTAGTTTTGATGTTTGATTCTCGAGACCCTATATAAGCGCAATCTGTCCGCAGTGCGGGCATAAGGTTGAATTTGGCACGCTCATCGTCGATAGTGAAGGGACGTTTGTTGTGCCGGGGTGAGAGGGCAGGGTTGGGGGTATTGAAATGCGTATATTAATAAAAATGAGATCTTGTAATTCTCGTTAGTGATGTACCTGTTTTTGCTTTATCGCTAGCGTATACAGAGCCATTTCAATATCAGCAGCTGTCCATTTCCCATCCTCTCTCAGTTTATTTGTCACTAATGAATTTGGATGTGGACAAGCAACATTTTTTATATTGAGATCATTCGCGATATATCGTAGAATGTAAGTCCATTTTCCAAATTCATTCGGCCAATAGGGTTTTTCATTTGAAATTGCCGCTTGTTTTGGATCAAGAGATAAATCTAAAAGATGTTCAATTGTTTGAGATGTAGATTCCCTACCAAAAGATAAGACGATATTTCTATCGATTGACCCAAAATGAGATGGTAAAGAAAATCTAAGAACTTTACTTGTAAATGTAGGCCCGAAGTAGGAAATTTGCGGTTTGATTATCTCAATTCCATAAGCAGGGTCATCCAATACCCAAGGCGTGAATTCCTGATTATCATAGATTGAGGGAATCACTTTTTCATTGGCACACTTTACTTTTGCAATATCTGGGTGGCCCCCCCATTCACCGATTCTGACAATATGGGGACAGCTGATTAAATTATTCTTCGCTGTTTTTGTTATTTCTAATTCTAATCGGACAATATCTTTGAACCCCGTTTGCCAAGAATCATTTTTCCAAAGGTATCCTTTATATAAGGCCGGGAAATCTAGTTCGTTTGATAATTTTTTTAATTTCAATATCAGATCATCGCTAAAAAGGGCAGATTGATTTCGGGAAGGTTTATTCACTTTTACTTTTTTGAAAGTAATGGATTCACCTAATTTAATTGTTGAGGCGGACCAGCCAAGATCCATCCAAGCTGAAACATGGGGTTGCTCAATATTCTGCCACCACATCGCCCATTTATAAGCAGACGGGGGAAGATCAACCTTTATGATATCAAGGATTTCCGCATATGATAGGGTAATTTCATCGATTTGGCTCTTGTCGAGAAAAGTTATCATCCGGGCATACTTACCGCCATAGCCAACATATGTCGATTTGTAAGGGATGTAATCTCCTTTTTTTACTTCATTTTGTCCATCGTTCACTTTCAAGGAGATTTTCGCTGGAACAGATGTTTCCTTATTGATCGCGGATGTGATGAGTTTATTTTCAGGTGTCTCAATAGGTGCGGCTTTCGGGATCTCAATCGTGCATTCATTCACATGAAGTTCATGGACAATGTGATCCATGTCTTTTTGGGTGAGCGTATAGCCGGATTTTGCAAATTTCAATTTATAGATCAACGAACCTTTCGTTACAATGTCAAACCATGGGACACGTCTTAAATTGATTTGGTTTTCAGGATAATTGCTCCCAGGTTTAAAATATCCCCAAGTGGCAACTTTTCGCATGTCATATTCATCGATATGAGGAAAATGTTTCTGGCCGATATGAATCAATTTGTCAAGAAAATCAAATCTCTGTTGGCCGACTTGCCTAAATAAATTGTTGATAAGGGGAACCTTATCGCCATTTTTCGAGATGACATACCATTCACTGTTTTCATCACCATGGATCTCGCCCTCAAGGGATTTTAACTCAAGAATAACAGGTCCCTGAGGTCTTAAAAGGAGACAGTCAACTTCACCATTTGCGAGACGGAAATTTGTCACCATATAAATCGGTCCGGGGATTTCAGAAGTCTCTAAAAGTGTTTTAATCTCCAATAATTGTTCATATTCAGGAAGTTTCTCGGATGTCACCCCACAAAATGTTTTTACAATCATATTTTACCACTATTTTCCCCAATTTTATCTAATGTGTGAAAATGGTCACGTAAGTTTGAAATTGTTTCTATTGATTGAATTCACGGTTTTATTTCTTTCGAGTTATATTCTATACATAGCGACAAAAGTTTCAGGTTATGTCAGACATAATATCCGTTCAATTTGAGGAATGTACCCACTCGAAAAGATCCCTCATTCTGTTGGTCATACTTGGAAAATTATGACGCCATGTATAAATCGGGATCGGCTACTGCCTCACTACATGGTTTGGGCCCGGATAGGTATACCTTCACCCCCCGCACCGTCAAGTAATATATAAGGGAATAAAAGGAATATTTCAACATGGCTAATAGCCCGGGATTAAACTACATCGATATCTTTGCGGGATGTGGTGGGCTTTCATTAGGCTTGCATAATGCTGGATGGAAGGGACTTTTTGCAATTGAAAAAAATCCAATGGCATTTGCAACGCTCAAGCATAACCTAATTGATAATAAGCAACATTTTGACTGGCCCGAGTGGTTGCCCACTGGCCCCCATGACATAAACGAAGTTCTTGGGAATTTCCAAACAGAGCTCCGATCACTGGAAGGAAAAGTTGATCTCGTGGCGGGCGGGCCGCCTTGCCAAGGCTTCTCCTTCGCTGGCCGGAGAGATGAACAGGATCACCGGAACCAGCTAGTTGATTCATATGCAAAATTCGTCGGCCTTGTTAAGCCACAGGTTATTTTCTTCGAAAATGTTCGGGGATTCACATCAAAATTTGTCAAGAAATCATTAGAGGGTAAAGTTTACTCAGAAGAAGTAATAGATAAACTGGAAACACTGGGCTACAATGTTGATCATGATATAGTTGACTTCTCCCATTATGGGATTCCCCAAACCCGTAAACGCTTTATCCTAATCGGGGTACGTGATGGGGACGCGAAAGCATTTTTTGAAAAACTCGACCAAAACAAGGATTCATTCCTCAAGGGAAAAGGGTTGGCCCAAACAATAACTGCCAGAGAGGCGATTTCGGATCTCGAACGGCGTAATGGTGAGATAACATCCCCGGATTCCAAGAATTTCAAGGCCGGGGCATATGGGGCGATTGAGACCCCCTACCAGAAACTCTTGAGAGGATCCTATTCGGGACATTACCCTGATAGCCATAGGTTTGTCAACCATAGGAACAAGACCATCGGGAAATTCCGGTACTTCATGGAAACCTTCCCGAGGAATAAGAATTTGCCTTCAGATTCCAAAAGGGACCTGAACATAAATAAGAATTGCATCACTCCCCTTGATGCTAACCAACCAAGCCCGACGCTTACGACCCTCACCGACGACTATATCCATTATTCAGAGCCTCGTGTGCTTACGGTAAGGGAGTTTGCTCGCCTCCAGTCGTTTAATGATTGGTTCGAGTTCCGCGACAAGTATACGACGGGGGGGACGTTAAGGACCCAGGAAGTTCCCCGTTATACTCAAGTTGGGAATGCCATTCCTCCAATGTTTGTTGAGCAAGTGGGGCTTACAATTAAGGCGATGATTTAGTTTTATCATTTTTTTGTTTTTTTCGTATGGTTCTTACAATTTTTTTAATACAATCATCCAAGCTGTTCAAAATTTCATTTTCCCAAAAATGTATGATAACCCACCCCTCTTTTTGGAGATGTTGATCGTGTTTTTTATCCCTTTCAATATTTCTCTCAATTTTTTCCAGCCAAGAGGGAGTCAAGCGTTCTTTCCACTTATCAAAATCCTTACCATGCCAGAAATCCCCATCGCAAAAAATTATAACCTTGTATTTAGTAAAAACAATATCCGGTTTCCCAGGTAATTTCGTATTAACACGATAACCGCGGATCCCCTCCTTCCAAAGCGCCTTGCGTAACATTATCTCAATTTTTGTGTCCTTGCCTTTAATTGAGGCCATTATCTTACTGCGTTTTTCTGGTGTGAAGATATCTGCCATAATCCTGAAGCACTAAAGAAATTTGTTTATATTCTTGTTTTATTTAATATATCATCTCGATCTTCTTTTGATTCATTTTAAGGATTTTTTATAATTAGGAAGATTAATCATTTGAATCCCCCATAAGGATATTTTAATAATTTATTACGGTGGGAAAATGGGAGAATCCGAAGGGAACAAAGAAAAAATCGGGAATATTGATCTTACACCAAATCCTCGTGTTTTAAGAATGTTGGGGCAAATTGAATTTGATAATTGGCAATGCATTGCTGAATTGATAGACAACTCCATTGATGCAATTATGGATCAGGGTAGTGGCGTTGTTGGGGTTAGCACCCCATCGAGGTCGGAATTTGACAATAGGCCTGATCCAGCTATTAAAGTTTGGGATGACGGCCCGGGAATGTCACCCGAGGTTCTTGAAAAAGCATTAAAAGCTGGATATTCTGGCAATGACCCTCTCTCTAAGTTAGGTCTTTTTGGGATGGGTTTCAATATCTCAACAGCTCGTTTAGGACGATCAACCGAAGTCAGGACGACTATAAAAGGTGAAAATTTCTGGACATCGGTCACAATTGACTTTAATGAGATGGAAAAAAGTGGCAATTATTTCAGGCCACTGTATAAAATAAAAAAAAGTGATCCGGATTTACATGGCACAATAATTACAATAACAAAATTATCCGATAGGGTAAGAACAATAAAGACACAAAGTACAGTAAAAAAGGTCTTATCAAGAATTTATAGTCCAATTCTTCAATCAGGCAAAATTAAAATCGTTATTGACGGGGAAGAATTAACTAGCCGTGGATTATGCGTTTGGGGCAAAAACCGGTATGTGGAGAGAGATAACGAGAAAATTCCCGCCCGAATTGAAATCAATGAAAATCTTGGTAAGGAGTATTTTTGTAAAAATTGTTGGGAATGGATAAAAGATGTCCAAGCTCAGGATGATATCCAACATGTAATTTGTCCCCAATGCAAAGATCCTTCAAGTGTTATAATTAAAGACAGAAAACTTACCGGGTGGGTGGGGATCCAACGTTTTTTTGATATGCAAAATTACGGGCTTGATTTAATCCGTAATGGTAGGGTTATCGAACCATTGTCGAAATCCTTTTTTTATTGGTATAATCCCGTTTCAGGAGAAAAAGAGTTAGAATATCCTATTGACACGACATACTGGGGCGGTCGGATCGTTGGGGAGCTCCACATTGATTTTGTACCTATAACATACATGAAAGATCATTTTGAGAAAGCAGATAAAAGATGGAAAGAAGTTGAGAGGAAAATACGGGGTGATGGGCCATTAAGGCCCGATATTGCAAAAGAACACCATTATGATAAAAATAATACACCCATTGGTTTATTGTTTAGCGGGTATAGAACGGGAAGAGAACCTGGAAAGAAAAACCTAGTCCCTGGGAAAATTGACACCCATAACCAGGTGAAAGGTATGAATACCGAAATCCTCCCGTGGGTAGAGAAATATTACCAAGGAGACGCTGAATATCTCGAAGATACAAAATGGTGGGAAGCAGTTGAGATCGCTGAAATGGCAAAACGTTCATCAGGGGGATCCGAAAGTGCCTTACCGGTCCCTAAAAGCTTCACACCTTCTTCGGATTCAACCTTAACAAAAAATGAAGATGGTATTATTCCACAGGTTAATGGCAAAACACAAGAGTATTTGGGTGTTCCAAGTGAAGTAAATAGATTTGAAAAAGATCCGATTTTATCCCAAGAATATAATATAGATGAAATCGGCGAAGTACCAATAATAATCGATGTTTATAAATCAATATCAGGATCTATCGATAATACGCCAATGAAATTAGATAAAAAATCGAAAGATAAGTTTGAAGTGATTTATGATCCCACTCACCCGATATTTAAAGGATATAACTTTGAACCCCTGGATCTAATCCTACTGGAATTATCCCAAGTCCTTAACCAAAGAAGAGATGATCCGAAAGAATGGCCAACATCTAAGATTTTTTTCCTATTAAAGAAAAAATATTCAGCTGAGAAACGTTTATCACCTACTACTCTGTCAGAAAAATCAAACGAAATGCTGACTGCAATTAAAAAATTTTTAAGTTTAAAAAATATTAAAATGGCTCCTGGTACAATTAGCCCGTTAGTCATTGATGAAATGCGTAAAAACGTATTGTCACGAATTGGTAAGGGAGAGCAGGAAGTAAAAAAATTACTAAGGACTACACAATATATCAATTATGCACCAGATGAGGAAATCCTAAATATTTTTAATAAAATGCCGGAAATTTTCTTTGATAGTGGTTTTTGGAACCGTCCATTCAAGACTTTAGGCACAGAACAATTACAGGAAGAGGTATCGAGATCCTTTTCTGGGTATATTACCGATCTTTTGTGGTTAAAAAAAGAAGCAAAGGATTACGATCCCGAATTATTATCTAATGATATCGAATACCGTCTCCAGAGAGCGGCATTTAGCCTGAAACTTTTGGAGGTTTATCGTGAGTAATCCAGACAATTCTGGATTTTTATCTTATAAAAGGATTGAAAAGGGTCCCTGGCAAGCACTTGAAAGAGCAATTGCCCGATTGTTTGAACATATTGGATGGTCCCGTGCAGCACTTATCGGCGGCCCAGGAGATCATGGGGGAGATATTATTGTCTCTGATGAAAACGAGGATTTTATTATCCAAGTAAAATTCAAGAAAGATAGCTCAAGTGCATTGGGTAAAAATTCAATTTCTGAAATTAAAGAAGCAATGGATTTTTATTCAATTGATAAAGGATATATCGCGACAAATAGTCGGTTATCTTCTTCGGCAAACGAGTATCTTATTGAATTGGGCAAAACGGGTTACAATATTAAAAAAATTGAAGGGATCACTTTATTGAATTATTACCAGAAACTTCCAAGATTTCCCAAAAACGAATACACCCCATATCCATATCAAGTCCAGATAATTGATTCCCTTTGGCATTGCTATTCAAGTAGGACTAAAAAAACATTGGTGATCTTAGCAACAGGATTAGGAAAAACATTTATTGCTGGGATATTCATCCGAAGAGTCTTGCATGATAAACCAACCGCTCGCATCCTCATTATTGCAAACCAACGCGCCTTGATTAACCAATTCGATAAGGCATTATGGAAGCATTTACCCAAGGAAATAAGCACCCATATTTGGGACAGCACCGAAAAACCGGCATATAATGAAGGCATAACACTTGTAACATTCCAAACACTAATTAATTTTTTAAATCGTGACGTGGATCTTGGTGCTTTTGATATCGTTATTGTTGATGAAGCTCATCATGCCCCTTCAGTAACTTACAGGGAAGTAATCGAAAAATTAGATTATAACTTTTTATTCGGGATGACAGCTACACCTTGGAGAACGGATGAGAAGGATTTATTTGATATTTTTGGTCCACCTTGTAATAAATGTGTTATCGATATAGTCCAAGCATTAAAAAATGGATATCTTTCCAAAGTGGAATACCGGTTATTTTGTGATAATCTTGACTGGGATCTTATACATTCCAAATCAAAGAAAAAATATTCCATCAAAGAACTAAATAAAAAATTGTTTTTACCGGAAAGGGATGAGGAAATAATTGAGGAAATTAAAAAGGTATGGAAAGAGAACTCTCCAAAAAGGGCGATCATATATTGTGCCAGTATTGATCATGCCAAATTAATGGAAGATAAGTTAAGAGAGAACGGATTTACTGCTAGATGCCTTCATAGCGATTTGGATTTAAGAGAATCTGAAAGAAGGTTAAGAGAATTCAGACGAGGAAAAATCCAAATTTTAACTTCAATGAATATGCTCAATGAAGGTATTGACATACCAGAAGTGGATTTAATTATTTTCTTGAGAGTTACCCATAGTAGGATAATTTTCTTACAACAATTGGGAAGAGGTTTGAGGCTCGCAGAAGGAAAAGAAAAAGTATTGATTCTTGATTATGTTGCAGATATAAAACGTATCGCAGCCACCGTTGAAATTGACAATGAAGTTAGTAAGGATCGCGATAAGGAAATCCTCCGTGATAATTTTGGAATAACATTCTCTTCACAAGATGCAAAAAATTTCTTCGATGAATATTTACGGGATAGAGCACAAATAATCGAAGACGATTCTGATGATAAAATAATTCTATTCCCTTCATAAAATTCCATTTTATTTTCCCAACTCTTGTTTTATCCACTCCTATTTTTAAAGTATTTTTTTCGAGCAATTGAATTATTTTGGTGATTGGGTAAAGTCCACCACCCTTATTCCCACCGCCCACCAACATCTCCAATAACCACCCCCCCAAAACAGCCCTTCTTTTCACCGTACCCGTGCCAGACCCCCGGGCACTCCCTTTTCCGCCTCCCAATAGCGTACAATAACGTTTATTTTCCCCGGAAAATTGCACCCCGTTTGCCATAAAACGGCAAATTTTTCGGTATTTTCAAAACATGTGCAAAAATGTACCAGAATTTGCATCCTGTTGTATTCCGGATACCCCAAAAACCCCAATCGGAGCCCAATGCGGCCCCGGATTGGAGGGC
>Ga0315274_10012897_pt1 | contig 11905 bp, 7 predicted proteins | sample YL17G02_20_MG_FD_203700 | JGI IMG/M metagenome (GOLD analysis project Ga0315274, IMG submission 203700) | Sediment microbial communities from Yellowstone Lake, YNP, Wyoming, USA - YL17G02_20 | ecosystem: Environmental > Aquatic > Freshwater > Lake > Sediment | place: USA: Wyoming | collected... | reverse complement strand
GGTTCTCCCGCCCGCTCGACCAGAGGAGCCGCCCCGACGGGTCCAGGCACGCCAACTGGTTCCCGAGCGCGCCGGCCTCCTTCGCCATCACGCCGTAAAAGTGGCCTCCGTAATAGATAGGCGTGTGGTGTTCGGTGCTGAACTCCTTCGCCTCCAGCCGCAGCACCTCCTCCGCCGCAAACCGACATCGCTCCTGGCGGACTTGGAGCACCAGGCTCCCCGTCCCGTAGCCGCCCGTCAGAAAGAGCCGACCGTCCCCGAGCGCGAGCGGCGAGGGGCAGTTGGCGAAGTTCACCTTCCACGGGTGGGTCCAGAGGATTTCGCCCGCTTTCCACGCGGGTCCGTCCTCGGCCGCGACGCCCGCCACGCCCCCGCTCGCCGCATAGACGTACTGCCGCACGCCGTCCACGTCGAAAGGCATGACGGACGTGTGCGTCATCTGCCAACCGTTCGGGTTCGGCGTCTTCCAGGCGACCGTGCCCGTGTCGCAATCGACCGCCATCAGGAGGGCCGAAGGCCCCGCCGGCGCGAGGATGGCCCGGCCGCCGTCCACCAGCGGGCACTGGCCCGAATACCATCGGGGCTCCTGCGTGCCGAACTCGCGCACCAGGTCCAGCGCCCACCGGAACGCGCCCGTCCGGGCGTCCACGCACATCACGTGGCACTTCGGCCCGAGCGTCACGACGCAGGAGTCCGTCACCGCTGGGACCGTCCGCGAGATGCCGTGGTTCGGCTGAATCGGGACCTTGTACCATCGCCGCCAGATCTCGCGCCCGTCGGCCAGCGACAGGCAACGCAGGCAATCGCCCTTCGCCTCTTCGTCGTAATCCAGAAGGTACACCCGGCCCTTGTGCACGGCGGCGCCGGCGTATCCTTCGCCCACGGCAATGGACCAGAGGACCGGCGGCCCGTCGGCCGGCCACTTCCGCGCCAGACGCACGTCCTCCGGGCTGATGCCGTCGCGGTTCGGGCCCCGGAAGGCGGGCCAGTCGCCCGGCCAATCGGCCGGCTCGCCCGACGACGCCAGAAACTCGCCCGGAAACGACACCTCGAACGCCGCCGGACGCTCCCCGAACGTCGCCACACGCTCCTCCAGATCCGCCGGCGCGCCGACGCGCAGCCAGCGAGCGACCAGCGCCGCCCCGGCCGCGGCCAGGACGATCGCCACCCCCACGCTCACCCAAACACGCTTCATAACGTCCTTCCGCAGGAGAACTTGCGACGCCGCGACATTCTACGCCGCGCACGCTCTTCCGTCACCCCCCTAAACCTATAGCGCCACTTTGCGCGGCGGGTTCGCCGCCCCGCTTGCGGGGCGCTGGCTGTTCGCAGCGCGGGGCAAGCCCCGCGGCGAACCCCCCTCACCCTGGCCCTCTCCCACCGGGGGAGAGGGAATTGAAACAGCCTCTAAACGGACCGGACGGCCGGTTTACTCGTTGCGAAGGGCCGCCAGCAACGGACCGCCAAGCGCCCATCGGGCCGCCAGGTACGTCCACACCAGGCCGCTCGCCGCCACCCCTAACACCACGAGCGCCAGCGACCCGGTCGGCGCCGGAGCGCCCGGCGTTGCCAGCGCCGGCGCGACCGCCACCAGCGCCGCCGCCACCCCGCACCCCAGGCCCAGCGCCAGCAGGCCCCAGTGTTCCCACACGATGAGCCACTCGAGCGCCCCGCGCGAGAACCCCACCGCCCGCAGAAGCGCCAGTTCCCCGCGCCGCTCCAGCACGTTCCTCATCACCACCATCCCCAGGCCGGCCGTCCCCAGGAGGAGGCCCAGGCCGCCCAGCGCCTGGAAGATCGCGAGGTACGTGTTCTCGACCGCCAGGAAGTCGGCCAGGCGTTCGGGCGCCGGCTGGACTGCGAGCCCCGCCCCCGCCAGCGCGCGCGCGAGCGCCCGCCCCGCCTCTTTAGATCGCCCCGCCGGCGCATCCACCAGGAACATCCGGTACCCGCTCTCCGACGGAAACTTCTCGATGAACGCTTCCTCGGAAATGATGAGACCGCCTTGGAGCATCGACCCGGCCAGCGATCCGACCAGGCGAATCGAAAACGTCCGGCCGCGCTCGTCGGTGTAAGGCAACACATCGCCCACCTTCTTGCCGAGCGACCACGTAATCGTCGCCGCGTCGCCGACGGCCGGAACCGCCTCGTCGCCCGCGCGCCGCTCCAGCAGCCGCCAAGGGTCTCCCGCGGGCGCCCCCTCGACCGTCTTCGCGAACGTGAACCGCGACTCGAGCGCCGCCGGCCGAACGCCCGCGAGCCGCGGCCGGGTCACACGGTTCAGGTTCAGGCAACTCGCGTCGTCCGCCTCGTGCACCCGCAGGGGGACGACGGCGACCCCTTCCATCGCCGCCGCGTCCAGACCGACCGCTTCCTGCGCTTTGGGGTCGGCGAGGTCGCGGGTGATCGGCAACGACGCTTCGGCATAGAGCGCGAATCCGCCGGTCCCGGAGCGCCTGTCGGCGGCGTCGGCCAAGGGGCTGCGGCGATTCGCACCCACCGCAATCACCAGGAACGACCCGCACGCGACGAGCGCCACCGTCGCCAGGCTCCGCCCGCGCCGCCGCGCCGCGTTCCGCCAGCCCAGGCCGTTCAGCGTCAGCCGGGCCGCCACGCTCGATCGCTCGATCGCCGCCAGAAGCGACCGCGCCAGACCCAGGCCCGCCGCCAGAAGCATCGCCCCCGCCGCAAAAAAGAACGCCGCCTGCCCCTCGCCGCGCACCGCCACCACGATGCCGACCATCCCAAACGCCCCCGCCGCCGCCCCGACCGACACCCAGAGCCCCACCCGCCGGCCCTCGCCGCGCGGCGGCGCCGACGCATGCGCGTCCTGGGCGTCGCCCGCCAGCAGCGCCCGCGCGGGCCGGCGCGCCTGACGCCTCACCCCCAACCAGATCGAGCCCATCGCCACTGCCATGCCGGCCGCCACGCCCACGGCCAGCGTCTTCGGCTCCGCGTGATAGGTGAGCGACGGCGTCCCGCCGACCGCGCCGCTCCAGACCGTCGAAAGCGCCACGAGCACCGCCCGCGTGTACCACACGCCGAGACCCAGGCCCACGACCGCGCCGACGGCCGCCAACACCGCCCCTTCCGCGAGCAGCAACCGGCGCACGCGCCGCGGCGGAAACCCGAGCGCCAGCAGCGTCCCCACCTCTTCCAACCGCTGCTCCACGCCGAGCGAAAACAGGAGGCCCATCAGAATCAACGCCGCCACCAGCAGAAACATGCTCAGGCTCAGGAAGAGTTGCCCGAAGTCCAGCGCCTGGTCGCTCGCCGCCAGCGCCTCGGCCCGCACCGGCCGGAAGAAAAGCCCGACCGCCGACGGATCCAATTTTTCCCGGAGGCGGTCCGCGATCGCCTTTTCGCCGGTCGGCGAAGCAGCCCACCGAATCGCCGTCAGGTCCCCGAAACGGTTCGCCCACATCCGCCGACCCGCCGCCAGCGTCACGAGCGCCTTCGGAGTCCCGCGGTGGTCGTCCCAGTACTGCTCGTCCTCCGGCCGAATCTTGCGGGTGTCAACGAAATCCTGCTGCTCCCAGTCCCGGCAATTCTCCTTGTCCGCGAGGCCCGGGAACCTCGGCATCAGCGTGCGGTCGGCCTCCGGCGGTTCCGTGGGAATAACGGCGCGGACGCGAAAGCGAGCCGGCCCGGCCGTCCGCACCGTCCGACCCGGACCGACGACGTAATAGGTCATCTGGACCGAGTCGTCCGGCTTCGCGCCGAGTTCCTTTTCAAGCCACGCGTTGATGAGAATCTCGTCGTCCTTCATGTCCGGCGGGACGGGAGACGGTGGCCCGCCCGCCCCACCGGGGTCGAGCGGTCCCATCGCCGCGACGAACGCGTACGGCACCGACCGCTCGCCGAGGCGAATCTCGTTCACGAGGTACGCGAGGACCCCCATCGCGCCGGGGCCGCGCGCCGCCTCAACCACCGCCTGCTCCAGAAAGATGCGCCCCGAGCGCAACTCGAGCACGCCTTTCACCGGCCGGTCCAGCGCCAGGTCCGCGTCCGCTCGCCACGTCTCGCCACGGCGAGTCGCTTGTGGCGACGAGTCGCCTGCGGCGACCGGTTGCCAGACCTCGCGCAGCGCGGCGTCGGCGGCTTCGGGCGTCACGTTCGTCCCTTCCCGCCCGGCCACCAGGAGCATGTTGGCCCGGCCCGGCCGGCCCGCCTTCTCCTCGAGCGCGCCCAGCGGAAGGAACGCATTCGACGGCGGAACGGGATTCAACTGGAGGCTGAACCGCCCGAGTCGGCCGTCCGGCGCGACGGACGCCACCTTCACCCACATCGCCTCCGAGGCATCCGCGTCGGCGGAGAGCGGCGCGTCGCGCGGCAGCGCGCTCGGCTTCTCGACGCGAAGGCGAATCATGTCGCCCACCCCCACGCCGAGCCCGCGCGCCGCACGCTCGTTCAAGATCACTTCGCCTTCCGCGCACGGCGGCGCGGCGTCTCGCCACGTCGAGTCGCCTGCGGCGACCGGGCCCGCGAGCGACCAGAACGCGCCCTCCACCCCGAGCACCTGGACCGGATTCAGATCGACCCGCGCGTCGCCCTGGCCGCGCGAGGCGCTCCCGCGGAGCGCCAGCACCGGCGCAACCCGCGCGGCGAGGCGGCCGGCCAGGTCGTCGGCCAGCGCCGCGCGGAAGTCCCGGCCCGGAGTCGCCAGCGCCAGGTCCGTCTCGCCGAGGCGCTCGAGCGCCAGCCGCTTCAGGGTGTACGGCACGGAATCGCCGACGGCCAGCGCGCCGACGAGGACGGCCACGCTGACGGCGGCGCCGAGCGCGACGCCCAGGTGCGTCCGCCAATAGAACCGCAGGCTCCGTTGGACGAGCGTCGCCCCCGTCACGCGTCGGCCTCCTTCGGCACAAGCACGCCGTCCTCGAGTTCGAGCGTGCGGCCCATGCGAGCGGCGAGCGTCTCGGCGTGCGTCACCACGACGAGCGTCACGCCTTCCTCCTCGTTGAGTTCCGCCAGCAGCGCCATGAGGTTCTCGGCCGTCCGGCGGTCGAGCGATCCGGTCGGCTCGTCGGCCAGGAGGAGCGCCGGCCGATTCACCAGCGCCCTCGCCACGGCGACGCGCTCCCGCTCGCCGCCCGACAGCCGGCCCGGACGAAAGGCGAGCCGGTCGCCCAGCCCGACCCGCGCCAGAAGCCGCTCCGCGCGCAGCAGCGCTTCCTCCCCGGCGGGACGTTCCGCTTTTTCCGCGCCGTCGCCGCCGACCAGCGTCGGCACCAGCACGTTCTCCAGGACCGTGCACTGGGGCAGCAGATGGTGCAGTTGAAAGACGAAGCCGACCCGCCGGTTCCGAAACCGCGCCAGGTCCGCGTCGTTCAAGTCCGCGAGGTCGCGTCCCTCAAAAAGCACGCGGCCGCCCGACGGCCCATCCAGACCACCCATGAGGTTTAGGAGCGTACTCTTGCCGGACCCCGAGGGACCGACGACGGCCAGGGACTCCCCCGCCGCCACGCGCAGGTTCACGCCCCGCAGGACCTCCAGCCCGCCGTCCGGCCCGCCGGTCTCATACCGCTTGGCCACGTCCACGAGTTCAAGAATGGTTTCCGCCATCGTCACACCCCCACAATGGTCTGTTCGAAGACCGCGACCACGTCGCGTGCCGTCCGCCGCGCGTCGAACTTCTCGGCCACGGCCCGCCGGCCGCGCTCCGCCATGGCCTGCGCCTTCTCCGTATCAAGCAGGAGCGCCGCCAGCGCCTCGGCGAGCGCCGGAGGATCGTTCGGCTCCACGAGCAGTCCGCCGCCCGTTTCCTCCACGAGTTCGACGATTCCCCCGTGCCGGGGCGCCACGACCGGAACCCCCGACGCGAGGGCCTCCAGGACGTACATCCCGTAGGCCTCGGGCCGTTTCGTCGGCACCGAGAGGACCGAGAGCGTCCGCAGAAAATCCTGCCGTTGCCCCCGGCCGAGGTTCGGCAAAAACTCGGCGTCGGCCTCGAGGGAGCGCGACGCCAGACGCCGACGCGCCTCCTCAATCCCCTTCGCGTTCCCCGCCGGGTGGCCGCCCGCGGCACGAAGTCTCAGGTTCCGCAGGCCGGGGCGATTCTTCAGGTCCGCGAACGCCCCGACGAGCGCCCCCAGGTCCTTGTTCGGCTCCGCCGCGCCCAGGAAACCGATCACCGGCGGGTCCGGCCGCGCTTCCGCCGGGCGGTATCCTTCCGGATTGATCCCGTAACGCACCACGGCGACGCGGGCGGGCTCCAGATTCAGCCGGTGGATCATCGCATCGCGATAATAGGAACTGACGGCAACGAACCCATCGACCTCGGCCGCGCAGGCGCGAAGCAGGTCCCACACCGATCCGCGGTGAGTCGGCGGCAACGCGTCGAGGAACGCATCTTCGTCCTGAAGCAGGCAGACGACGGGCACGCCCACCGCCTCGCGGATCGGCCGCGCCAGAGCCGCCAGGAGCACGTTCGACAGGCAGACGACGTCCGGCCGGTGCCGGCCGGCGAGGTATTCGACCAGGCGGCGGACCTCCTTGGCCTGGCGGCCCGCCTCGCCGCGCAGCATCGAGAGCGTCGTCTCGCCCAACTCGTGAGCGCTGGTCATGCCCGCCTTGCGCGACACCCACTCCAGCAGCCTCCGCGAGTCGAAGAGCCGATCGAGCCATCGCGGCGTCTTGCGGAAGAAGGACGATTTCTGCTGTAGATATACATTGATGCCGCCGAAGAACATCGGCGTCTCTTTGACGGCGGCCTGGCCGTCGGCGAGGAGAGGCAGGTAGAGCGGCACGAGGTCGGCGTCGTGGCCCAGGGCGCGCCAGGCCTCGTTCAGGTCGTAATCGCGCAGGCAGTTCTCGCAGTAGAAGATGTTGCACGTCCCGGGGACGAGTTGCGCGATCTTCATCCGGCCCCCTGCTCCGCCATCCGCCCGACCCACCGCCGCCGGCGCCGGACCTCTAATTCTACAACGCTATCTCAACGCAGAGATCGCGGAGAACGCAGAGATAACCTCTTGTTTCACAACAACTTGTCCCGGCGCGCCGGGGCACGGTTCGCCGCCCCGCTTGCTTGCCACGCCGAAGCCTATGGCGAAGGCGGGCGGGGCGCTGGCTGTTCCGAGCGCGGGGCAAGCCCCGCGGCGAACCCACCGCGCGAAAAAGGGCGAGGCCGACTATTGAAAAACCGATGGGGCGGGCTACAATGCATCCGTGTTGCGGATCGAGCGTGGGCAGTAAGGAGGCATCGGATGGCACGGAAGCACTTGATGGGCTTGGTGTCGGTTCTGGTGATCGGGGGCCTGCTGGCGTGGGCGTTTGCCGAGGCCGTCCCGGACAAGGGCGCCGACGACAAGATCTTCGGGGAGTACGACCGATTCATCGAGATCCTGCGGGTGGTCCAGAAGCAGTACGTCCGGGACGTGGACGCGCACGAGATGTTCAAGAACGCGATCCGGGGGATGTTGAGCGGCCTGGACCCGTTCTCCAACTACGTTCCGGAGGAGGAGGCGGACGAGTTCAACAAGTTGACGCGCGGGAAGTTCGGCGGCATCGGGATCCAGATCGGGATGATGCGGGGCATGCTGATGGTCATCAGCCCGCTGGAGGATACGCCGGCGTTCGAGGCCGGCGTGCTGGCGGGCGACATCATCCTGGAGATCAACGGCAAGACGGCGGACGGCATCACGCTGAACGACGCGGTCAAGATCCTGACCGGCGAGCCGGGAACGCAGGTGAAGATCAAGGTTCGCCACCTGACGGGCGAGATGGCGGACATCACCGTCACGCGGGCCGTCATCGAGGTGCACACCGTGAAGGGCCCGAAGCGCGATGCCGAAAACCAGTGGGCGTGGATGCTCGACCCGGAGAGGAAGATCGCGTACGTGCGCCTGACGGGGTTCGTGGACAACTCGTCCGACGAACTGCGAGCGGTGCTCGAAAGGCTCGTCGCGGACGGGGTGAAGGGCCTCGTGCTGGACCTGCGGTTCAATCCGGGCGGGCAACTGCGTGTGGCGGTCGATGTGTGCGACCTGTTCATCTCCGAGGGCGTCATCGTCCAGACGAAGGGCCGGACCGCCCCCCCCTGGGAAGCGGTTGCCAAGAAGGAGGGGACCTTGCCTTACTTTCCGATGGTCGTCCTGGTGAACCCCTTCAGCGCCAGCGCCAGCGAGATCGTCGCGGGGTGTCTTCAGGACCACAACCGGGCGATCGTCGTCGGCGAGCGGACCTTCGGCAAAGGAAGCGTCCAGAACCTTATCCCGCTGGAGGGCGACAAGGCGATGCTGAAACTGACGACCAGCAAGTATTATCTGCCGAAGGGGCGCAACATCCATCGCGAGGAAAACATGACCGAGAAAGACGAGTGGGGCGTCGTGCCCGACATCCTGGTGCCGGTGAAACCGGAGGAATACGTCGCGGTCGTCCGCGCGCGCCAGGAAGCCGACGTCATCCACAACGGCAACGGCGGCGCGGGCAAGGAGGGAGCAGCGCCCGAGTCGGCCCCGCCGACGCCCGAGTCGGCCCCGCCGGCGCCCGAGCGGCCGCCGGCCCCGGGTTCGGAGGGGCTTGAGGAGGAACTTTTGCCGCCGGTGCCCGGCGCCGCGCCCGCAGCGCCGCAGGCCGCCCCCGCGGCCGCGCCGACCGACCGGCAATTGGAGCGGGCGCTCGACGTCCTGCGGAGCATGGACGTCATCGAGAAGTATCTCAAGAAGGCCGCCTAATCGCTACTTTGTCAACTCCGCTCCTCGACAGGAAAGCGGAGGCGCGGTGGCCATTCTTGGCCACCGCGCGGCGGGCAAGAATGCCCGCCGCGCTATCCCCTCTCTCGGGAGCGCGGGCCCCAAGGCCGATGAAGATCCTGGGCATCGAAACCTCGTGCGACGAGACGTGCGCGGCGGTCGTTTCGGACGGCCGCCGCGTCCTTTCCAGCGTCGTCGCCACCCAGATTGAAATCCATCGCAAGTACGGCGGCGTGGTGCCGGAGATCGCCTCCCGGGCGCACATCGAGGCGCTGGTGCCCGTGGTGGCGGAGGCGCTCCAGGAGGCCCGCACGCCGGCCGACGCCCTCGACGCCGTCGCCGTCGTCCACCGTCCCGGCCTCATCGGGTCGCTCTTGCTGGGCCTCACGGCGGCGAAGACGCTGGCGTGGCTTCGCGGGGTTCCGCTCGTCGGCGTCAACCACATCGAGGGCCACATCTACGCCGCCTGCCTCGAGCGGGACGCGCTCCCGTTCCCCTGTGTCAGCCTGATCGTCTCCGGAGGCCACACGAGCCTTTATCGCTCCGAGGGCCCGGCCGACCATCGGCTGCTCGGCGCGACGACGGACGATGCGGCCGGCGAGGCGTTCGACAAGGTCGCCAGCCTCCTGGGGCTCGAATATCCGGGCGGGCCGAGCATCGACCGCGCCGCCGAAGGCGGAAATCCGAAGGCCGTCACGTTCCCGCGCTCCTGGCTTGGTCCGGACTCGTTCGACTTCAGTTTCAGCGGCCTGAAGACGGCGGTCCTGTACCACGTGCGAGGGAAAGGAGCGGAGGCGAAGCGGCGCGCGACGCTTCTCGCACCCGAGGAAACGGCCGACGTCGCCGCCAGTTTCCAGGAGGCCGTCGTCGACGTCCTCGTGACGAAGACCCTTCGCGCGGCGGAAGCGTCGGGCGTGGACCGGGTGATCGTGGGCGGAGGGGTGGCGGCGAATCGGCGTCTGCGCGCCCGGTTCCAGGAAGAAGCCGGCCGTGCGGGGATCGAGGTGCTCCTGCCCGCGATGCGATTCTGCACGGACAATGCGGCCATGGTCGCCGGGCTGGCCTACCATTACGCCCGTGCCGGCCGATTCGCCGACCTGGACCTCGAGGCGCGGGCCGACTGACGCGCATCCCGCGACCAGGGGCTGAAATCCATTGCCAGGGCCGTCCGGGCCCCTATAATCTCGGACTCTGACGGATTTCAGGGAATGGCCTCTCTGGCCAAGTCTCCGATGGAGCCGCCTGGCCGATGACGGTACTCAGCGAACGGGCGGAACCGCGCCAGCCCACCTGGAAGATCGCCGTCAAGGTCCTCCTGGTGCTCGTGCTGCTGTACTTTTTCCTCGGCGGCACGGCCATGATGGGCGAGGGCCTGAAGACCCTCGGCAAGAACCCCGACTACGACAAGCACGCGACCGAAGGTGCGAAGAGCCTGGAGTACCGCCCCGTCGTCTATCGGGTTTTCGGCTACGCGGATAACCCCCTCGTGGGTCTGTTTGTCGGCCTGCTGGCGACGAGCATCTTCCAGAGTTCCTCCTTTACGACTTCGTTTACGGTCGCGCTGGTCGTCACGACTCCGCTCACGCTCCACCAGGCCATCTTCATCATCATGGGTGCGAACATCGGCACCAGCGTCACGAACACGGGCGTCTCCTTCACGCACGTCCGCCGGCGCGACGAGTTCGAGCGAGCCTACGGCGCCGCCATCGTCCACGACTTCTTCAACACCCTCTCCGTCCTCCTCCTCTTCCCGACGGAGTGGCTGGTCTGGCGGCTGACGGGAAAGGGCCTGCTCGAGCGGCTGGCCGTCTGGATGGCCTCCGTGTTCTACTCCGGCGCGCCGACCGGCGAGGAACCGACGAACTTCCTCAAGGAAGGCGTCAAGCCGCTCGTCGAGGCCGTCACGCGGCTGCTCGAAGGAGGTCTCGGGCTGGGGCACGTCGCCGCCAGCATCACGCTGATGGTGCTCGGCGTGGTGTTTCTGTTCGCGGCCCTTTTGCTCATGACGATGGCGCTGCGGAGCCTCATCATGAAGCGCGTCGAGCGGTTCTTCGACCGCGTCCTGTTTCGCAACGACCTGACGGCCTATGTGGTGGGGCTTCTTTTGACGGCCACCATCCAGTCCTCGAGCGTCACGACGTCGTTGCTGGTTCCGCTGACAGGCGCTGGCCTTCTGACGTTGCGCCAGGTCTTCCCTTACACACTCGGGGCGAACCTCGGGACGACCGTGACGGCCCTGATTGCCAGTTTCGCCACCGCCGCCGACACGCCCGCCCAGGCGCAGATCGGCATCGCCCTGGCCTTCAGCCACATGCTCTTCAACGCCATCGGCTCCTTGGTCTGGTATCCGCTGAGGTTTGTTCCGATCGGCATCGCCAAGTGGTGGTCGCACCAGGCGGCCCGGTCGCGGTACTTTGCCGTCCTCCACGTGACCTTGTTCTTTTTCGTGTTGCCGATCGTCGTGATTGGGCTATATTGGCTCTTTGGATAGGCGTACACAGGCGAGGGTGAAAACGATGTTGCGCGAACTTTTGGCGGCCTGGCGGGGCAAGGACGCCCTCGGCCAGATGTTCGAAGAATTCGACCGCATGCTCGACGAGACCCACTGGATGTTCCAGCAGGCCGTCGAGGTCTTCTTCAGCCGCGTCGATTGGCAGGCCGTTCAGGACCCCCTCTACCGGCGCGACCAGCAGGTCAACCGCCTCGAACAGTCCATCCGCTCCGAGATCGTCAAGCACCTGACGGTCCGCCCCGACGCGAATCTGGCCGCCTGTCTGATCCTCATGAGCGTCGTCAAGGACGCCGAACGCATCGGCGACTACTGCAAAAACATCTTCGAGGTCGGCAAGTTCTACACGCGCGAGTTCACCACCCGACGCTACCTGGATCCCCTCGAGCGCATCCGCTCCCAGACGGAGGAACTGTTCACCCTGACGAAGGAGGCCTTCGGCCAGAGCGATATGGGCAAGGCCCGAAAGGTCATTCAGACGTTCGGCCAGGTCGGCAAGGAATGCGAACTCGTGATTCGGCAACTTCTGCGCGAGCGCGACACCGTCCCCACCGACGAGGCCGTGGCCTATTCGCTCCTCTCGCGGCACCTGAAGCGCATCGGGGCGCACCTGGCGAACATCGCGACCGCCGTCGTCTCGCCGGTCCATCGGATCGACTACGTGGACGAGCCCGAAGAACCCGAATCCACCTGAGCCCTCTCG
>Ga0315274_10012895_pt1 | contig 11906 bp, 12 predicted proteins | sample YL17G02_20_MG_FD_203700 | JGI IMG/M metagenome (GOLD analysis project Ga0315274, IMG submission 203700) | Sediment microbial communities from Yellowstone Lake, YNP, Wyoming, USA - YL17G02_20 | ecosystem: Environmental > Aquatic > Freshwater > Lake > Sediment | place: USA: Wyoming | collected... | reverse complement strand
CTATAACGATTCATTTGCCACAGGACCACAACCCACAATTGCCGCGATTAAATCTTTTAATGAACCGGAAACTCTGATTTTAGGAGGAAGCGATAAAGGCTTAAATTACGATGAATTGGGAAAGGTAATCGGGGAAACCAAAAACATAAAAGCAATTATTCTTATCGGTCAGATTGCCGGTGTTATTAAAAAATCAATATCGAAATTCAATTACAAAGGGAAAATGTTGGAGTTGGGAAAAACCAATATGAAGAAAATTGTTGAAACGGCTTATCAAAATACTTCCAATGAAGGAGTGGTCATTCTTTCTCCTGCCGCCGCCTCTTTCGATATGTTTAAAAATTATAAAGATAGGGGAGATAAATTCAAAGAAGCTGTCCAAAATTTATAATGGACAAGAAAAATAAACCTATTGGCGTATTTGATTCAGGACTTGGGGGACTGACAGTAGTTAAAGAAATAATAAAACTTCTCCCTAATGAAAATATCATTTATCTCGGAGATACTGCAAGGGTTCCTTATGGAACAAGAAGTAAGGAAATAATTAAAAAGTTTTCTGTGGAAGATTGCAATTTCCTCGTAAAGAAAAAAGTAAAGTGTATTGTCATCGCCTGTCATACATCATCAGCAGTTGCCGGAAGGTATATAAAACAGAAATTTTCCCATATTCCTATTTTTGATGTTGTTACTCCGGTTTTGGAATGCTTAAAAGAAAGTAAAAAGAAAATTGGGGTTATTGGAACAAGAGCAACGGTTAATAGTCGCATTTATTCAAAGCTTAATAAAGTTGTTCAGATTCCCTGTCCATTATTTGTCCCTTTTATTGAAGAAGGAGAAATAAAAGGAGACTTAATAGAAAGCTTGGTTAAAAAGTACACTGGAAACTTGAAAGTTGACACTTTAGTTATGGGCTGCACCCATTATCCGATTATTGCTGGCGTAATTAGTGAGGTTTTACCTAATACAAAACTTGTTAATCCGGGAGTTTTAGTTGCCAAAAAACTAAAAAACTATTTGTCAGAAAATAATTTACTAAATAATCATAAATTATTTGGACAAAGATACTATTTTGTTACTGATTTAAACGAAAGATTTGTTAAAGTTGTCGAAATGTTTTTGGAACAGAAAATTACTAGTGCCATAAAAAGTATTGACCTTTAAGTGGGGAATTATGGTTTATGGTTTTACTATGTTTACACCAAGCTCCGTAGCTATCTCAGACAGTTTCTCGAAATTTTTTCTAGACTTTTTTGGAAGCAAACCAATAACCTGGTCGAATTTCTCGAATTGTTCTTGGCTTGAAAAGCCTAACCCCAACTTAGGTCCTTGCGGCCCCAATGGTTCCATAATGACCAATTTGACAGTATTAGCCTCGGTTTGTATTTCTGGTAATGCCATTTTAGATCACCATCCTTATACCTGTGCGTATAGTGTATCACTACAGGTTTGAAATGCAACTTTGATATAAGTTGCCTGCAACTCGAGCTCTATTGGCAAAATTGAGGTATAATATAGGCATAGGAGTATCTTTAAAAGTATGTTTCAAAAACTAAAATACTTTTTCTATTTCCCGATTGCGTGGTACTTTCGGTTTTTTGCGGCAATACGCCTAAATATTTGGAATCCGAGGGTGATTGTAGTAACAGGTTCAAGCGGGAAAACAACCCTTCTACATTTGATAAGGTCCCAGCTTGGGACAAAAGCGAAATACTCGCATGAGGCTAATAGTTCCTTTGGGATTCCATTTGATATTTTAAATATTCACCGTAGGGACTTAATGATTTGGGAGTGGCCAAAGATTCTAGTTTTGCCTTTTATCAATATTTTTAAGCCTGTGCCGAAAGAAAAAATATATGTAGTTGAGGCGGATTGCGACAGGCCGTACGAAGGAAAATTTATTAGCAATTTTCTTAAACCGGAAGTAACCCTTTGGTTGAATGTTTCTCGAACCCACAGCATGAATTTTGAGAAAGTGGCGGTGAGAAGAAAAGTAAATTTAGAAGATGTAATTACGGGGGAATTTAGCAATTTTGCCAAACAGGCGACAAATCTGGTTATTGCTAATAGAGATGATGTATACATCGAAAAGTTTTTGAAGTCCAAACATATAAAGTATGAGAGTGTTTCACTTAAAGATCAACAATTTGATTATAAAGTTGGCTTGAATGGAACCAGCTTTATAATTGGCAGACAGGAATATAAATTTAAACATCTCCTTCCGAGAGACACTTTTTATCAGATAGCGGAGTGCAAAAAACTCATGGATTATTTGGGTTTTAAGTTTGATAAAAGATTTACTAATTTAGTGTTGCCTCCTGGAAGAAGCTCTATTTATAGGGGAATAAAGAACACTACAATAGTTGACAGCACATATAACGCTAGTTTAGATTCTATGAAAGTAATTCTGAAGCTTTTCGATCAAATTGAATCTGTGGAGGGAAAATGGGTTGTCCTTGGGGATATACTGGAACAGGGAGAAAACGAAGAAAGAGAACATAAGCTTTTAGCATGGGAGATTAGGAAATTTAATTTTGATCGAGTTATTTTAATGGGGCCACGAGTTTCAAGATATACGAGACCTTTACTTTTGGGTAATGTCGAGTCTTTTTTGGAACCCAAGGAGGTATTGGATTTTTTGGAACGGAATATTTCCGGATCGGAAATGATTCTTTTTAAGGGTGCAAGGTTCTTGGAGGGTGTGATAGAAAATCTCCTTGCAGATAAGAGGGATGCAAAAAATTTAGTTCGAAGGGAGAAGATATGGCAAATAAGGAGGAAAAAGTGGGGGCTTTAAACAAGATAATAATTTTGCATGGCTGGACTTACTCTTTGGCTAAATGGGACGAGTTTGTCAAACTTTTGCGAAATCTGGAATTTGATGTTGAGGTTATTAAAATTCCCGGGTTAACAGAGAAAAGCGATGAAGTTTGGAATTTAGGTAAATATTCAAAGTGGCTGAACAATCGGCTTTCAAAAGAAAGCAGCAAAGTTATTCTTCTGGGACATTCAAACGGTGGAAGAATTGCTTCTTGTTTTGCGGCCAGATTTCCGGCCAAGATCAAAAAACTGATTTTAATCAGCACGACGGGAATATATCATAGAGAACCAGCTTTAGAGATAAAAAGATTTTTATTTGGTGTAGTAGCCAAGATAGGTAAAAGAATTACTAACTCGAATATTTTAAGAAAGTTTTTGTATAGACTTGCTCGGGAAAAGGACTATCAGGAAGCCTCTCCTACTATGCGAAAAACTATGTTGGATTTAATAAGCAATGATTTGACCCCGGAGTTTAAAAAAATAAGTATTCCAACTCTTATTATTTGGGGTGAGGATGATAGGATTACGCCTCTTTCCGACGGGCAGCTGGTAAATAAGCTAATTAAAAATTCAAAACTGAAAATAGTAAAAGGTGCTCGTCACTCATCTTTTTATACACACGCGGGTGAAGTAGTGAGAATTATTAAACATGATATTTAATTCCCTTGGCTCAAATTACGATTTTGGCTATGTGGTAAAGAGCCTCTTTAGTTTTACGGATGGAAGGGAAAACCTCAAAAATGTTCTTAAAAGTAGGTTTAAGGGGGATGTAGAACTTTTCTATAAAAGTAGGGAGGCAATTGAGGTAGCATTAAGAATTTCCAGGTTAAGAAAGGGCGAATATGTAGCAATAAACGGGCTTACCTGCTATGTGGTCTACAAAGCGATAATAAACGCCGGATTGAAAGTGGAATATTTGGATATAGATCCGGGAGGGCTAAATTTTTCACCGGAAGTATTGGAAGGGGCTATTAAGAGAAACTCCAAAATAAAAGCCGTGATAGTCCAAAATACTCTTGGTTATCCCTGTAATATTGGAAATATTTCCACAATCTGCAAAAAGAATGCAATTTTGCTTATCGAAGATCTGGCTCATAGTGTTGGTACAATCTATTCAAACAGTCGGCTAGCAGGATCATATGGAGATTTTATAGCTCTATCTTTTAGTCAGGACAAGATTATTGACGCGGTATCTGGCGGCGCTTTGGTAATCAGAAATCCTCGGTTCAAAAAACACTCCGGCATTGGGCTAAAAAACATTCCTTTAATATGGTACTTAAAAGATAGACTTTATCCGAAGTTTACTTTTCTGATAAGAAAAACGTATGGATTTTTGGGATTGGGAAAGGCATTTCACTATTTGTTGAAAAAATTGAATTTACTATCAACTTCTATCGGGGACAGAGAGCATTCACTTCATATTCTTCCCAATTGGCACTCGTTATTGGCCCGAAATTATATTTTGAGTTTAGATAAAGATATTGAGCATAGGAAAAAAGTTTCGGCTATCTATAAAGAAAAAATAGATCCCAATGTTTTATTCGGTAAATTATTGGCGGATTTTGACAGATCGACAAACATAAGATTTCCGATATTTGTGGACGGGCGCGAGAGTCTTGTAAAATATCTGAAAGCAAACGGAATTTACATTTCTGATACTTGGTATGACGCTCCGGTTGCTCCTAAAAAATTCTTAAAGTTTACTGATTATAAAAATCAGTGCCCAGTTGCTGAAGAGATTTCTTCAAGAATCGTGAACTTACCTACACACAAAAATGTTTCAGCTAAGAAAGCGGTCTTTATTGCCGATAAAATTAATCAATGGCTAATTACGAAATAAAAGAAATAATAGATAAAAAAACCTGGGAGGACTTTTTGCTTTCAAAAAGCCCCAAATCGTTTTTGCAATCCTGGGAGTGGGGTGAGATTAATCGAAAAACCGGAGAAAAAATATTTCGCTTAGGTTTTTTTAAAGGTCGAAAATTAGTCGGAATTTGTCTGCTAATAAAGCAAGTTGCCAGAAGAGGGCCTCATTTGCTTGTTCCGGGTGGCCCATTTATAGATTGGAACGATAAAGCCTTGGTTGGGTTTTTTGTTAGCTCTTTAAAAAAAATGGCAGCTGAAGAAAAAACTTGGTTTGTCAGAGTAAGGCCTGAGCTTTTAAATACTCCCCAGAATATGAAATTGTTTTCAGAATTGGGATTTAGGCCTGCTCCCATGCATCTTCATGCCGAAAACACATGGGTTCTTGATATAACAAAATCAGAAGAAGAAATCTTGCGAGGAATGCGAAAGACCACAAGATATTTGGTGAAAAAAAGCTTAGGTGAGAACTTGAAAATTGATATTTCCGAGGATAAGGAATATGCACGTGTTTTATATGATCTTCAAAAAGAAACATCTGAGAGACATGGATTTGTCGGGTTTCCGCAAAAATTATTCGAAGTAGAAATAGAGGAATTTGCTAAGGATGATAATGCAAATGTTTTTATTTGCCGGAAAGGGAAAAAAGTTTTAGCTATTGCCATTATTGTGTTTTACGGAGATAGTGCTTATTACCATTTCAGCGGATCTACTTCGGAGTTTTCCAAAATCCCTTTTTCTTATTTTTTGCAATGGGAAATCATAAGAGAGACTAAGAAAAGAGGAATGAAATACTATAATTTTTGGGGAATAGCTCCCAACGACAATCCCAAACATAGGTTTGCGGGGGTCACCCTTTTTAAGACTGGTTTTGGTGGAGAAAGAATAGATTGGCTCCATGCGCGCGATTTACCAACATCCCGTAAATATTTTCTGACATACATTTTTGAAACGGCCAGAAGGGTTCTACGTCATCTGTAGGTTCTCCTGATTGTTTTAGCCTTTATTAGTCGAGGACAGACTTTTCCATTTTAGATTAACTTGTAATATTTAAGACAAAGTCCAAAGAATCGATAATATCTTCCAACCTTTCGCTTCCCACCCCTATCCTTATCATGTCACTTGGAATTAGGGCTTCCGCTGTATTCTCTCTCGGGATACCGATTCTATACCTTTCGTTCGAAGCGAAATGTTCAAGAGTGGTGAAAGACGCTCCAAAAGTACATGCCAAGTTTAGGGCGCTTTTTAAAGAGAGAGAGTTGTAACCAACCACCTTTTCGATTAACAATCCCTGTTGCGGATCGAGTAAATGGAAACTTAATTGGCCACCCATTAATCCATGTAGCAATTTTGGGTTGGGGACTCGAACTCGTGATACTCTTTTATGCTCTTTGAGAAATTCTGCAATCTTTTCTGTTTTGTACGATAGCGCAAACATTCTATCTCTAAGTGTAATAGATTGTTCCCATATCGTAAGCGCAGCTTCCGGAGAGAGAACATGACCCTCCTCCAAGCCTGCTAACCTAGCTTTACTCACATCTTTTTGATCGTTGCCGAGAATAGCTCCACCCAAAGTCAAACCCATACTGGGATATTTACTTAATGACATAACAACCAGATCTGCTCCATAGTCGAGTGCTGGTTGGATGGGTTGAACTGAAGTATCAACTATTAATTTCGACCCTTTTGATTTAGCGACTTGTGATATTGCCTTGAGATCGAGAGTATCAAGCCACCAATTCCTAGGGTTGTCGCAGAAGAAAACATTCACCCCTTCAATTCCTTTGAGAGATTTAGTAGCTTGCTTTAGTTCCGTAAAATCGACTTTAATCAAATGCCAAGATAACTGATTAGCAAGATACATTAATCCACGCTCTACTTCGTAGTAGACCAAATGGTCGTAGACTATTGTTCCATTGGAAGGGACTAATCCTTTAAGTGCAATTAACGAAGCAGACAAACCACTTTCAGTGAAATACACGTGTTCTGCTTCGGTTATAAAAGTGAATTGTCTTTCTAAGTTTTCTAATGTCGGTTGTGAAGATCGGCCATAATAATGCCCCTCTTTCCGATGAGCCAAGCTATCGCTTCTATCTTGTGGATCTATAAATACTTGGGCAACACCTGATTCTAATATCGGCTGTCTAACAGTAATGGGACGATTTGCATCAGAAGGCCCCTGAACATCTGGTGGAGGCAGTATTTTATTTAAAATTATCGACTTACCTGTTTTTGTAGCCCACGTTTTGGTTCCATATTCAAAATGCCACCACTCTGAATCTAGTACTACAAAGCCTGCGTTTTCCATAACATGGCGAAGTAATTCTCTGTTGCGGGAGGATTCTGTTTCTTTTTGTGTCTGAGGAGGGTTTATTTTATACCAGTCCGCATAAGCTCGGGTAGTGAACTCGTCAAATCCTGTTCCCATTGGTGCTAACTTATTATCTATCAATAAAGTTAGGTCAACTGCTCCACCCGTACCATGCGGGAAGACAATATCGGGAGGATTAACAAATTCTTTTGCTTTATCTCTGGCGCTTTGCGAATCAAGCTCTGGATAAGCTTGCTTGACTTCACTTAAATACTTATTGAAAATGTAGCCTTGTGTTTCCGGTGTTCTGTATGCATCCCAAATAAGAAGCTCAATTTTTCTTTCTCCAACTAACTTTTTTAATATACTAGCGGCTTCATTTAAACGGTCTAGAGCTGGTTGTGCCAAAAAAGGATGTCTCATGGCGCCACCTAAACGCTGATTGGCATATTCCAAAGAAGATTTAACTAAAATTACTGGATATAATTCAATTAGGGTTTCAACTGGTTCTTTGTCAGGGTGAAAATTACCAAACTCTAACATTAATGACGGAATATATCATTCTAGATCAATTTCGTCAAGTATGGTTATTTGTGGAGATATTTTACCTATAAAATGTGATTAGTAGAGTTGTGTTTTCCAAAATCCTGCTATAATGTTTTCTAGATATGGGATCTTCGAATTTCATGCCGCTTATTTTGGGACTTGTAATCTTCTCTTTTCTTATAACATCCTTACTTGTTGTTCCTTTTATCAATCTTTTATATAAGTATAAGCTTACAAGAAGAAGGGAAGCTCCCAAGAACGGGAAAGTGCCTCTTTTTGATAAATTGCACGATAAAAAAGCTGGTACTCCGGTTGGTGGAGGAGTACTTCTCATTGCCATCGTCACCATACTTTTTTCCATTCTTTTCCCGATTGCCTCAAGAATGGGAATATTTATTGAAACTTCATATAACCTAAAGAGCGAATTAACCGCGATTTTCTTTACTTTTATTTCTTTTGGAATTTTAGGAGCAATTGACGATCTGATTAAAACTTTTGGCCGGCCCGTAAGGGGGGTTTTAGGTTTGGCCTTTGGGTTAACGCGCAAACAGAAATTTATCCTCCAGTGGATTTTGGGATTTTTTATTGGCTTTTTAATTTACAAGAATTTGGGCGTCCACATTCTTCATATTCCTTTTTGGGGCGAAGTGATTGATTTGGGGGTGTGGTATGTTCCGTTTGCGGCTTTTGTCATCGTTTCTTTTACCAACGCCTTTAATATTACCGACGGGCTTGATGGACTTTCTTGCGGACTTTTGATGATTTGTCTGATTGCTTTTATGGTCATTGCGGCAGGGACTTTGGATACGCCACTTTCTATTTTTATTGCCCTTTGGTTGGGGGCCTTAATTGCCTATTTATATTTTAATGTTTGGCCGGCCAGACTGTTTTTGGGGGACGGGGGAGCTTTGGCCTTTGGTGCCACCCTAGCCGTCATCGGACTTCTAACGGGAAGAATTGTAGCGGTTTTTGTCATCGGCGGCATATTTGTAATTGAAATTGCTTCCTCGGCGATTCAAATCTTGGCTATTAAAATATTTAAGAAATCCGTTTTTCCACTAGCTCCTCTTCATCACACCTTTTTGGCCATAGGTTGGGAGGAGCCGAAAATCGTTACCCGTGCTTGGCTGGCAGGTATTGTCTTGGCCATCTTCGGCCTCTGGTTGGCAACGATTTAGAAGCTTTTTAAAATTACCTTTATTTGCTCTCTTAATTTTGGTATTTCGTTTTTGATTACATCCCAGACTATTTCATAATCAACTCCAAAGTAATGATGAATTAGTCTATCTCTCATTCCTGCGATAGATTTCCAGTCAACTTCACCATGAGATTTAGTAAAATCTTCAGAAAGATTTTTGATTGCTTCGCCAATTATTTCTAAGCTTCTGACAAAGGCTTTCTGAAGAGTTAAGTCTCTTGAAAACCTTTCTTCTGCAACATCCTTTGAAGAATCAATTAGATAATTTGTTTCATCTAAAATATGGCGTAAATATTCTTCAGGTGACTTGGACATATTCAACCCCCTTCTCTATATATGGGCCTATATAAGGGCTTAGTGATTCGGGTGTTAGTAGGTCAACATTTCTACCCATTATCGCTTCCGTAAAATTTGCTGTTCCCATAAAATTATGAAAATTCTTCTGGCCTTTGTTAAATTCAACAAGCAGGTCAACATCGCTATTTGCAGTTTGAGTTCCGGCTGCAAACGACCCAAAAATTCCAACTCGTTTAACTCCTAACTTACGAAGTTTTGGACTGTTTTTTCTAAGTAAATCAATTATTTGTTGTTTATTTGCTACCACGACTAAATTATACAACAAAAACACCCTTACATCTTGCAGGGGTAATCTTTGCCATCTTCGGCCTCTGGTTGGCAACCATCTAATTAAGATATACTTAAGTTTGTGAAAAGACATCTTTTAAGTAATCAGAAACTTCGGCTTGACAAAAAACTTTTCCTGACCGCCTTTATTCTTGTTTTTGTGGGCATTGTAGCCGTGGCTGAAGCTTCTGCGCCACAAGCCCTAAATGTTTTTAACGATAAATTCCGTTTTTTGAAAGACCAGCTTTTATGGGCGGCTATCGGAATAGTGATGCTTTTGATAACTTCAAAAGTGAGCTATAAGTTTTGGGAGAAAGTCGCGACCCCCTTTTTCTTAGTTAACATTTTATTGTTGGTTCTGGTTTTAATTCCCGGAATTGGTTTAAGGGTTTTGGGGGCCAGGCGTTGGATCCCTCTGCCGATTTTTTTCCAACCATCGGAGATTATAAAGTTCGGGATCGTTTTATTTATGGCAAAAATGATATCGAAAAAAAAGGCTTCAGTTTTTTATTTTACACCTTTAATAATTGTCGCCGGACTGATCATGCTTGAACCAGATTTGGGAACAACTTTAATCATCATTCTGGCCGTAACCATTCAGATTTTTGCTTCGGAAATTAACTTGCTTCAATTTGCAGGTATAGGGATTTTAGGCTCCTTGGGCGTCTTTATTTTGACCGTTCTTTCTCCTTATCGAAAAGATAGGTTGCTCACTTTCCTGGAAGCAACCAGGGATCCTTTGGGCAAGTCATATCACATCAGGCAGGTACTTTTGGCCTTAGGATCAGGCGGGCTTTTTGGCGTGGGCTTAGGGGGGTCCCGGCAGAAATATCTTTTCCTGCCGGAATCATCAACCGATTCAATTTTTGCCGTTATTGCCGAAGAAATAGGCTTTGTCGGTTCTTTTGTCATTATTCTGATCTTTGCTTTTTTTATTTTCAGGGCGTTTAAAATTGCCAGAGGTGCACCAGACAAATTTTCTCAGTTCTTGGCTTTGGGAATTACAGCCTGGATCGGAGGCCAGACGATTTTAAATATTGCTTCGATGACCGCCTTGGTGCCTTTAACGGGGATTCCCCTGCCTTTTATTTCCTACGGAGGCTCAAGTCTTATCATGACCATGTTTGCAACTGGTATACTTTTAAATATCTCGAAACATGCAAGCAAAAAATAAAATACTTTTGACTGGAGGCCATGCGGCTACAACCGCCATGGCAGTGGTTGAAGAACTGGTCAGAAGAGAGTCAAAAGAAAATTTGGAAATTAGTTGGATCGGGTCACAAAATGCCGTCGAGGGAAAAAAAATTCCAAACATTGAATTTAGGGTTTTTCCTAGCCTCAATATTAAAACCTATTCGATAATTTCGGGCAGGTGGCAGCGAAAATTTACATTTTGGACAATTTTCTCTTTTTTCAAAATTCCCATCGGCTTTTTCCAATCTCTCTTTTTGATATTTAAGATTAAACCGCGGTTAACGGTTTCTTTTGGCGGCTATACGTCCCTGCCTGTTGTTTTTGCCGCTTGGATTTTTGGGATCCCGGTTATTCTTCATGAACAAACAGCAGCGGCAGGTTTGGCAAATAGAATATCGGCCTTTTTTGCCAGAAAAATTCTTTTGGCCAGAGAAAGTTCCGGGAAATTTTTCGACCCCCAAAAATCACAGGTTACAGGGAACCCGGTAATGACCCAAATAGCCGAAATTACTCCGAAAAATGTAATCGGGGATCCTCCGGTCATTTTAATAACCTCAGGATCCCGTGGGTCACAGATTATTAACCAGACGGTTTCGGAAGTCTTGGACAGCCTATTACAAAAATACCGGGTGATTCACATTAGCGGTGAAATTGATTATCCGAAATTTTCAAGTAAGGAAAACATCGGGTATGAGGTTTACCCTTGGGTTGATCCGATGAAAATGGACGGACTTTATCGAGAGGCCGATATCGTGATCGCTCGGGCCGGGGCAAATACCGTCTCTGAAATAATGATTGCCCGCCGCCCTTCAATCTTAATTCCTATTCCCTGGTCTTACCTTAATGAACAATTTAAAAATGCTGAACTGGCCGTCAATTTTGGCATCGCCAAAATTATTAATCAGAAAGATCTTTCCGGAAAGATTCTTGAACAGGAAATAGCTGTTTTGATTAAGAATTGGGAAGACATGATTTCTAAAGTAAAAGATAAAGAAAGTTTGGATAAAAATGCCTCAAAAAAAGTGGTCGATGTCATTAAAAATTATTTGCGGTGAAATATAAAACTACAGCGATTTATCTTTCCTTACCTTTAATTTTTATTTTGCCTTTTTTTGTTTTACCGAGAGTCATAAAAATAACCAAGATTGAGTGCCTCACGCAATATGGGCTCTGTAGCGATGATTTAACCAAAAATGTAAATTCGGTTTTAGGCAGACCGCTAATTATTGCAAAAAGAGAATTAAAGAAGATTTTAAAAAATTATGCCCTGGCGCAAAAGTATTCAATCCGTTTTAAATTACCGTCAATTTTACGAACGGATATTATTTTGGCAAAGCCAAAGTTTGCGATTGG
>Ga0315274_10012894_pt1 | contig 11906 bp, 12 predicted proteins | sample YL17G02_20_MG_FD_203700 | JGI IMG/M metagenome (GOLD analysis project Ga0315274, IMG submission 203700) | Sediment microbial communities from Yellowstone Lake, YNP, Wyoming, USA - YL17G02_20 | ecosystem: Environmental > Aquatic > Freshwater > Lake > Sediment | place: USA: Wyoming | collected... | reverse complement strand
AATGCTTGCTGTCCGATTTACCAGTGGATGAATTATTCTAATGCGGCAATGTACAAAAGGAAAGGCTCTTCTGCACCCCCGGACTTTAATAACTACGGCATTGTTTTCTATGCTTCAGAATATTCATCGAGTGATTTCTCACCCATATATGAATGGCACGATACTCTGGCTGGAAGGTATAGATATTCAAATTCCAACCCAGGCGTTTCTTATACAAATGAGGGAACAGCATTTTATGCACCGCTTTCACAATTAGCAAACTATTTACCAGTTTATCGCTGGGAAAAGGGCATTACTGATATTTATTCTGCAAAAAGCGGTTTGGAGAGTTTGGGCTTTACCCAGAAAGAATTGGCTTTCTATGCAAAGGTTTCGTAAAGAAACACACACCGCATTCATGACTGCATCTAAATGATACAATTAACTTACAACCACTTAACCCTTAAAAAATGCGTAGAACAACTAAAACAGGGGTCATAGGCTCTGATTAGTTTTTCTATTTCATGGACTATTTTGTGCTTGTCATATTTTATTATTGTTGAAACATAGCTCCTTATATCATCCTGCATGCTTCTAAGGTTCTGTGCTGTTGGAGTGATTATGTTTGCATGAGAGATATTTCCATTTTCGTCAAGGGTATAATCATGGAACAATATGCCTCGAGGCGCTTCTATTGCAGCAACTCCTCTCCCTCCTCTTGCTTTTGGCTTTATTATTGGCTCATTTCTCGGCTTGAACGCTTTGCAGATTTCTATTGCCTCATCGATGTAATGAACAAGCTCAATAGCCTGTGCAAAATTATTCACAAAGGGATTGTGATTTGGGAATTTTATTTTTGATTTAGAGAGCAGCTTTTTGGCTGTTTTGCTAAGCTGAATTTGATTATTATTTATTCTCGCCAAAGCGCCAACCATATAGGACTTGCCCTCTTTCACAACAAAGTTCGCTGTTGAATCAGGCTCGTGGTATTCCCTGAGATAATGCAGATAATTGTCTTTGGAATATTCATTGTTTTTTGAGACAAGGCTTCCTTCCAAAATCCCGTATTCTTTTTTACTATGGACTGAAAAGCATTCGCTTGCCGTTGCATATTCAGGGTATTTTAATTTCCCAAAAAGAATTGCTGTTTTTAGTGCATCAGCTTTTAAAGACTCTAATTTATCTTTCATTGAAGCAATTTCCTCAGAAGATGGAATCTTCAAAGCACCGCCTATTGTTGCAGAAACAGGGTGCAAATCCCTGCCTGCAAATAATTTTACCATTTCATTGCCGAGCTTCATCAGTCTTAATGCCCTTTTTATTTCGTTTTTATGCCTGTGAACCATCTCAAGGGCTGATTCATAGCCAAGATAGTCAGGCAGTGCCATGAAATAGAGATGCGTCGCGTGGCTTCTTATGCGCTCTCCGATTGTGAGAAGCTTTCTTAAGGCATATGTCTGCTCAGAAACCTTCAATTTCAGTGCATTTTCAATTGCCATTATTGCTGCGATTGTATGTGCAGAACTGCATATGCCGCAAATCCTTGAAGTTATCTCTGCCCCTTCTGTAAAATGCCTGTCCTTCAGCAATCCCTCGAAATATCTTGAGCCTTCAACTGAGGATAAATCACATCTTGTTACTTTTCCCCGCTTTATCTGCAATGCAAGGCTCGCATGCCCTTCAATCTTAGTTATGTGGTTTAAATTAAAATTATGCATCCTTTATCTCCTCAAGTTTTAATCCGGTGAAAGACCTCATCCTTCTCTTTATGAATTTTTCATCAAAGCCCTTTTCTTTGAGCAGATTAATCATTGTCTTGAAATTTGCATCGTCTGTTTTTCCACGGCATCCCCAGCATTCAAAGTTTCCATTGATGCAGATTGCATTGCAGCCGCCTCTTATAATTGGGCCAAGGCAGAGTCTTTTGAATTCGAGCAGGCAAAGATTATTATTTCTTCGACATTCTACGCAGACAGGATTCTGGTTTGATTTTGGAGTTTTGCCCTTCAAAATATCCTTGATAAATTCCAATATCTCCTCCTTACTGGGCGGACAGCCCGGAATAGTATAATCAACTTTTACATAAGCATCAATTCCTGTCGGAGCAACATCCTGGATTTTCTTTACTTTTGAATAAAGCAGATGCTCATAATTTTCTTTCAAAGTAAACTGCCTGTAAGCAGGGATGCAGCCGGTGTGGGCACATGCACCTAGAGCAATCAGTATTTTTGTTCTTTCCCTGAGTTTTTTTGCAATTTCAATGTCTTCATTGCTTGCCACCAATCCCTCTAAAAAAACAATGTCAAAATTCTCTTCAATGTTTTTTTCCTTGATAAGTGGAAATGCCTTTACGTCTATGAGTCCTGCTATATCAAGCAGCTCATCCTCATTGAACACAATGCTCAGCTGGCAGCCTGCGCAACCTGTTATTCCATAAAACCCTGCTTTTAGCTTTTTAGTCATTTTTGAAACCGCTTATTGCATCGTATCTGAAAACTGGTCCATCTTGACAGGTGAATCTGCCGTGAATCATGCAGTGGCAGCATTTTCCAACGCCGCAGTACATCAAGCGTTCGGCGCTTATGAAAATCTGGTCCTCGTTGAAGCCCTTTTTCTTCAAAATGTCTATGCAGCCCTTCATCATAATTGGGGGACCGCAGATAAAGACAACCTTATTTTGATTGTTCATGCTGTAATTTTCGACTATTTGGGTAACAAAGCCAACACTTCCAGTGTAGCAAGAATCCCCTAAGGCTTTATCAACAGTCAGATTTACAATATGTTTGGATTTCCATCTGGCTAATTCTTTTTTGTATAAAATTTCTTCAGGGCTTCTGTAGCCCAAAAACAGGATTATGTCCCTGTACTTTTTCCTGTTTTTTTCCAAGTATTCGATAATTCCCTTTAATGGAGCTACGCCGCAGCCGCCGCCAATTATAATAACGTGATTTCCCTCGAGCAGTTTCATGGGATAGCCGTTTCCATACGGTCCTCTAATCCAAACAAAATCGCCTTTTCTTAGTTTTCCTAAAGCCCTTGTCACATTTCCAACTTCCCTTATGCTTAACTCAAGATATTTTTCACCGTAGGATGAGATTGAAATTGGGGCTTCGCCTATTCCTGGCAAACTGACCTGGACAAACTGGCCTGGTTCATGTTTCATATGATAATTTACTGTGAGGATTACCGTGTCATGGCTATCCCTGCGAACTGACTTAATCTTCGCTTTTTTTGGAGTGTATATCATTTCATCTCATTAATTAGCTTTACAAAATCTATTCTCGTAGGACATGCCAGAATGCATCTTCCGCAACCGACACATAAATCTGTCCCATATTTTTCCTTAAAATATTGCAATTGATGATAAATCCTGTGCTTGAACCTCTCTTCCCTTTTGGTTCTAAAAACAAATTCCCCTGCCACTTTGGAAAAGGATTTTAGCTGGCAGGATGACCATTCCCTTGTTCTTGAGCCCTGGGACAAATTAGAAATCTTGACTTTGTCATGAAACTCAAAGCAGTAGCATGTCGGGCATAAATTCGTGCAGGCAGCGCAGCTCAAGCACAAATCCACAAGATTTTTCCATCTTGAATCCTCATAAAATCTGTTCAAATCCTTTCTTTCAAGCCTGTTTGCATTTTTTATTACCTTATCTTCAGGCTTGATTCCTTCCTTGGTTTTTTTGAAGTGTTTTTTGTATTTTTTAATTAATTTTAAGCCCTTTTCAGAGCCGGCTTCTATCAAGAATTTGCCTCCTTTATCGTAATACATTAAATCAAAGAAATCTTCTAAATTCATAGAGCCGCAAAAGCAGTACTGGTTGCAAGCTTTTTTGCATTGATAGCCTATCAAGTAGGTGTTTTTTCTTCTTGCTTCGTAATAGCCGTCTTTGTCATTGGAAAGAAAAACCAAATCCTGCTTCTTTATTGCGTTTAAGTCGCATTTTCTTAATCCGAAAAAAGCCTTTTCCTTATTTTTTGGCAAGAAGTTAGCTAATTTGTCCTTGTTGAAATTGAATATTGTTTCTTTCTTTGCAAAAAAATGCTCTTTTATGGGGAAAAAAGAGTTTTCCTTGAGAGAAAGCTCGGATATTGATTTGAAATTCTTAATTAATTTGTAATTTGTCACAATATCCTTCACAGGAGCATGTAGGTCCAGCTTCAAGGACAGGCTCCTGAGAAATTTATCCGCCTCTTTTTTTGATTGTTCAAATATCATCTTTTGTTTAGGCTGTAATAGGCACATTTAAATATTTTATTTTATTTCCTATAGGAATGAAGAAGTATTTTTTGATTTTGATAATTGCACTTGTTTTGCTCGGCTGCCAAAATAAGAATGTGGCTGAGCTAAATGAATCTTCAGACTTGTCTGAAGAGCCTTCTTATGAGCCATTAGTACCGCTCAACTCTGATCTTGAAATTATTATCACTCCAGTGGTTTTTGGGTATAATATAAAAGAAACACAGTTTGAAAGCAGGAATATTAGCGTTAATTATGCAGATTACGACAAGGTTTCTGTTTTCTGGGAAGGACGCGCTAGAAGGCTTGGCGCCATGGATTATGAAATACTCATCCTCAACGGCTCAAATTCATTTTCCAATATAAAATCCGGAACATATGGATTATTGCCTTTATTTTGGGAAGAGCAAAAAAATAGCGCTGGCTCCGGAATCTGGATTTCAAGGAAGCAGTTTAAGAATCTTAAGCTGAGGGGAAAGGCAGACTGGCGCTTCGATATGAGAAAAGAGGCTCCGGACTGGTTTTTAACGAATTATGGCGCCTATGTTGTAAGCTCTTACGAGCAGGGGAATCTAACCAAGGACATGACAACAACCTATCCTGTTCTGCTGGATGGCATTGCGGCAAGCCTTCCTGCAATGAGGGCAGAGGACGATGTTGGAAATGTTTACTATATTCTGGATGATTACGGCAATCCCCTTGTTCTGGAATTCATTTACAATCCAATTGGTGCAATTAATACTAATTCTTCGCTGATGCTGAAGGCTTTGCTGAGCTATCAGGTAACTGAAATTAGAACTGAGTAGCCATGAGAATATAAAATTCTTTTAATCTTCCAGTGGGTTTTAAAAATAATTAATCCCTCTCAATCGGCGAGGCCTATTGCTGCAGATATTCACAAATTGGCTGTGGTTCACATTAGTGAACTTGTTTTTCTCCCCCTCACTAATTACGGGGAAGAAAAAACAACCCGAGCAAAAAACTCGGGCACAGCCAACTATTTAGCCCCCGCGGCCTGGAGCGGTAATTATTTAAAATAACATTTTTAAAATCAAACTATTACTCTATTCCTTTAATGCCTCCGTAGCATAGTAGCTATTGCGGCTGATAAGAAAAGCTTAAGCCGAAACTTGTAAGCTGCTAAGCGAAGAAATCAGCAGGTCGGGAGTGCAATTCTCCCCGGGGGCTTTGTCGTAGGGTTTCACGAAGTGAACACCCTACCGGAGCATGTTGGATTCTAACCTTGGTTAAGGTTAGTGCAACTCCCACCGGGGACTTTAGAAATAATGTATCCCTTCGTCCAACTTTCTTCTTGGCATTTTTGGAGGCTCTTTCAAAGCATAGCCCATCGGGATTATTGCTATGGGCTTTGCATCATGGGCAAGTCCGAATATCTTCCTTACTCTTGCCTCATCAAATGAGCCCACCCAGACGCTAGACCAGCCAAGGTTCACTGCGCCTAGCTGTGCGTAGGAAGCTGCTATTGTTGCATCCTGCACTGCATAAAGCTCTCTCCCCCTGTGCCCGTATCTTTTTGAAGAAATAGATGGCATTGCGACAAAAACAAGAACAATTTGAGCTTGCTCAATAAATCTCTGCCCGTAAGCCGCATCTGCAAGTAACGATTTCTTTTCTTTATCCCTTACAATTAAAACACTGTATGCCTGTAAATTCCCCGCAGATGGCGCTGAATTAATTATTTCAAGCAGCTTATTCAAATCCCCCTCGATTATTGCTTTGTCCTTGTATGCCCTAACAGACCTTCTTTTCTTTATCAATTCTGAAAATTCCATATTAAAATGGGAATGATGTGTGCATTTAATAATTTTTATTAATTAAAAATTTATAAACAGACAAAACTACGCATATTTCATGGCAGCTGCTAACTTTTTTGACAGGCTTAGGCCTGTGTTGCTTAGGCCCAGAAATATTCTGTATATAATATTGTTTATTGTAGCATTTTACATATTCATACTGCCTTTCTGGAATCGAATATCGAGCCTTTTTTTCATAGGGTTATTCCTTGTTTTGGGCTCAGTATCATATATTTACAGGAGGGTTTTTCAGTTAAGACTGGGATTTGAATTTATTTTTCCAGGAACAGTCCTTACAACGCTGGCATATGGAACTGCAACAGGATTTTTTGTTGGAAACGTGACCACGTTTCTAGCTGAATTAATCGGATTTAAGATAGACCAGAGAATAATAGTGGGGCAGATTACCATAAATCTTGTTGTGATGGCTACACCCATGGTTTGGGCGGCAACTGGGCACAATTGGCTTCTTACAGGACTTATTCTTAATTTACTCTATAATGGAGTTACTGCACCGATATTCGTTTTATTGGGAGGCAATCCCGGAAAAACCATGGCTTTTGTGGCAACAAGCATTTTCTGGGCGCTGCTTTTCTTTTTGAGAATAGCTCCCTTTCTGGGCATTCTTATGGGCATAGAAGCTTAGTCATTTCTTCTTTTTCTTGTGATGAGGCTGGAACTTTCTATTTGATTCTCTATCGTAGCCTTCCATGAAGCCTGCTTCCCTCTCGGAAACCTTGTCTTCATCAAGCATCTCTTCCACATCGTCTTCCTTGTAAACATCCTCATCATGTTCATCTTCTGATTTCTTCTCGCTCTTTCTTGGCATATTCATCCCCTTTTCTCCGGCAGACCGGCTAAATATCTCTCTGCCTCTAAAGCAGCCTGGCACCCTGAGCCTGCAGCTGTTACTGCCTGCTTGTAAATCGGATCCTGGACATCGCCTGCCGCAAAGGCCCCAGGAATATTTGTTCTTCCCCTCTTATCAGTAACAATAAATCCCTCCTCGCTCAGATTTATTTTTCCCTTGAATATTTCTGTGTTTGGATTGTGGCCTAATGCCATAAAAACGCCGTCGCATGCCTGTTCGGAGATTTTATTTGTTTTTACATTTTTTATTTTAATGCCTGTGACTTTGCTTTCATTGCCCAGTATTTCCTCAACAACTGAATCCCAAATCACATTTATTTTTTTGTTTTCAAAAATCCTGTCCTGCATAATCTTGCTAGCTCTTAAAGCATCTCTTCTGTGAATAATTGTAACTTTTGTCGCAAACTTTGCCAACACCAGTGCATCCTCGCACGCGCTATCCCCTCCCCCGACTACAACAGTTTTCTTATCCTTAAAAAAATATGCATCGCACGTCGCGCAGGAAGAAACGCCTCTTCCGATATATTTCTGCTCTGAAGGAACGCCGAGCCATTTCGCAGAGGCGCCTGTTGCAATAATAACTGTCTTGGAAATAATTTTTTCTTCGTCCGCCTTGATTTCAAACAGTTTATCCTTTACCTTGAAGTCTATTGCATTTTTGCCTAGGAAAACAGCCCCAAATTTCTTTGCCTGGTCTTTGGTTCTTTGAATGAGCTGAGGGCCCTGAATCCCGTCAGGAAAGCCTGGGAAATTCTCGACTGCCGTTGTGAGCAACAACTGCCCTCCATCATCAGAACCAGTGAGAACAATAGGCTTAAGGCCCGCCCTTGCCGAATATACTGCGGCAGTCAAGCCCGCTATCCCCGAGCCGATTATCACCAAATCTTTTACATCTTCCATAAGGAGAAAGATTATTTTTTGATATATATAATTTTCTTAAAAGAAAAATTTAAAAGCTTTAATGATGCCTTTAAGACTATGTTCCTAGTTTTGCTTGGGCCGCCTGGGGTTGGAAAGGGCACTATAGCCACAATGCTTTCAAAACGTCTGAATATTCCTGCCATATCGATGGGAGATATTCTAAGAGAAAATATTAAGAAAAAAACAAGCCTCGGGAAAAACATTTCTGCAATTCTTGCATCGGGCAAATTAGTCCAGGACGACATAATAATTGAAGTTTTCAATAAAAGAATAGAAAAAAAGGACTGCCTTAGGGGCTTTATTTCTGATGGATTTCCAAGAACAATTTACCAGGCTCATGCGCTAGACAAATTAGTTGCTCTGGATGCTGTATTAAACTTTAGGGCGCCTGACAGCGAAATCATATTGAGGATTTCTGGGAGATGGAACTGCCCTAAATGCAGCAGAATATATCATGTAAAGTTTTTCCCTCCAAAAAAAGACAAACTGTGCGATGCAGATAAGACACCTTTGATTCAGAGGCCTGACCAAAAACCTGATGTGGTAAGACAACGCTTGGTAGTTTATAAGAATGAGACCTCCCCTTTGATTGATTTCTATACTAAAACAAAGCGCATAATAAACCTCGATGCAAGACCTCTGCCCAATGTTATCTTTAAAGATGTTCTAAAAAAATTGTCACTGTAATAAAAAATTATAAAGTTAACATTCAATGGCTGACTGTGTCCGAGCTTTTGCTCGGATTGATTTTTTCCGCCTTATTTAAACATAGGCGGAGAAAAATCAAGTTCGTAGTTACGAACCACGCCCAGCCAAACAAGCTATATAACTGTCAAAACCGAGATTATGAACGGTGCTCAATCTAATAAAAACTTGACAACCATAGTTGCATAGCTTCCTTTTGGCAATGCAAATTTTACATTTGCTTTTTTCATGTTTTTATTTAATTCATCATCGGCTATATAGACGAGCTCAAAATTTTTAATTTCAGTGAATAGATTTCTGCCATCTGCTTCAGGAGTTAATTCTGGTATTTGCCGATTAAGAAAAGCCTTTATGTCAAAATTTTGCTGCTTAAGGATGTCTTTTATAATATTCCCAATCTTATCATTCCTTAAACTGCTGTCAAATCCAATAAGCGGAATTTTGATATTTTTCATTTTATTTAAAGGAAAATTAAACTTTCCTAGCGAATAATTTATTGATTTATTATTTTTAAAGGTAGAAATATATCGAGAGACAGTTTCATTGTAAATATAGCTTTGAACTGCATGAACATACAATCTTAATACTCGTTTATTCAGTTTATTTAGCGCACCAACATAATCGTTTGGATTTTTCAATAGATAATCTGTCAACCCTGCAAACTGAGCATCATTTTTTAATAAATCTGAGGCTTTTTTATAATCTTTTTTAACCATATACTTTCCAATTTCGTAATTTTTTCTGCTGAATCTCTGCTCGTCAAAATAATTCGGAAGAAAAAAATTTAATTTTTTTAATAATTTTATGTTATTTTTTAATTTAGCAATATCCGCATTGATTAAATTTCTTATGGTGATTTCAAATTCATTCTTAAGAAGCTTTCCTATGTATATTCTTTCTTTTCCCCTCCCTAAAAATTTTAATTCGATATTTTTTAAAGAAAAATCCTTCTCTAATGTTTTTGTTTTTTCTTTAATTGAGATATACTGCTCTGTTACTGCATTTTTGTCTTTATTTCCTGCACAATTTATGTTTTTTATGGGGATTTTTAATTCATTGCTTATAATTCGAATTGCATCAAGAGTTGTAAGGCTATTCTTTTTTAATAAGAAATAGCAGTATTCGCCGTTATTATCAAATTTTAATTTTAAGATTTCCTTTACAATAAAATCTTCAGGAATTTGTTTTATTTTATACATGTTAACCTAGAATTAATATCAATTTTGTTAATTACAGCATTAGTCTCTTTAGGCAAATATTGTTTCCACGGCTTGCCCTCATTAATTAGCTTTCTTATTTTTGTGGCACGGATATTTACAATATGCGGCACAGGCTTTACTTTCAATCCATTGCTCCTGCATAAATCCTGAACCAGCCTATTGCCGGAATAAATTATTGAATTTTTGGGAATCTTTTTTCTTAAATTTTTCAGCCAAAGCCCGTGAACATTATAATCTTTAATGACCATTATCTTCCATGGAATTTTGCAGTATTTTTTAAGCATTGTTTGAAGCATTTTTTTTCTTTCTTCTGTTGTGAAGGGATTGTGCTGATTTATTGTTTTCAAACCAATAGGGGTCCCCAGAATAATGATTATTTTATCACTCTCCTTCTGCATTTTTTGGATTACAGTAAGATGCCCCTTATGGAAGGGCTGAAATCTGCCTATAAAGACGCCTATGGTCATAGCGAAAGAGAAAAAACAAAATTATATAAATCCTTTTATTCAAAAAAGCTGTATGGAATTATTTGAGAGGATTAAAGAGCAATTTCACGATTTGAACAAATTGTACCAATCTGACCTGAACAGATTGAGGGCAATGGTCAGATACTTAGTGGATGTGCAAACTGACACATTCAAGCAGAATATATTTAATCGCGATATTATATTTTTAAGAGACTCTCTGAACTCGAGAAGGCAGTTTTTGGGAAACAGACTGCTAAATTTGAAAGAAAATCCTTATTTTTTTCCGGCATTTAATATTGCCCAAAGCCTGTCCCTTAGGTTTCCGATAGAGGAGCGGCTCATAAACAGTTTTCAGGCAGACTTTGATTCTGGGCAATATCTGACTTTAAGGCTGTCTGAAGACAAGTATAGGAATTCAGCTTATTATCAGGCTTTAACGCTGTATGAGGACAGCTTTAATCTTTCAAAAAATGTCCAGCATTATCTTGACGGCATAGCATACTACAAGGATTTATTTGATATGAACCAGTTTGTCATGCGCAGTTTTAAGACAACCCACGTTAATATGCTGGAGATTTATAAAAAGGGTGTGCCAATAAAGGGAGGAGTAGTCATAGTTCCTGGAATCACAGGCACAATTGAATCCCTCAGGCTTCTGGGAATGCGCTTGGCCAGCAAGAATTATTTGGTCGTCCTGTCGGATTTGCCTGGTCACGGAGTTCCTCTGGGTGATTTAAATATAGCTGTTGCTGTTGAAAGGATCTATGATTCAGTTAATTACCTTAAAAGATGCGGCGCAAACAAGGTCGCAGTTCTGGGGCATAGTTTGGGAGGGATTGGAGCAATGTTTGCCTGCGCCGGATATAATTATGAATTGGAGAAAACTATATTTGAATTATTAAGAAGGGTTGTTGCATCAGGAGAGGCTGCAGAAAAAAACCCTACTCGCCTGGTAGACTACCTCAGGGAATTCGATTCCAATTATAATAAAATAAAGGGGGCTATTGAAAACTCCATCCAAAGAAATCCTATGGGCGGGCCTAATTCGGGCCGTATTGTAAGAATAGATGCAATTGTTGCCATGGGCGCGCCTGAAAATATGCAGCGCATGATATCCCCTATTTTATTGATGGGAAAATTTGGCTATAAAGTATCAAAAGCAATAATTGACGGTTTAATCAATAAACCCGTAAAAATGGGCAGGTCTGCCCTCCCTCTCCCGTTTCTGTTATCCGGCCGCACTGAAAAGCCTATTCCTTTTGAGCCGTATTCTGATAAAGAATCTATACGTGGCGTTGATTATATGAAAATTCAGAACTTAAGAGTAGAGGCCAGTCATTTTAAGGACTTCATTGAGTATATGAAAAACTTCCAAAATCCTGCTGATTACATGGCACTTCTTCTTTTTTTCTCCCAAAAAAGTGATGTAACTGGAGAATTAAGGTCCACGCTAATCCGTGATTTTGTTGAAGATTATGTAAAAAAAATTCCTAAGTTGTTCGTTTACGGCAGCGAGGACACTTTTTTGAAACCTCAGAAAAAAGATAATAGAAAAAGAATCGAGACTGTTTACAGATTGATGGGAAATGCGACGATAAGATCGTTTGGAAGGCTCCAGCACCAGCTTATACAGGGCGTTCCCGATGTGAAGGTAGGAAGAATGCAGGCAGTAACTGCTCCTCCTGTCGTGG
>Ga0315274_10012893_pt1 | contig 11906 bp, 6 predicted proteins | sample YL17G02_20_MG_FD_203700 | JGI IMG/M metagenome (GOLD analysis project Ga0315274, IMG submission 203700) | Sediment microbial communities from Yellowstone Lake, YNP, Wyoming, USA - YL17G02_20 | ecosystem: Environmental > Aquatic > Freshwater > Lake > Sediment | place: USA: Wyoming | collected... | reverse complement strand
TCGCGGCGAGGATGGGCAACCCCCCGGGCGGCGTGGCCGCCGCCGCGAGCGGCGCGAGCGCGGACGCGGGCGGAAACGGCGGCGGCGGCGGGGCTGCGGCGGTGGCGACGCCGGCTTCCTCTTCCTCCCGCTGCGGCGCCGCCGCTGCCGGAGGCGCGGCCAAGGCCGCCGACGCGGCCATGTCCGCGGGCGCCCTCGCGTGCGGGACGCTCGGGGCCCCCAGCGGAGGCAGGGTCGCCGCCCCGAGGCCCTCGGCCCCCGCCGGCGCCGCAACCGCGGCCGCCGCCGCCGCCGCCGCCGGGACGAAAGGGAAGGACAGGAAGCGCTCCGCCCCCTCCTCGGACCCCTTCCCTCTTCCCGCGCCCCCGATCCCTCCCTACGAGCTCTACGCGGTCGTCTCCCACTCCGGCTCGCTCACGGGAGGGCACTACGTCTCTTTCGTGAGGGCCGGCGGGCGCTGGTACGCGGCCGACGACGGCGCGGTCACCCCTTCCGACGAGGCCTCGGCGAGGGCCGCGCAGCCCTACATGCTCTTTTACCGCGCCGTCGGCGGTGCAGGAGGGGGCACGCTGTTTGGGAGCAGAGGTGGGGAGGAGGACGAGGAGGAAGAAGGAGAGGGCGGGATGGAGGAATGAGAGAGGGGAGGGATGAGAGAGGGGAGGGACGGGGAAAAAAAAGAAAAAACTTGCTTCAGAAAAGTGGCCTTCAGAAAAATGTAAAAATAGAATCAACTCCTGCTTCTCCCTCTATCTCCCTCTCGAGGCCATATTTTTGCGTTTGCTCTGGGTTGATTCTTTTTTTACACAGAGGCGGAAAGAGGGGCGCGAAAGAGAGCTCCTCATCAATCGTCGCGCTCGGTGGCGCGGAGTCCTCTCTTGAACCTCCTCCGCCCGTCGCCATCATCGTCGCCGTTACTGCTGCTCCTCTCCGAAGAGAATTTCTGCGCCGAGAGGTAAACGGCTGCCATCGCCGCTACCATGACCTGTTTTTGAAAAGAGAGAGGTTGATCGATGGGAAAAGAAAGAAAGAAAAAGGAAGAGAGGGGGGGGGGGGGAAGTGAAGTTTTTAGTTCGGGCCCCTCCCCTCCTCCTTGCTCCTCCTCGACCCAAACCAAAAAAAACAGCCAAAAACCCAACAAAAAACTCACCCCAGTCAGCAGCGCCTCCGGGCTCGACGCCGGCCTCCGCACCTGCGCGTACCCGAACACGCCGTCGCTCGTCACAGCTATCGCGTCCGTCAGCCCGTCGCCGTCCGCGTCGAGGGCCAACAGCGGCACGACCGGCGGCGCGACCGACGACGGCAGCGCCGCCGAGGCGAGCACGCGCCCTCGCTCGGCAGAGACGAGCGCGAGCCGCCTGTCGCCGGCGACCAGCACGGCGGCCGGCCTGGCGTGCGTGCGCAGCGGGAAAGGGACGAGCGTCGGGGCCACCGGGGCGGAGTGCTGCGTCGCAGAGGAGGAGAAGCCCGCGGCGCTCGCGCCGGCGGGCCTCCAGGAGCAGCCCGATCGGACGCTCCACTTCTTCAGGCCGTCAAAGCCCCTAGCGGCGGTCACCGTGCCGTCGGACGTCGCGAAGACGACGAGCCCTCCGGCCGCGGTGAGGCGCCCGCGGGAGTCGCGGACGCGCAGGAAGGCGGGGGGGGCGGCATCGACCGCGGTCGTGCGCGGGCCGCCGCGGCCGCCGAAGAAGTAGGAGAGGTCTTCTTCGTTCCCGTCGCCGCCTCTTCCGCCCCCGCCGTCGCAGATGCTAACGTTCCACAGGGGCTCCCGCGGGGGCACGCCGGCGAGGGCCACGCCCTGGCACGCGCGAGAATGTGCGTGACGAGACGAAGTCGAAGCATCAGAGTGCGAGCCGGCCGGGGAGCTCGAGACGGCGACGACAAAGTCGAGGACGCCGTCGCCGTCGACGTCGGCGGCCGTGCCTGAGCTCGACGTGGGCAGCCTCACCGCGCACACACGCGCCCCGCCGAAGAGGTGCAGCACGTCGACCCCTTCGCGGCCGTGCGAGACCAGAGAGTTGGCCCTGTGGGCGGCGGCCCAGGCGCGGACGGCCTGGCCCGCGCGGCCGCGGGAGGCCGCGAGCGCCGCCGCGGTCCCGTCGTCGGCGGCGGACAGCGACGCTGCGCCGCCGCCGACCCGGGGCCTCCTCCCCCCCTTCCCGCCTCCGCTCGCGGCGGCGACGCGCGCCGCGGCCCTGGCGACCGCGTTCGCCCGGCCCGCTGCCCTCCCGCCGACGGCGGCGGCAGATGCGGCGTCGAGCGCGCGGTGCGCCCTCCCCCTGGCCCCGGGCAGCCTCGGCGCCGCCGCCGCCGCCGACCGCCGCGAGTGCGCAAAGTGCGCCAGCCGCAGCCGCGAGTCGCTGCGCCGCTCCCACGAGTGCGGCATGACGTCGAGCACCGACTCGCGGAAGGCCCTGCAGCCCTCCGCGCTCTCCGAGGCCCTCCTTGCGGCGGCGGCGGCGGAGGCGTCGAGCCTCAGGTCATGCTGCGGCCTGAAGAGCGAGGAGGCGGCCGAGAGCGACGAAAAGTCATTTTGTGGTTGAGTCGACGAAGATGAGGAAGAAGACGAGGAAGAAGAGCTCTTCCAACTCGCCGCCGCCGCCGCGGCCCTCGCTTCTGCCTCCGGGTCGTACCCGCTCGAGTAATTCACGGAACCGGCATCGGGTCCGCGGGCGCGCCACCGCAGCGCGCCCGTCGCGCCGTCGAGGGCGAAGTACTCCAGCGCGACGGCGGCCGACGCTTTTTCAAAAGCGGCGTGGAGCGCGTTGCCGTTGGCCGAGGAAGCTGCTGCGTCTCGCGCCGTTTCCGCTCCTCCTGCTCCCCCTCCGGGAGCAACAAAGTCGGCAGCGAAGAGGCGGCGGCGCCCTCCAGAACCGGAGGAGGCCCGCTGCTGCTCCTCGACGGCGGCGGCCCTCGCCCTCCTGTGCGCCTCGACCTCGGCGTCGACAGGGTCAGTCGCCGCCGCCGCCGCCGCCGCCGCCGCCGCCCCCTCCTCCTCCGCGGCAGAAGAGGAGAGAGAGGATCCCGCCGCGCCCGCGCCCACGCCCACGCCCCCGTCGTCTCCGCCGTCGCCGCCGCCCCCCTCGGAGGCGACGACGTGCGAGGAGGCCGCGATGAAGACCGACCCCCGGTCGCCCTCGCGCAGCCGGTGGTGGCTGACGAGCACCGCAGCCTCGCGCATTGCCGAGCGCTTCAACACCTCGCTCTCGGGCTTCAGCGCCACGTCCCAGAGCTGCCGCAGGTTGTGATCGAACGCCACGGCCCTCCACCCCGAGGTGAGGACGACAACTACGGCCTTGCGCGGGGCGCGGGCAAGCGAGAGATCCGGCGCGGGCGGGTCGAGGGGCGCCGCCGCGAGGGCCGCGGCCCTCGCCCCCGTCGCGGCGACGGCCGGCCCGGCGACGCTCCGCAGCGACGCCGACGCGAGCAGGGCCGCCGGGGCGAAGCCCTCGCCCTCCCTTCCCGGGGGCGCGGGGGCGACGAGCTGGACCTCGCCGCGCGGGGTGGCGAGGAGGACCTCGGCGCGCCCGTCGCCGTTGAGGTCGACCTGCGTTTTTGGAGAGCGCGTCGAGGTTTTTTTTTGGGGGGGGGGGAGAGATATGGTCGAGGGTGGGAGAGAAATGAACTTCGATCTTGCGTCCTCTTTCTCTTCCTGTTTTCTCCTCTTCGTCGTTCCAAATATTTATCTTACCACCAGCGGCTGAGGAGGGACATAGCGTACCCCGTCGAGGCTCGCCGCGACATCCGGGGGCGTGGCGTGATACCAGGCTTTACGGAGAGAGAGCGGCGACGACGCAGACGACGACGATGAAAAGAGCCCGAGGAACCCTGCGTCGCGGCGCAGGGCCAGGTGGAGGGCCAGCACCGAGAGGAGCAAGGCGGCAAAATCGCGGCGGTGCATGGCTTGATCGGAATTGGAGTTGTTGAACACAGATGGGACGGAGAGCAGAGCAGCTGGCAAGCTAGGTGAGAAGGCGAGACGATCGATTGGCCATCGCCCCTTTGGTCGGTCGACCCACCAAAAAAATAGAGAGTGGGGTTTCACTCATCATTCGAGGTCGAAGAGAAAAGCGTTCAACAGAGTCTTCTCGCCTCTGTTCCTCTTCCATCCTCTTCCTCTTCTTCGCCTCCTTTCCCTCCACAAAGAGCACCAAGCATGGCCCTCGGCTCGCTGGCCCGCGCCGCGGCGGCGCGCCTGCTCGCGAGCCAGCAGCAGATGGCGTCTTCGTCTTCTTCGACTTTGAAGACTTGGACGACCGCCGCCGCAGCCTCTGCTCTTGCTTCGCGCCGCGCCTTCTCGGCCTCCGCCGCGGCTGCCTCCGACGAGCCGCTCATCGAGCATGAGGTGAGGAGTGATATCCTCTGCTTTCGCGCTGAAAGAGAGAGGGCGCGGCTCAAAGGGAAAGAGCCTGCAGAGTCGATTGGTTCCTCTGCGGGGCGGCGGCAGCAAGAAGCGAGAAACCATCATCGCTTTTCCTTTCTTTGTCTTTCTCTCGCTTCGCGCTCGCCGCTTCTACCAGCTCTCTCTCTCTCTCTCTCTCCGTCAGCCCAAAACCTCCGAGGAGCTCCTCTCTATGATGCGCCCGTGCCCTCGGAGGAAACGGAAGGAGGAAACAATGAACGAGAGGTCGAGAGCAAAAGGGCGCAAAGGGATTGCATTTTTTTTCGATTGTTTTTCGATCGCCCTATTTTTTCTCTACGACGGCGGCGCTCACTTGGTCTCGGCCTCCTCGTCTCCTCTCTTCTTTCTCTCGTTCTCACCAAAACCCCTAGGTCACGCCCTACAAGGCGCACCACATCGACCCGCCCTCCACCACCGTCACCACGACCAAGTCCGAGCTGCTCAAGTTCTTCGAGACCATGTTCCGCATGCGGCGCCTCGAGGTCGCCGCCGACATGCAGTACAAGTCGAAGCAGATCCGCGGCTTCTGCCACCTCTACGACGGCCAGGAGGCGGTCATCGTTGGATTGGAAGCGGCGTCGACGTTCAACGACAGTATCATCACCAGCTACAGGGACCACTGCACGCACCTGGGCAGGGGCGGGACGGTTCACGAGGTGATGGCGGAGCTGATGGGGAAGGTCACGGGGGCGACCAAGGGGATGGGGGGCTCGTAAGTAGAAGTTTTTGAAAAAAAAAGTTATGACATTTTTTCGGGTTTTTTTCTTTCGGCAGAGTGAGGAGAAGAAGAAGAAGAAGAAGAAGAAGAAAAAAAATAACCCCAAAATTCCAAAAACTTTTCCAAAATCACAAATCTTCAACCCAGGATGCACATGTACAAGCGCGAGCACAACTTCTACGGCGGGCAAGGGATCGTCGGGGCGCAGGTGCCGGTGGGAGCCGGGCTCGGCTTCGCGCACAAGTACCGAGGTGAGAGAGAGTTTTCTCTTTTCTCTTTTTCTTATTTTCGAAGCTTTTTTTCCCCCACTCTTCTTCCTCTCTCTTTTCATCTTTCTCTCTTTCCCGCTTCTTTTCCCTTTCACTCACTTTTCTTCACTCTTTCTCTCTCTCTCTCTCTCTCTCTCTCTCTCTCTCTCTCTCTCTCTCTCTCTCTCTCTCTCTCTCTCTCTCAAACTCTCTCTTCCCTTCCATCAAAGGCGACGGCGGCGTCGCCTACGCCCTCTACGGCGACGGCGCCGCCAACCAGGGGCAGATCGCCGAGGCCTTCAATATCGCCGCGCTGTGGCAGCTGCCCGTCGTGTTCATCTGCGAGAACAACCACTACGGCATGGGCACCGCCGAGTGGCGCGGGTCCAAGTCGTCTAGCTTCTACACGCGCGGGGACTACATGCCGGGGCTGCTGATCGACGGGATGGACGTCCTGGCGGTGAAGAACGGTGAGAAGAGAGAAGTTTTTTTCTTTTTCGGTGTTTTGTTTTTTCGCTTTTTTTTCTCTTCTCGCGCCGCCGAAGCCAGCTCTACTTCTTCTTTTCGCTCCCCCTCAATTCTTTGCTTTGGGATCCCGCAGCTCCCCCTCCTGCGGGAGCGCAAAAAGAGCGAAGCAGAAGCAGAAAAGACTCTCTTTTTTCCGTCGGCAAAAACTCACCCAAAAGGACAACTTACAAAAATTGAATCCTCCAGGCGTCGCCTTTGCCAAGGAGCACGCGCTCAAGAACGGCCCGATCGTCCTCGAGATGGACACCTACCGCTACCACGGCCACTCGATGTCCGACCCGGGCTCCACCTACAGGACCCGCGACGAGGTGGCCGGGATCAGGCAGAACCGCGACCCCGTCGAGGGCGTGCGGAGAATGCTCCTGGAGAAGGCGGGTGCCGAGCCGGCCGACCTGAAGAAGATCGAGAAGGCGGTCAAGGCGGAGGTCGACGCCGCGGTCGAGCAGGCTAAGAAAGACCCGGTCCCTCCCGCCGACTGGCTGTCGAAGAACGTTTACGCCGACTCGCTGGGGGCCACGGCGCGCGGGGTCGAGTCCGGGACGCAGTACAAGCTTTAGAGAGGGAAAGAAGGAGAGAGAGTTTGAGTTTATTTCTGTTTTTTTTCCTCAGGGTTTCTTCGAGGGACAGAGAGAAATCTTTCATTTCAAAAATTCGTAGTGCAAGTTCCACTTTGTTTTCCATCTTATTTTCACTCGCGCTCCGTGAGAAGGGCGCTGTTTTCTCCCTCATCCTCCTCTGTTTCGAAATGTCGGCTCTACTTCGGGGCGCGTGCGCCGGCACGAGGGGAGCCGCTCCGGCGGGCCCCTCGGGGCGGCAATCGCAGAGGCATCGGCCTCGGCTAGCGGCGGCAGCGGCGGCTTTCGACAACGACGACGACGCAACTCCATCTCCTCGCCGACAGAACAATCCTCGCTCTTCCACGCCGCCTTCTCCAGAGCAGAAGCTCGCCAAGTTCAGGGTGCGTCGAGTCAGTAAGAGGGACCACGGGAAACGAAGCAAAGGACCGAAGGAGAAAGTGTGAGAAAGAGGGGCGAAAATCCCAATGCTTTTTTTCTTTCAAAGACAGCATTTCGCTCACACCTCTCTCTCTCTCAAACCTCGCTCTCAAACCTCGCTCATTCAAACCTCTCTCTCTCTCTCTCTCTCTCTCTCGAAACACGACAGGACTCGTGCTACGGCTGCGGCGCCCCCGTGCAGACCCTCGACCCCACTCTTCTCGGATATGTCGACCCTGAGGCGGCCCTGGCCAAGGCCCCGCGCAGGCAGCGCGGCATGCTGCTCTGCGCGCGGTGCCGCGGGCTGAGCCACGGGAGGCTGACTGCGGGCGTCGCCGAGCCATGGATGGACAAGGGACTCTCTTCTCTTCCTGCCCTCGCCGCCGGCTCCTCCTCCGTCGAGGAGCTCGACCGCGACGGCGTCGAGGAGGACGTCGAACGCTTCGAGGTTTCCTCCACAGCGGCAGCAGCAGCTCCCCTGAGGCGGCTCGCCACTCCGGAGCAGCTCCGCGCCGAGCTCGAGGGGCTCGAGGGCTCAGCGTCGCTCGTCGCGCTCGTCGTCGACTGCCTCGACGTGCCAGGCTCGCTGCTGTCGGGCAAGTCGCTGAGGGCGCTCGTGGGGAAGAACCCCGTGTTCCTGATCGGCACGAGGGCGGACCTGCTGCCCGGGTTCGGCGACGGGTTCGACAGCGGCGTCAAGGGCGGCAAAGGAGGAGGCGGCGGCAAGAACGGCAGAGACAAAGACGGCAAGGCGGCGAAGGCGGCGAGGACCAAGTCCGACTTTTCCGCCTCCGCCGACCCTCGCGCCATCATCCGCCCTCAGGCCCTCTCTGCCTGGCTCGCCGACGCCGCCCTGCGTCGCAAGCTCAGCGTTGCGGGAGCCGCCGCCGTCTCTTCCAAGACGGGGGCCGGGGTGCCCTTTGCCGCGGCGAGCCTGCGGAGGGCGCGGGCGGGGAGGGACGTCGTGGTGGTGGGGGCCGCCAACGTGGGGAAGTCCGCGTTCGTCCGCGCGCTCGTCGGGGAGATGCGCCGCGCCGACGGCCCGCAGTTTGACGCGGCGGCCGCAGGCGTGGCGCGGAGGCTCCCCGTCGCGTCGGCGGTGCCGGGGACGACGCTGGGCAGGATCGCTCTGGCCGCGTTCTCCGCCGGCGGCAGCCTCGTCGACACGCCCGGGCTGCACCTCCACCACCGCCTGCTGCACCTGCTCCGGCCCGAGGAGGTCGGCGCGCTGCAGCCCACGGGCCCGCTGAGGGCGCGGAGGCCGCCCGCGCCGAGGGAGGCCGAGGGGCAGCAGCAGCAGCAGCGGGAGCGGGAGCGGGGAGCGCGGGGAGCGGGCCCGCCGCCGAGGGCCGCGGCCCGGCCGGCGACGTACCTCTGGGGCGGCCTCGCCCGCTTCGACCTCGAGCTCCCCGCCCCCTCTCCGTCGTCGCCGTCGCCGTCGGTCGACGTCCAGTTTGTCGGCCCCGCTGTGCTGCCGATCGCCGCCCTTCCGCTGGTGGGCGGGGAGGCGGAAGTTCCCGCGGAGGTCGTGGACGCCGCGGTCGCCGCCGCTGCCGCCGCCGTCAGGGCGCGGGGGAGGGGAGGAGAGGAAGAGGAAGGCCGCGAAGCCGATCCTTCATCGCCTCCTCCTCCTCCCCCTCCGGCGTTCGGCAGGGAGTCGGTCGACGCCCGAGGAGGTCTCCGCGTGTCCCGCGTCCTCGACCTGAAAGGGAGCGGCCTCGACGTCTGCATCTCGGGCCTCCCCGGATGGCTCTCGCTCCGGCCGGCCGAGGCGCTGACGGCTAGTACCAGGACTAGCTCCTCCTCTGGGGGCGGCAGGAGGGCGGCGACTTCGAGGAACTGTCAGCTGGAAGGGAGGCTCACCGTCTGGGTGCCCAAGGGCGTCGAGGTGTTCGTGAGGCCGCCGCTTCCCTTCGAGGAGCCGCTGATGGCCAGTGCCGCTGCTCAGGCGAAGGGGGGCGGCGGGGGAGGAGTGGGAGGGCTGGAAGAGGGAGAGGGGTGGTGGACCAGCGTGTGAAGAAAAAAAAAGAAAAAAACGAAGGGGAAAAAACACTTTTAATTCGATCTCCTCTGTCTCGTCTTGCAAGGGGAGGAGTCGCTGTTTCTCTCTTCGTCGCCTGTTCTTTCTTATCAGAGAAGTGGATTGTCGTCTCATCTGTCCCCTCTGGTCGTCTCGCGCTTGGATCAGAAAAGGAGAGGCTTGCAGAGATTTGACATTCAGAGGGAGACTGGCCTAGACGAGCAAGTTTGAGCCGCCGACGCCGACGACACCCAAAACTTCAATGCAGCGACGACGAGAGAGGACGCTCGCCGACGAGCTCGCCGGGCTCGCGACGGCTGCTCCCGAGCAAGGTACGGAAATGAAATATTATAGTGCCTTTGCCCCGTTGTGATTGAGGGACAAAGCTGCTGGAGAGAGGCGCAGAACGTGGGCGAACGAACGGACGAGAGAGAGGCATCAGTTTTTTTTTGACGGCGGCGGCAGCGCCCACATGTCGCCCGCTGCCAGTGCCCTTTCCCCACTCGCTTTTCTCACTTTTCTGCCTTTTTCCATCAAAACTAAAACATCACAGAGTACGACTTCGATGCCGACCTTGACCTCGGAGCAAGGGACGGAGGCGCCACGGGCGGCGCGGGCCTCGACGCGTCCGATGGCGAGGACGGTGACTTCGGCGCCGCGGCGACGGCCGCGGCCGCTGCTGAGGCAAACGGAGCCCGAGGAGGTCGCTCCAGGCGCCCCTCGCTCCGCGCCGCCCCGGAGCTGGGCAAAGAGTACGCCGGGAAGCGCGTGAGCGTCGCCGAGGCATTCGGTGGCGAGGGAGACGATGGATCGAGGGCGCCCTTCCGCGAAGAGGTTGAGGACGACGACGACGACAGCGAGGAGGAAAGCGACGGAGGCGAAGGAGACGAGGAGGAGGAGCCCAAGAAGCGCAGCCTTCCCCCTCCTGTCACCTCCGAAAACGCCGAGCTCGCGGCCCTCGACGCCGAGTATGCCGCTGCCGACGCCGCGGCCCTGGGCTCGCGGGAGGCCCTCCGCGAGGCCGCGGCGCGCGACGCCAAAAAGGGCGCGGCGGTCGCTGCGCAGCGGCAGGCGTGGGACCGAGCGCTCGAGGCACGCATCATGCTCCAGCGCGCTCTCGGGGGCTGCAACCGCCTTCCGCGTCCCGAGACGATGGCCCTCGTCGCGCGGTCCGAAGGGGGAGGGGGAGGAGCAGGAGAGGAGGAGCCGGGAGCGGCGGAGGAGGGGGGAAGGAAGAAGAGCGCCGCCGCCGTCTCGGAGCTGGGGGTCGCCGCCGCCGTCTCGGAGCTGGGGGTCGCCGCCGCGGGCGTCTCGCGCGAGGCCGCCGCGCTGGCCGTGAGGCTGGCCGAGGCCGCTGACGTGCTCGCCGCGCGCGCGACAGGGAGGGAGGCCGGGAGGGGGGGGAGGAAGAGGAAGCAGGAAGAAGGAAGCGACGACGAGGAAGACGAAAGCGAAGACGAAGAGGACGACGACGACGGCGACGGTGACGAAGGGGGCCCCGTCGCCAGCCTCAACCCCGAGACCGCGGCCCTCTGGCGCCGCCTTGAGCGCTCCATCCGCTCCTTCGAGCCCGTCCGCGACGCCGCGTTCGACCGCTGGCACCGCAAGGCGGCGCTCCTGGCGGGCGGCGGGGCCGCCCTCAGGGGCGGGCTGCGGGTCCTGGACCAGCCCCCCTCGAAGCAGGTCGCGGCGGCGATGGCCGGCTCTTTCGGCGGCGGCTCGACGGGCACACTTCCTATTGGTAGAGGAGGCGCTGGAAGCGGCGCCGAGAACAGGCTGCTGTCGCGGTCGCGGCTGATGCGGGCCGATGCGCCCAAGAGGCTCGGAGAGCCTTCTGTCTCGGCTTCTGCTGCTGCTGCTTCAGGCGAGAAGAAGAAGGAGAATCAAAGGACGTCGTCGCCGTCGGACTCGGGCTCCGACTCTTCCTCCTCCGACGACGAAGAAGAAGACCAACCGTATGCCTTCTTCGCGAGCGACGCCCGCGACCGGGACACCTACGACGACGGTGAGTTCTACTCACAGCTCCTCAAAGAGTTCGTCGAGGCGAACGCGACGGGGGGAGGAGCGGGAGCGGGGGGCAGCCTCGGCGCTCCTTCCGGCGGCAGGTCGAACGGCGCACACGGCGCCGCGAACAAGCGCAGGAAGGTGGTCGACCGCCGCGCGTCCAAGGGCCGCAAGCTCCGCTTCGACGTCATGGAGAAGCTGGTCGGGTTCATGGCGCCCGTCGAGGAGGGAGAGGAGTCCGCGCTGGCGAGGCAGCTGGCCGGGTGCTTGTTCGGGGTTGTGAGGAGCAAGAAGGGAGGCAAGCGAGCGAGTTAAGGGGAGAGATTTGAAAAAAAATGAAATGAAAAAAAATGAAACATTGAAAACTCTATTTTTTCTTCTATTGCAGAAAAGTGCGGCTGCGCTCTCTTTTCGTCTCTCACTTGGACTCGCTCCGGCGAGGCTTGGAGGAGGCGCGCTCCTTCTGCTGCTCCTGCTCTTCGAGCCCGGCCCCGGCGGCGTCGCGCTTCTCGCCGACGACGGCAGCGGCGGCGGCGGGAGCGGCTGCGGCAGCGGCAGCCCGCTGCTCCTCCCGCTCCGCCGCCGCCGCGACCGCCGCGGCCTTGAGCGTCGCCGCGCTCGCTGCCGCGGCAGCAGCGGCGGCCCTCGCGGCCGCCTGCTGCTGCCTCAGAGCCAGAGGCAGGGGCGGCGGCGGGGGGGCAGCGGGCGCGCCGCCAGCGCTGCCGACGACGGCGCGCTGCGCCGCGCGGCCGAGGTCGTCGGCACCGCCGTGCGCCTCGGACAGAGACACGCCAAACGGCACGACGGCGCCCTCTCCTCCCTCTCCTCCCTCTCCCCGCCCCGCCGTCGGGGCGGTGACCCCGAGGGCGGCGCCGTGGTAGAGCCAGCAGTAAGCGGCGTAAGCCCTCCGCAGGAGCGCGTCGAGGTCGACGGAGGGGGCGGCGGCGGCGGCGGGGGGGGCCGGGCCCGGCCCCCCGTCGGCGGCGGCGCCCGG
>Ga0315274_10012892_pt1 | contig 11907 bp, 9 predicted proteins | sample YL17G02_20_MG_FD_203700 | JGI IMG/M metagenome (GOLD analysis project Ga0315274, IMG submission 203700) | Sediment microbial communities from Yellowstone Lake, YNP, Wyoming, USA - YL17G02_20 | ecosystem: Environmental > Aquatic > Freshwater > Lake > Sediment | place: USA: Wyoming | collected... | reverse complement strand
TCTTTAATTTCCCTTTCCACCAATTGAGATAATGCGTCATCGAATTTTTCTGTTTCGATTTTCGTTGCCAAAACTTCTTCTATTTTTTGTTTATTTTCCTCTAATTTCTTGGTTTGGGCAACAATCTTTTCCACATCTACCCCTCCTTTCACTTTGGCTAAGCTTTTGGCTGCTTCAGACATATTGACCTGAAATTCGGAAATTGCCGAAGCCAATTTCTTAACCTGATTAGTTTGGGCAATCTCAGTTAATTCATCTAACCGTTTGTTGGCAATCTCAAGATTATATTTTGGCAATTCTTCCTTTGAAACAAAAACTGCCTGGCTTTTTTCGGTGAGTTTTTTGAGAGAATATAGGATGTCGCCAGGCAAAGAATTTTGAGCAAAAGAAAAGACGCCAAAGAGAATAAAAACGCTTAAAACTATTGCAAAAGCCGGTTTGGGCTGAAAGAAAAATCTGGAGAAAACCTCCCCAAAAGGAGCTAAGCTCCTTTTGGATTCTTCCCCTAAAATCTGGATTTTAGTCAAAGAAACCCAGTCTTTTCTGGGTTGAATCTGGCGAAGTTCCCGAATTTTGCCAATGAGTTCTTTTTCAGTCATTCTATTATTTATGACGAATTTTCCCCCAATTTATTACACCTGTTTAATCAACACCCGAGGTTGATTAAGTTTGGTTAATTTCATTTCGAAGGGCTTGGAGGGCACGGGAGAGTAGGACACGGGTAGCATCTTCTGACCTATCTAGCATTTTAGCCACTTCCGGAATAGATAAATCTTCCAGGTAATGCCAGGTAATTACATCCTGATAGTCCTCTTTGAGGCTAACCAAGGCCAACCTAATTGTGTTGAGGTCAGACTTCAACACGGCTGCCTCTTCTACATCTTCCCGGGGGTCAATAATTGACACATATTCAGCTGAAACAATTTGAGCCCTGCCCTTTTCCCGATAATGGTCAGTGACTAAATTTCTGGCAATCCGATATAAAAAAGCTTGGGGATTCTCAATTTTGTTCCCATTTTTAAAACTCTCCCAACCTCTTAAAAAGGTCTCTGAAGTTAAATCTTGGGCAATTTCCTGGGAACTGACCTTCAAAAAAATAAAACGATAGATTTTATCTATGTATCGGTCGTAGATTTTGCTAAAGGTTTTTCTCAAATCCGCCATAAGATTAGGGTAGGACATCGTGTCCTACCTACTATATATATGTATGTCCCACTTATGATTTGGATATTTTTATCTGAGTCGAAGAAGATAAATCTTCTTCTCCACCCTTCGCTCGGCTTTGCCTCGCTCGGGTGTAATAAGTCCCATTCCTCTCCCCTATTCTTTCAACAATCCCTTGGTTTAGCATATTCTCAAAATCCCTTCTCAAAGTCCTTTTAGTTACCTCAGGAAAAATTTGTTTTACCTGCCAAACTTGGGCTCGGCCATTTTCTCTTAAAAAATCTAAAATCTTTTCCTGCCTTTCTGGCATCCCTAGGCAGCTTTGCTGCCGGGATCCCGGTCGCATAGGCGACTTAGGGATCGTTTGTGACGAGAATTGCTGAGGCTGTACTTCAACAAAAGGATTTTCTTTAGCCTCTTCCTGTTTTTTTTCTGGCTCTACCTTTTTTAGTTCTTCCCTCAAATTAGCATATTCTTTTTGAATTGCCAATATTTCCGAAGAACTAACCCAATTTTGACTTTTTGCCACTTCAAAAAAACTATCCAAAGTTTCTAAATTTTCTAGAACCGAATTAATCAACCTCGGGTGTTGATTAACCGAACTGGCTAAGATGTCGTCGGCTAATTCTCGCATTTTATATCTCAGGGGCTCCTTTTTCGGAAAAAGCAAAGTCAACTGATAAAGGTCGTTTGTTAATTGAATTAAAAAATTTCTGTCCATATGGACGTTTCTTTAATATATCAAAATTTAAAAAAGAGGTCAAAAAGAAAAAACCTTTTAAGGTTTCGGAAAAATGATGAAAAAGAAGAAGGGAGGATTTAGAAAATGTGCAACTATTTATGATTCCTTCCTTCTTCTTTTTTTTGGTTTTTTAACGGGCTGGCGGAAAGATATACCCCCTTTTAGTGGGGGCATGGTAGTATCCCCGAGCCCTTCTCGTTGTTTTGAAGTTGAAGGAGCTGCCGCTCCTATCTTCATGTTCCAAGCAGTTAATAATAAACTGCCTGTCTATTCCGCCTGCCAGCACCATATTGACTGGCTGGCGGGCGAAGAACGCCTCCTTCAGACATTCCTTGTTAGGTCCGTTAATAATTTTAATCTGTTTTTGCTCCATAACTCCTCCTGTTATGTGAGTATATTATACAATATATTAATATATCTTGTCAAATGCAATGGGCTAATATCAAAATTTAAAAAAGAGGTCAAAATATTCAAACACTTGCAATTTTTATTTTTTTATGTTTTAATAATATTATGCAATCTATTGTCGTTTTTATCATTCTGGCTATTGCCATCGGAGGTTTTCTTTATTTTGGACAATTTCCAACGCGAGAAGAAGGACTGTCCCAACTCCAAGAAACCCTTACTCAAGCTCAAGAAGGTGCTCCGGCAAAAACTCAAACTTTTTTGAGGTCGGCGGAGCCTGCTCCAAAACCTGCTCCCAAGTCCCCGGAATCAAAACCTACCATCTCGGTTAATACCTATATAGTTTCTGGTCCAAAAGAAGGGGAGATTATAGATGAGACAAATAAAGTTACTTTTGAATTTAATGCTATTGTCTCTCCAGAAGAAACCCAAGACGGAGTAACATTTGAAACAAAAGTTGAAGGACTTGACGATGACTGGAAAGAAACTTCTTCCAACCAGAGAACAGTAAACCTTCCTTCAGGCCCTAAAGAATATACTTTTTTAGTCAGAGCAAAAATTAAAGATGCAATTGACCCGACTCCAGCCGGGAGAACTTTTAAAATAAATACCTCTCCCTATTTTGGCAAAGTAGAAATTTCAAGCATCGACTCTCAAACTTCCTCTCGCCCCTCTTCAATAAAATTAAGCACTCAGCTTAACGAAGAAGAAAAAATCAACATCACCGGATGGCAGCTCAGAGGGAATAAAGGAGTGGCGATTATTACTCAAGGCATAGAAACATATCTTCCTTACGACTCAAATCTTGGCAAAGATATTTTTATCAGGTACTCCGATACAATATATCTTTGGGGCGCTCCAAGTCCGCTGGGAATAAACAAAAGTTTCCGGCCTAATAAATGTTTTGGCTATCTAACTGATATCTATAACTTTTTCCCTTCTATTTCGTCTTCCAAGAGGTGTCCGTCAATAAAATTAGAAGACATTTCCCATCTCGGTGAATATTGCCAAGATTTTATTCTTGGAATGGGAGCGTGTGAAGTCCCAGACTATTCTAATAATCTCAAGATTACCTTGGACTCAGATTGCACCTCCTATATCAGCTCTTATGCTGAAAAAAACTTTAACTATGAGGGTTGTTTTCGTAATTACTCCAAAGACAAAGATTTTTTAAATAATTACTGGTATGTTTACTTGGGCCACGATATGGTCAGCAAGCTCCACGACACCCTCTATTTACGCGACCAAGATGGGCTTCTGGTAGTTAAATATCTCTACTAAAATTTTTATTCACAATTCATAATTAGAATTAATCAACACCCGAGGTTGATTAACTCGGGTGGAATTGTTTTTATTCGTAGGCCTTGAATTGGAATTCGCTGAGCCTCACCTCTTTAGGACTACCCAAAAGAGAGGTATTAAATTTCACTCTAGCTTTTTCAACTATTTTCTCAGGGTAATCGATTGTCACCCACTCTCCCTGAGGAGTAGGATCATCCGGCCAACTCCGATTCCAATAACAATGCCAACTCTCTTGATAAAGAAGTTCTACTCGAAAGAAAGATATTTGGGATTGAGCATCAATCCAAAAGCGAATGCCTTGACTCTTTTCTCTCGGAGGAATAAATTCTAACCAAGCCGTCCAGCTTTGAGAAGTAACTTGAGATTTGGCAAATGTATTTATATCTCCATCATAAGATAAAGGTTCGTTTTCCCAGAGATTAGCTTGGTCTGGTCGGTCATCACCCTTATCAATATTGTGCCCTATGGCCGGCAGATAAGTTAGTTCTGGAGGAGTAGTGGCAAAAGTATTATCTTCACTCCAGCTGGTGTTTTCATTTTTATTAGTTGAGCCTACTTTGTAGTGATAAGTAGTTCCGGCCGCTAAATCGATTAAAGATATATTATGGGAAAATGAATACTCGGTGATAGTTTTTGTTTCGCTATACTCTAAGGTAGTTCCATACTCAACCATACTTGTGCTTTCTTCATCTGTTTCCCAGCTAATTAAGGCTGAAATTTTGGTAATCTCAGAAACCTGAAGATTAGAAATTTCTGGCAGGGCAGTGTCTTTAGTGGCCTTGAATTGGAATTCGTTGAGATAGCTCCAACCACTTAATACCCTGCCATGAAACTTAATCCTAGCCTTTTCAACTATTTTTGAAGGATAAGTAAGTTCAACCCATTCATTAGCTGGTGCGGAAGAAATTCCCCAAGGCCAATCCCTAAGGCAATGCCAATTTCCATCATAATAAATGTCTACCTGAAGAGGACCACCACTTCCCCAAAATCGTATACCCTGAGTCGTTTTCCCAGAGGGAGCAAGAAGTTCCAACGGAGAGCTATCCCTTCCTCCACTTAAGTAAACTCTAGCATAGGTATTTATATTTCCGTCATAAGCTAACGTTTCGTCTTCCCACTGGTTATCTGGGTCATTATATCCAATTGCTTTTTGAAAAGAAAGTCTTGGTGGAGGATTTACAGTGACGGTTAAGGTGCCAGTGGCGAGATTTCCTGCAAAGTCAGAAACTTGAAGTGTAACGATGTAAATGCCGGGAGTCAAATATCCGCTTTCTATGATTGGATTTTCGCCAGTTAAATCGGGGTCTCCCCAGTTCAAACCGTCAATATCATCAACATCCCATTTATAAGAAACAATTTCTATGTTGTCACTGGAGCCCGAAGCGTCAAAAGTAATGGGTTGATTAATTTCTACAATTCTATCTTCCCCGGCTCTGGCAATTGGCGGAGTGGTATCTAAAATAATTGAGGCGTATTTCCCCGACTCACTGATATTTCCTGCTTTATCTTTTGTCCAGATATAAACTGTTTTTGAACTATCTCCTTCAGACAAAGCAAAGGTTGAGGGTCTAGTAGTTTGCCAATCTGAGCTATTGGCTTCTGGTTTTACTTGATTTTCTGATAAAAACCAAAATGAAGCATCTTGGTCATTAGTGATAGCGACTTTAACTATTCTGTTTTGAGTATAAAAATTAGATTCATCAGCCAGGTCAGCTAAAACTAAATTAGCATTGGCTGGAGGAACATTATCTTCTTCTAATTTTAAAACAGTTTTAATTTCTTTTGAGCCACCATCGGAAGAAATAAAAATCTTGGTGGGATATTGACCGGAACAGAGGTCTGAAATATCAAGCGAAGCTGAAACATCTTCATTATTTTGAGGAGGAAGCCGACCGGAAACTGGATTTAAGTTCAACCAGCTAACTTCCGGATAAACTTCAATTTCCCATTCCAATGGGGCATTTCCGATGTTGGAGATTGTAAATTTTTTTAGCTCTGGGTTGCTCCCAAATTCTATTCCTTCAAATTTTAATGAATCTTTGTCAATTTTAAGAATTGGTTTTGGCAAGCTGATTTTTATTGACATTTCCTGCCACTCACTCTCATTACCAGCTTCATCTTTAGCTCTGATTCGAAAATAATAGGTAGTTTCATCTTCACCAGTAAATTGATATTTGGTTTCTGAGGTATATCCGCTTTCTGGAAAATAAATCCAATTTGTCTCATCGTCAGAATAGCGAAACTGGAATTTGCCTTCACCTATCCAGGAAATTAGAAAAGAGGTCTGGGTTTGGGGAGAGGAAATTTCAATAAAACTAACCTCAGGAGGAGTGAGGTCAATTGTCCAGGAATAGCTAAGAGGCCCGGAGGGATTGCCAGCCAAATCAACGGTTTGAAGCTGAAAATGATGTTCACTTTCAGTTAAGTTTTCGTAGGTTTTTGGCGAAGCGCATTCCTCCCAACTTTGTTCATCGAGCTGACACTGGAAGAAAATATCCTCTTCGTTAGAAGAAAAAGCGAAAGTAGCTGTGGTCTGGTTAGTTAAAACGGGTGGAGTGGATAGAAGAATGGCTTGGAGAGAAACGGTATCAATCTGCCACTGGTATTGGGCAGGAATGGGGCCAGTATTTTGGCTGATATCTTTTGCTCTAACTTGAAAAGTGTGGAGCCCATCTAGAAGATTAGAATATTGTTGAGGAGAAAAACAGATCTGCCAATTTTCTTCGTCAATCTTACATTCAAAAGTAGAATTTTCTTCACTGGAGGAAAAAGTAAAGACGGCCTGAGTTTGATTAGTTAAACTGCTGGGCTTATTCAAAATAGTAGTTTCGGGAGGAATAATATCTCGGAAAGTTTCATTTTTCGCTTTTGGAGTAGGAGATTGAATTTCAAAATCAACTGAATTATTATCGGTATCTTGATAACCTGTCCCTTCAATCCATTTTCTACCCAAACTTTGATTTTTTTCTGGATTTTGAGAAAAGGGAGAGCCCTTAACAAAAGGATTTGTGCTACTTCCCCAAGCGACCGCATCTAAAAGATTTCCATTTTTGTCAAAGAGGGCAAGACTATTATTTTTTGCTAAGGTTTGGGTGCTGGTGGCATCGGCTGAAATTAGCCCGGAAAGAGCATAATTAGAATTTGCCCAGAGGAAATAGCTCTGAGCCAAAATTTTGCTTCCAGTAGAAAAAACTCTAATTGATGTTTCACTTCCTGTGGAAGCCTTCTTTTTTAATTGAAAGCCAGAAATATCAATATCAAAATTATTTGGATTGTAAAGTTCTACAAAATCATAACTAGAAGAAGTAGTGGTATCAATTTGAATTTCGGAAATTAAAATTTTTGGCGGTTGAATTACAGTTACAGTAAGGGTGTCAGTGGCGGAATTGCCGGCTTTATCAGAAACTCGAAGGGTGACAGTATAAATACTTGATTGAGAATAGCCCTGAGTGAAAGTAGGCTTTTCTCCAGTTAAATCAGGATTGTTCCAATTTAAACCATCTTTATTATCAATGTCCCATTGGTAAGAAACGATTTTAACATTATCGCTGGATTGACTCCCATCAAAACTTACTGCTTGATTTATTATTACTGTTTGGTCGGGGCCGGCATTAGCGATTGGTGGTTGAGTATCCGAGGCTGGGGGTGGGCTTGACCCTCCACCGCCGGGAGAACTACCGCCAGAAAGGCTGGAAGTAAGAGTCAAATAAACTTTTTTCTCGCCTAAAGAATTGATTGGGGAAGGGTTACTGCTTAAAATAAAATCTTGAGAATTATTGTTATTATCAATTAAATTATCTCCTTGTTTTTTCCTTTCTAAACTTTTGCCGGTCTGCAAACCCTGTTCTAAAATTACTCCTTGGGTTTCTATTCCTGCTGCTGGGGGCAGTTTATCTAATTTTCCCCAAGCCACTTTATCTAACACATTATCCTGGCCATTAGCAATAATCACTCCACTGGTTCCGGTTAATTGGCTGCTGAAAGTAGCGTCGGGAGATACCGTTTGGCTATCGATTTTTAACTCCCCTCCGACTAAAAGAAAAAATCCCTTTGCGGGAATAACATTTTTATTCCAGTTAATTTTCTTTTTAGTAATATCATTACTGGAGTTAACTAATTTCAAATTAAAATTCTCATCACTCAAAGAAACCGCCGAATCATTTGGATTGTAAAACTCGACAAATTCGTTTTCAGCTTTATCCAGGCCGGCACAGACCTCGCTGATTAAAATCTTCGGCAGAGACAGAAGAGTTTCTTCCTTTGTTTCTTCTTTCTTCACTTCCTCTTTTTCTGTCAATTTTTCAGAGGCCGCCTTTTGCAGACTAACTTCGCTAAGCTCTGCCGCTTTTTGGTTTAAAATTTTAATTCTTTCGGCAATGTCGTCGAGCTTTTCTTGCATTTCTTCCAAAGTTAATTGTTGAGGTGGAGTTGGTTGAGGTTTAACCTCAACAGTTCCAACATTTTGTCCTACTTCCTGTCCTACCTCAATGGATATTTCTTCGACCTCCTCTATCTCTTTTTCAATTTCGGCTTCTTCTATCTTTGGACCCTCCACCACCGTCGCCGGCCCAAAAGGATTAATTTTCGAAAGAAATGATTTTATTTCATTCCAAATTTTAGTCAGTGGCAGCGATTTCCCAGTAACTTTTGTTATGATAATTTCTACTTCTTTTATTGTGGTTTCAATTGGCTTTAATAGATACTTTTCCCAAGTACTGAGTAGTTTAATCCCCAAATCCGGTACCGTCGGCGGGAAATCGATATTAACTGACGGATGGACCAATCTACCGCTTTCATCAACCCATTGATAATTATCAAATTTATTTTTCTCTACTCTTCCAGTAATTTCAACAATAAAAGGAGGAAGGTCTTTTTTTAGATCTGGCACGGGCAGTGAAGTTATCGTTCCTTTTTCCTCAGGAGCTGGGGCCTCTATGGAATTCGGCATATAAAATCTTATCGCAACCTTCGCTCTCTTTTCACTTTCAGGCTTATAAATCATCACATATTGTAAAATGATTTCTTTCTCCCCTCCTTTATAGGAAGTATATTTAAATTTTATTGCCCCGGGTGCAACTCTAATTTCGTTTTGAAATAACATCTTCATTCCGTACTCTGTTGCTTCTTTTACGCTTTCTTTTTCAAGTTTTTCAAGTAGACATTCTGGATCGAAATATATTATGCAAAATATAGTTTTTGCTTCTTTTATTACGCCTCCTAACATCTCTAATGGGGCGTCTTCTACCAGATGCCGTAAGACTTCCATTGTTACTACTTTCTTTAATGTTACAGCTACAGCAGTTTTTTCCTCGCTAACTTCGCCTGAACTCCAGGCCAAAATGCTTTGTGTTACAAATACTTGCCTTAACGTATCCATCAATTTCTGCGCATCTCCCAACGGTAGTTCAAGATATTTTCCCAATTTTTCAAGATTAATATTTTCAAAATCATCTGCCAAGCAAATTTTCGGCAAAACCAAAAAAGCCGCTAAAGAAATTAGCAGAAAAATAGCTAAAAATCGCTTATTCCTAAAGCAATTTCCCATAAAAAATTGATAAAATATCAATTTCCCCTATTAAATTTTTATTCTGTTTTCAAAGAACCTACCTCTCTCTAGCCGAGGCTCGCTTTATCAAAGAGCTATTTACCCTATTAGAAAATTTTCCTAATCAGGGCTTAATTGAAACTGTTTCCAAAAACTTGTTAAACTCCTCTTCGCAACGTTCCATTTCATTAGTAGGATTAGAAATTTTTATGTCATAAAGTTTGTCTTTAGAAGGAATACCAATTCCGATATAAGACATTTCAAATTTTTCAGCGTGAAATTTGTATCTTAAAGCAGGATAATTGTCTACTTTTATTGTAGAGAATTCATCTAATTTTATCACTGAAGATAATTTTAATTCTGCATCATTGTGGTTCTTTAAGGTCTCAATATTGGTCTTAATATAACTTGTATAGACATATGTTTTACATCCTTTTTCAAGGATAACACTTGTGTCTCCTTTAAATTTAGTATCTGAACTGTAAAATCTCGTTGGATTTCCATTTTCTAAGATCCAATCTTTGGGTATTTCATAAATTAATCCCATTTTCTTATTTTCTACTATCTTCCCCTCAGGAGTTTCTTTTATTATATAATCTTCTTCTGGACTAACTTTTGCCGCCTCCCACTTCTCTATTGGCGTTTCCCTGTTTTTCTGCCACCAATAAAAAACTCCTCCGGCAATGAGGAGTAAAACAATAATTAAAGAAAAAATAATTTTTTTATTTATTTTTATGCTTCCAAACATGTTCTTTTATCATACAAACTCCCAAAACAAAAAACAACCCTCCCCCTGTGGAAAACTTTAATCAACACCCGAGGTTGATTAATTATTCCAGAAGAAAGGGTAGGGCTGATTTTTGTTTTAAAAATTCTTCGACAAATTTTCGAAACTCTTCAGGTCCAACTTCTACCAATAAAGAGTATTTCTCTAAAATTTCCTTTGGGGCTAATATCCCAGAATTTCTTTTGCCGATTTTGTCGGGGAAACTCGAGAACTGGTAATTCTCTAAAAATTCAAAAGCTTTCTTCCAATCCTGCAAACCCGCCTCTCGCCAGCCGGGCTGAAAAACATCCAAAGGATTAACTATACTTATATACCGACTCACTGCATCCGATTGAGACTCCGATTCAACTAAAATACTTTTGTAGCGTCTGCCAAAAAGGGCATCTTTTCGATTGTGTTTCAAATTAAAATATTTTGCAAATCCATTATTCAATTTTTGCATAAGGAGAGGTACTGAATTTTCAATGTTGGGCAAAAAATAAAAATGATAATGGTTTAGGACTAAAGAAAAATCTAAAAGATAAACTAATGGAGGATGTTCTTCGATTATAAATTTTGGTGAAATTTTCTCCCCTTGGAGCAAAGACTGGGCAGCTTTTATTATGTCTTTACCATGGGCATTGGAACCTCGTCTTCCAAGATTAGCAGCCTGAAAATGAAAAATAAATCGGTAGCAATCTTCCTCTTCAGCAAAGATTTTTCTTCCTTCAACTGCCCGGGAAACAATATGAAATGGTTGATTTTTCTCAAAAAATATTTCTCGATAAGGCATTGTTTGATTTTAGTATGACTCCCAATTTTAATCAACCTCGGGTGTTGATTAACTAATTAATCATACAAATTCCACGAGAGCGTCGCATGTGGAAAACTTTTAAAATAACAGACGCCGGACCCTTATTAAAAAGTAATTAGGCGTGGCCTTTGGCCACGCCCACTCACAAATTTACTCTTTGCTCTCTTTGCTTTTACTTAGGATTCGCCAAATTTCCTGGGTTTCAAAATTCCAGTATATAAGCTGGGATTCTCTCTCAAACACCTTGTTGTTTGTTCCAAAGATGCCGATAAACCGACAACCCAGAGCCAGTAGCTCTTCCTCGCTGATTTTCGTTCCTTCTGTCACTGTCAAATTTGTGTTTGTCATCAGCCCTCCTTCTGACTTTTTTACCTTATAACATTTTTTGGAAAAGTCAATTCTTAGAAGCCGGCGAAGGATTTGATTTTGAAAATGGAAATGGCAGTGACTTTGCCTTCTAAATCAATAGTGTTTAGCCCTAAAACCTTGCCTTCGATATCAAACAAGGGGCTACCTTTAAGGATGTTTTTTTCAAAAATATTAGTTTTAATGAAATCTTGGTCAAAACTTTTAACAATCCCTTCATTCACTATGCGACCCGGCGGCGTAATTTTTTGAGTATCGAAAATAACTCCGACCAGAAAAACCCTCTCTCCTAATTTCAATTTTTCTAAATCGGCAAAACTAACAGTCGGCAAATTGGTCTTTTCAACTTTTACTAAGGCCAGATTTTCTTTTAAATCTCGCTTTAAAATCTGGAAATTGACGGATTGGCCCTCGACAAAAAAAGAAAAATTGGAGCCCTGAGGCACCAATTCAGCTAAGGTAATCAATAGGCCATCGGCCGTAACAATTAAGCCCGAGCCTTCCAAAATTTTTCCTGCTTTGGTTTCGGTTCTCACCCCCACCACTACTTTCTCTACTTTTTCAATAGCATTGATTATCGCAACATTTTCCTGAATGGTGATTTCTTTTCTTTCGGTAACGTAAACCGGGGGATTTTCTAATTTATATTGATAAAAAAGCGGCCTTTCAACAAAATAGGGCCAGAGAATCTGGTCGGCAAAAATTCCGCCGACCGTTCCCAAAATAAAAATAGCTAAAATTTTAAAGATATTTTTAAGCACGGTGTACTTAACACCCGAGGTTAATTAATCTACCTCGGGTGT
>Ga0315274_10012890_pt1 | contig 11908 bp, 11 predicted proteins | sample YL17G02_20_MG_FD_203700 | JGI IMG/M metagenome (GOLD analysis project Ga0315274, IMG submission 203700) | Sediment microbial communities from Yellowstone Lake, YNP, Wyoming, USA - YL17G02_20 | ecosystem: Environmental > Aquatic > Freshwater > Lake > Sediment | place: USA: Wyoming | collected... | reverse complement strand
GCTTGATGATCTCGTGCGCAAAGACGTAATCCCGGAGCGACTCAGGCGGTAGGCGGGATCCGCCCACTGAGAGAAAGCGTATGTTTACAAACATGCCGGACATTCAGACCATGGCCATGTACGTGGTGGCCTTCCTGATAACTATAACAGTGCACGAATACGCACACGCCCGTGCGGCGCTTGCGGCCGGCGATGACACAGCCCAGCGCATGGGAAGAGTCTCCCTGAACCCGCTGGACCACCTCGATCCAGTCGGCACGCTGATGTTCGTGGTGACCATACTGAACGGATTCGGATTGGCATGGGGAAAGCCCGTCCCGGTGAATCCGCACTACTTCAAAAGCCCCAGGTGGGATTCTCTGAAGGTTTCGATCTGGGGACCGCTATCGAATGTGATAACAGCGGTTGTCCTCGCGGTGATATTGAGGTTCGTCGTCAAACCTTTTCTGCCGGAGTACTTTCCCCTAATGTACCTGTGCATCGTCTTCAATCTGGCGGTGGCTTTCTTCAACATGATACCGATTCCACCCCTGGACGGGTCGCACGTGCTTTCCGCTCTGCTGCCCATAGAGCTGGCGCATCGTTACGATTTCGCGATAGGGAGATATGGGGTAATCATACTGCTGATCGTGCTTGTCACCGGCGTCGCCGGATTCATCATCGCGCCGCCGGTGGAGTTTCTCTCCAGCCTGCTCATCAGGCTGTGAAGTTAACACTCTGATGTATGGCTTCGGATCGCGAGGCGCATCATGGCGAAGAAAGGCCGAATTGTGAGCGGCATGCAGCCGACGGGGATGCTCCATCTCGGCAACCTGGAAGGCGCTCTTCGCAACTGGGTGAGGCTGCAGGATGATTACGAAACGTTCGTCTTCGTCGCCGATTGGCACGCGCTCACAACGCTCTACGAGCGGCCGGACGAGATAGCCAAGTACACCCCGGAACTGGTCATGGACTTCGTTGCCGCGGGAATGGATCCCGAGAAGGCGGTGATCTTTAGGCAGTCGGACGTCAAAGAACACGCCGAGCTGCACCTTCTGCTCTCGATGGTGACGCCCGTTCCCTGGCTGGAGCGCGTGCCCACATACAAGGAAAAACGCGATGAGCTGGCAGGCGAGGGCGCCTCTTATGGGCTGCTCGGGTATCCGGTCCTGCAAGCCGCGGACATATTGATCTACAAGGCGGATGCCGTTCCCGTCGGGCAAGATCAGCTCCCTCACCTCGAACTCACGCGCGAGATGGCAAGGCGGTTTAATTACCTGTACGGGCCTGTTTTCCCGGAGCCCGGTGCATTGCTCGCCGAAAGCCCTGTAGTACTCGGGCTCGACGGGCGCAAAATGAGCAAATCGTACAACAACACGATCCTGATCTCCGATCCGCCGGACGTGATCGAGGCGAAGGTTATGACAATGTACACCGACCCGCTGAAGGTATACAAGACCGACCCCGGCCACCCCGAAGCTTGCCCGGTGTATGCACTCCACCTTATCTATAACAAGGAGGAAGCTGCCAGGGTGGAGCGCGAATGTAAATTAGGAGCGCTCGGCTGCGTGCAGGACAAGCAAGACCTGGCTCAGGCGATCATCCGGGCGCTGGCGCCGATCCACGCCATAAGGCGCGAACTCGAGCGACAACCCGAATACGTAGAGGACGTTCTGAGGAAAGGGGCAGCGCGCGCCGGGGCCGCCGCCGCGGAGACGATGGAGCAGGTGCGCGCGGCGATGAAGTTAGCAGTCAGCCGCCAGCGGCCCACCCGCCAAGAGAGGCAACCCTGAGCGTCCTCTCCATTTGCGAGAGAGGAGTTCCCCCTTCCCGTTTCGGGAAGGGGGTCAGGGGGTTAGGTTAACCTTACCCGCTGAGGTTTCACACAAAGAGCCAAGCACTATGTCCATCGAGCTAGCCGCACAATCCGGGTATACGATCAAGCTCCCGGTGTTCGAGGGGCCACTGGACCTTCTGCTGCACCTGATCCGCGAGCACAAGCTAGATATCTACGACATCCCGATCGCGGAGGTGGCAAACCAGTATCTGCATTACCTGTCGCTGATGGAATCGCTCGATCTGAACGTCGCCGGCGAGTTCTTCGTGATGGCCGCCACCCTCCTGGAGATAAAATCCCGGATGCTGCTCCCTTCCCCACCCGCCGAGGAAGACGAGGGAGCGATTGACCCGCGGGCTGAACTCATCGAGCGCCTGCTGGAGTACGAGCGCTTCAAGACCGCGGCAGAATCGCTCCGCGGATTGGAAGACGACCGCTACCAGGTATTCTGGCGGATGACGAACGATTTGGAGAACTACGACGCGCCGGTCATCCCGCTTAACTTGCAGGCAATGGACCTTCTCCATGCGCTGCGGGGGATGCTGGAGGAGGTCGGCGAAGGGCGGGAAGAGGTAACAAGCGTCGAGCGGCAGAAAATAAGCCTCAGGATGAAGATGAGCGAAGTCTGGCGCAAGATTCGGTCGGCGTCCACAAAAGGCATTGGCTTCCTGGACCTCTTTACCGGGCCTCAGACCAAGCTAGAGATCGTGATGACCTTTCTGGCGCTGCTCGAACTGCTCAGGCTTGGGAAAATACGCGTGAAGCAGCGGATGGCGCTCGGCGATATATCAATCCGGGCCGCTGGTGAAGAATCATAAGCCATGGATCAGCACGAACGAGCACTCTCTGACGGGAAACTTAAACTGGCGTTGGAATGCATGCTGTTTGTTTCACCGCAGCCGCTCTCGGTGCAGCACGTCGCCAAGTCCCTCAATCTCGATGATCTCGATGTGGAGCGCGCCATGCACGAATTGCGCCTCGATTTCGCAGATCGGGGCTTGCAGATCGTCCGAGTAGCGGGCGGCTACCAAATGTGCACCCGGCCGGAATACACCGAGCATATCTCGTCCATGTTGGCGCCGGAACGCACCCACCTCTCCCGCGCAGCCCTGGAGACCGCTGCAATAATCGCATACAGGCAGCCTGTCACCCAGCCGGAGATTGACGCGATACGCGGCGTCAATTCCGACGCTGTCCTGAAAACGCTGCTCGAACGGCGCCTGATCAGGCAGGCAGGGCGAAGGGAAACGGTGGGACGCCCAATACTCTACGCCACCACGGACGAGTTTCTGAACTATTTCGGCCTGAACGATCTTTCCGAGCTGCCGGAGCTCGAGGACACGATCATCGCGCCGCTCGGGCAGTCACCCAAGCCCCCGAAGCAGGCGCAATCGGAAGCGGATACGACCGAGCAAGGAGTCCAGCCATAGGATGAAGAAGCTCATCACAATTTGGCTCTGCGTGCTGGGGCTGCTTTCGGCAGCGTCGCTCGCGGCCGATCCTATTCCACCAACGATATCCGCGCAATCCGCAATACTGGTTGATGCGGTGACGGGCAAGGTGTTATACGAGAAGCGCTGCCATGTACGACGGCCGCCCGCCAGCACAACAAAGACAATGACCGCCATCCTCGCACTGGAGAACGGCAACCTGAACGACATAGTTTCCGCCTCGGAGCATGCCTGCAGCACACCTTCCTGCTCGCTCCATCTCAAGGCCGGTGAGCGGCTGACCCTCAACGATTTGCTCTACGGGCTGCTTCTCCGGTCGGGAAATGACGCCGCCGTCTGCGTGGCCGAGCACGTCGGCGGCGCCGAGCCGAAGTTTGTCGAGATGATGAACAAAAAGGCTCGAGAGATCGGCGCAAAGGATACACACTTCGTCAACCCCCATGGGCTGCACGACGCCAAGCATTACTCGACGGCGTATGACCTCGCCCTCATCGCTGGATATGCCATCAAGTCGCCCATCTTCAACGACATAGTCCAGACCAAGACAGCGCGGATCGAGCGATCGGTGAACTCTGAGGACGTGCATCTGAAGAACACAGCGCGGTTCCTGTGGAAATTCGACGGCGCCGATGGAATCAAGACGGGGTATACGAAAGAGGCCGGGCATTGCTTCGTCGGCTCGGCCACGCGCAGCGGGTGGAGATTGATCACCGTTGTCCTGAAAAGCGAGGATGCCGGAGCAGACACGGAAGCGCTGCTGAACTACGGCTTCAAGCACTTCAAGCAAGTCTGCTTCGCCAGGACAAACGAAGTGGTAACGACCGCGCCGGTATCCGGCGGCGTGACGGACAGAGTCGGCCTGGCGCCGGAGAAAGATCTGGCTCTGGTGCTGAAGCAATCCGCAAAGGCCGAGAGCAAGACAGACATCGATGCCAAAAAGGCCGTGGCGCCCGTGACCAAGGGCGAGAAGCTGGGCACGCTTACCGGGTACTTGAACGGAGATAGGGTCGGTTCCGTAGATTTGCTGGCGGCCCAATCGGTGGACCGAACCCTGGTCGCCACCGTCTGGTTCTGGGCTCGCTCGACGCTCATAACTTGCATGGCCTTCCTCGTGGGGTTTATTTCATATGGAACAGCGGTTGCAAAAGCTGCTCGCCGCCGCAGGCGTCGCCTCGCGTCGAGATGCTGAAAAGCTCATAACCTCCGGCCGCGTGGCCGTGGACGGCAAGGTAGTCACGGAACTCGGCGCAAAGGCGGATCCAGACCGATGCACGATCGCCGTGGACGGCAAGCCTATCAATCTTCATCCGCCCAAAGTCTACGCGCTGCTGAACAAACCACGAGGCTACGCGAGCACTCGGCGCGACCCCCACGCGCCGCGAGTCGTGACCGACCTGGTGAAAGACGTGGGGGTGAATCTCTTCCCCGTGGGCCGGCTCGACGTTGATACCGAGGGCCTGCTCGTCCTTACAAACGACGGCGACTTCGCGTTCAAGATGACCCATCCGCGCCACCGCGTGCCAAAGGCCTACCGTGTGGAGGTGAGAGGTCTGGTCGCGCAGGAAACGCTCCATCGCCTCGCAAGCGGCGTGCTGTTGGAGGACGGGCTTACATTGCCGGCGAATGTAACACTTGTGGCGCTGCACACCGCGCGCCAGACGAGCGTAGTAGACGTAATGATAACCGAAGGTCGAAAGCGCCAGGTGCGCCGGATGTTCGACGCCGTCGGCCATCCCATCATGCGGCTGGTTCGGACGAGAATCGGCAACATCGAGCTGGGGAAGGTAAAGCCGGGCGAGTGGCGCTTCCTGACGCCGCAGGAGGTGGAAGGCCTCCTGGCAATTGCATCGTAGGCCATGCTGAGAAGGATTGCACTGGTTACAAGCCTTCTTCTGATGCCCGGTGTCGCGGGAGCGGCTAAGTATCCTTTGACCGTCCGGGACTGCCGAGGGAAAGCGGTCGCCATCCCGCGGGAGCCGAAGCGCATCATCTCCCTGGCGCCCAGCAACACGGAAATTCTCTTCGCGCTCGGCCTCGACTCGCGGATCGTCGGCGTCACCAGGTACTGCGACTACCCAGCGGCGGCAAAGAAGAAGCAGAAGGTGGGCGACCGAACTATCAGCGCCGAGAAGGTTATCTCCCTGAAGCCGGACCTCGTCCTGGCGCACGGCACGTTGAACGACGACGCGTTTCGCTCCATCGAGAGCCACGGCCTGAAGGTGGTCGCAATTGATCCGAAGACGATCGGCCAGGTCGTCAAGGACATCCTGCTCGTCGGTAAGATCACCAACCGGGAGGAGCGGGCGGCTCGCATCGCCGCCCGGATTTCTTCGGCAAAGGCTCTCGTCAAGCGCAAAACGGCGCGCGTGAAGACTAAGCCCAAAGTGCTAGCCGCAGTTCAGGCGAGCCCTCTCTGGACAGCCGGGCCGCAGACCTTTGTGGACGAGATGATCGCCCTCGCGGGCGGCATTAATCTGGCCTCGGATGCAAAACCGGGGTTCAACCAGTTCTCCGTGGAGACCGCCGTCTGGCGGAATCCCGATGTCATAATCGGAACCACCAGTGGAGATAAGCAGGTATTCACGAAGGGCCTCTGGAAAGATACAAGAGCCGCCCGCACAGGAAGGGTCTATGAGGCCAACGCCGATCTTCTCGTCCGGCCTGGACCTCGACTGGCAGATGGCATCCTGACGATTGCGAGATTGATATCCCCCAATGTCTTCGGCAAACCCTGAAAGCAGCACAGCATTCGCCAAGGCGCCGCAGATCAGCTTGAATCTGACGGCCAGGCTGACTCGCGCGTCCGGCATCCTCCTGATCCTGCTTGCCGCCGCAGTGGTGCTCGGCGCCAGCGTGGGGGCGGTGACGGTTTCGCCTGCGCAGGTGGCAAAAGTCATCGGCAACCACATTCTGCAAACTCGCTTTGCCGTCCCCGAAACAGTAGACCGGATAGTGTGGCAGATCCACATCCCGCGCATGCTGCTGGGCGCCCTCGTCGGGATGTGCCTCGCGATGGCGGGTGCGGCGCTACAGGGGCTCCTCCTGAACCCGCTGGCGGATCCGTACATGATCGGCGTCTCCTCGGGGGCGGCGTTAGGCGCGGGGACAGCCGTGCTCCTGGGGCTGTCGGGGCTCCTGATGGGCTTCGGAGTTCCGCTCTTCGCATTCCTCTCGGCGCTGCTGGCGGTTGCAGCGGTATACACCCTGGCAAGGCGCGGAGGAACGGTCTCCATGCTGTCCTTCATACTGGCGGGCGTTGTGGTCGGCTCATTTATGTGGGCCGCGCTCACATTTGTTATCAGCACCGCCGGCCAGGACCTGGAGAAGATTGTCTTCTGGACGATGGGCAGCCTGGCGGGGTCGGATCCATGGTCGAGAGTGCTTGTCGTAACACCCTTCGCCCTGCTGGGATTCCTCGCATTGTACGCCTTCTCCCGGGATCTGAACATCTTCGCGCTGGGTGAGGAATCTGCGAGGTACCTCGGATTGGAGGTTGAATCGCTCAAGCGGATAATCATCGGAACCGCGGCGCTGGTGACGGCTGCGGCGGTGTCGGTGAGCGGGACGATCGGCTTCGTCGGGCTGACGGTCCCGCACATCTGCAGAAGGCTCGTAGGCCCGGACCACCGAATTCTGATCCCCTGCTCCGCCCTGCTCGGAGCGACCCTCATGATCGCAGCGGATGCGATTGCACGCACGGTCATGGCGCCGGGCGAAGTCCCCATCGGCGTGATCACGGCCCTTCTCGGCGCGCCGTTTTTCCTTTATCTGCTGAGAAAAGCAGGATAGAGAATCTGCCAGCTATGGGTAGTCTTATGTGGTGAGAGATAGCCGATGAAGCGACCACTCACAATCATAATCGTGATTCTTGTCCTTGCGGGGATTATCTACCTGCTGATGCCCCGCCCGCTGCTCATTGACACGGCGAAAGTAATCAGGGGCGACCTCTACGCCGAACTCTCGACGACCGGCATCGTGGAGTCCGATCTGTCCGACGTAGCGCCGAAGATAGTCTCACCGGTGTCTAAGCTTTTCGTGCAAGAAGGTCAGACTGTTCGGCAGGGACAGGTGCTTGCACTACTTGATAGATCCGAACTGCTGGCACAGGTGGACGAAGCGAGGGCAACGCTTTCCACAGCGCAGGAGGATCTAAGCCGCGCAGAACAGGCGGTCGCAGTCCAGTCCGAGCAAAGTTCCGCCTCCATTGCGCGTGCGAAGGCGACTGTTCGTGCAGCCGAAGCTCAACTCGCCGATCTAGAGAAGGGAGCCCGCCCTCAGGAGATCGAGCAGGCGAGGAATGCCGTCGAGCAGGCCGAGTCGGAAGCGGATCGGGCCAAGGCCGATCTCAAGCGTGCAGAACAGCTTTACAAGCGTGGAGCGATCTCGGCCCAGGAACTCGACGCTGCCAAGACAACCGCCAATGTTGCTGAGGCCCGTCTGCGGGCGTCTGAAGAACAATTGGGCCTTCTCAAAGCGGGGCCCCGCCCGGATGAAGTCGAGGTCGCGCGTGCAGAGGTTGCAGCGGCCAAAGCAGCACTTGCGGAAGCGCGCACGTCGGCCGGCATGGTTGCCATAAAAAGACGGGAAGCGGCGGCGGCACGGTCGCAAGTGGAGCGGGCTCGGGCAGCCCTTCAAGCGGCTGAAGCTCGGTTGGACTATGCCGTTGTTCGTAGCCCGTTCGCCGGAGTGGTTGCACGAAAACACCTGGAAAAGGGCGAGGCCGCGGGCCCACAATCGCCGGTCTATACCCTCGCAAGCCTCCAGCGCATCTGGGTTATCGCTGAAGTTGATGAGGAGGACTTATCCGCACTGGCGCTGGGACAGAGCATGGAGATAACGACGGACGCATACCCGGGCAGGAAAGCCAGTGGCTCGGTAGTTCGCATTTCCCCGATTGCCGAACCGAAGGCGGTCGGGCGCGTGCGGGCAAAGATAGTTCGCGCCAAGATAGAGATCAAATTATTCGAACTCCCACTGAAGCCGGGCATGGAGGTGGACATCATTGGCCGAGTTCTGGTCGGGAAGGACTTGATCCTCGTTCCAAACGACGCGCTAGTTCAGATTGGTGACCGGTACCGAGTATTCATCTTGCGAAGAAACCGTGTTTATCCAAGGTTCGTGACCGCCGGACTGTCAAACTACGATTTCACCGAGATCGTGCGAGGGCTCAAGCCCGGCGACCTAGTAGCTACCTCGATGCTCGACCAGTTGAAGCCCGGCCAGAAGGTGCGTGTCCGGAGGCAAGCCGGTGACACGGATTGAACCCCCTCCGCTGGTCGAACTCAAAGGAGCCGCCAAGACATACATGATGGGCAAGGTGGCCGTCCCTGCGCTCAAACCGACGGACCTCGCGGTCAACCCGGGAGAGTTCATCATAATGCTCGGACCCAGCGGCTCTGGGAAAACGACCATTCTGAACTTGATCGGCGGCATCGACAGGCCCACCACTGGCCGCGTCCTTTTTCGGAGCAAGGATCTCTCTCAGATGACCGAGGATGAGATCACGGAATACCGCCGCACGAGCGTTGGCTTCGTCTTTCAGTTCTTCAACTTGTTCCCAACGCTCACGGCACGCGAGAACGTCGAATTTGTCGCGGAACTGGTGGAGCATCCTGCGGACTCAATGGAAGTGCTGGACGAAGTGGGACTTGCCGAGCGAGCAAACCACTTTCCCAGCGAACTATCCGGCGGCGAGCAGCAGAGAGTGGCAATTGCCAGGGCGCTGGTGAAGAATCCCCCGCTTCTTCTCGCAGACGAAGTAACCGGCAATCTCGACTACGAGACCGGCAAGCACATACTCAAACTCATACGTGAGGTGAACGAGTCGAGAGGAACCACGGTCGTCGCAGTTACTCACAATTCAGCCATCGGCGACATCGCAGATCGGAAGATTTGCCTTAGAAGCGGCGAGATCACCTCCATCGAGGAGAATCCCGCCCCGCTCGACCCTGAAGAACTGAGATGGTAATTCGCAAGCTCAATCTGAAGCTGGTCCGTGATATCCGCTTCTCTCCGTGGCTCTTCCTCGGCATCGTCCTCGTAGTAGCATCAGGAATCACCCTCTTCGACGCAAGCTTCATCTCCTACTACAGCCTCGGCGGATCGTATGATCTCACGTATGAAAAGCTAAACATGGCGGACTTTACCGTTGACATGCAGTCAGCGCCCCAAGAGGTCGTGGATCGGATACGGCGCATCCCCGGCGTGATGCAGGTCGAAGGTCGAGTAGTTGAGGAGCTGGAGATCGAGCAGAAACTCGCCGCTGAGCGCGTCACCGGACGCATCATCTCGCTGCCGGACCGCGGGCTCCCCTCGGTCAATGCGCTGCATATTGTTAAAGGCAGGCCGCCTGCGCCCGGCAGCGCACGCGAGCTTCTACTCGAATCGGCGTTCGCAAAGTACCACGGATACGAGCCGGGCGATTTCATATACCCCGTCGTTGACGATGACGAGATACGGTTTCGTATTGCCGGCGTCTTCATGAGTCCGGAGTACATTTACGTCATCCAGAGCCGGGATAACCCTACCCCGCAGCCGAAGCAATTCGGAGTTATGTTCATGCGCAAGGAGATCGCTGACAGACTTTTCGGAACCTCCGGGGCTATCAACCAGGTAGCCGTCACCATCGTTCCCGGCGCGCAGCGAGCCAGGATCATGCGGCAGGTCGAACAGCTTCTAAGGCCCTACGGCGTGGATGAGCCTGTCCCAAAAGAGGAACAGGCCAGCTACGAGGTGCTCCAACTCGATCTGGAGGGCTTCCGTAACCTGGCGATCTTCTACCCCATTCTATTCCTCGGCATAGCCAGTTTGAGCATATACAACCTGCTCGGCCGCATGGTACACGCTCAGCGGTCGCAAATCGGCTTCATGAGGTCCATCGGGTACAGCCAAGCGGCGGTCTTGTGGCACTACGTCTCCTTTGCAGCACTGATCGGTCTTCTGGGCTCGGCAGCCGGCACCATACTCGGCTACCGTACGGCGGTCCTGATCACGGATCTGTACACCAGCGTGGTCAGCGTTCCGTTTCGGGAGGTGTCGCCGCGATTCGACGTTATGGCAAGCGGAGTGGCGATCTCGCTGGCGGTGGCGGTACTCGCCGGCTTCATACCGGCTTTCTCGGGCGCCCGAATGACTCCCGCCGAGGCTATTCGCCCGGACGTGCCTGCAGCGGGCCGAGTACCCATCATCGAGAACCTCATCCCATGGCTCAGGAGAGCTTCGTACATGTGGCGACTGCCTTTCCGCCAGGTCCTCAGGGTACCTAAGAGGACACTTTCCACCATTGCAGGCATAGCTTCCGCAATCATCCTTATACTGGTTACTTCGGGCCTCATGGACTCCACAAGCGCGATGATTGACTTCTACTTTGACAAAATGCTGCGCTACGACGCCATGGTGGCATTCATACATCCGCAGACCGAAGCCGCTCTCGGCCAGGTAAGAACTTGGAAGGGCGTCCACCGCGCCGAGCCGCTCCTGCAAGTGCCGGTGAAGCTGGTTCACGGCAACCGAGAAAAGGTGACCTCTATCTTCGGAGTTGAGCGAGATACCCAGCTTTTCAATCTGACTGCCTCAGACGGTTCAAGAGTTTCGATCCCGCCGATAGGGATTGCGATCGGCGACAGTTTGATGAAAAGGCTTGGTCTATCCCTTGGGCAGACGGTGACACTCACCCTTCCTAAGAGGGCGATTCCGGAGCTGGCGGTAATGCCGCCGCCGGGCATCACAAGTTATCGCAAGGAAGTGCTTTCGCGCAGCCGCGGGCTCCAGGAAGTGACGCTCAGGAAAGAGGTCCGAGTCGCGCGCAAGACTTATCAACCCGTGGGAAATATGGTTGTCATGTCCATCGAGGAGGTCCGCTGCCTATTTGGGCGGGAGCTGGATTTTCCGCCGGACGCCACGAGCGCCATCATGGTAAAGGCGGACGAACGATACGTCGAAGAGATACGACAGAAGCTATACGACCTATCAGGAGCAGCTTCGGTCGTTGACATCCGCGATACCAAGCAGGACATTGATAGGATGATGGAGACCAGTAGGACCTTCATCACCGTGATGTTTGGGTTTGCCATCGCCCTGGCTTTCGTCGTTATATTCAACGCCACAACGATGAATGTCCTCGAGCGCACGAGGGAGACAGCGTCAATGCGTGCGCTGGGCGTGGGCCGGTGGCAGATCGCCTCCATGGTGACAATCGAGAATCTCACATCTTGGATCCTTGGAACGATGATCGGGCTTCCCCTCGGCCGCTGGCTGGCAGGCTACTTTGTACAGCTCTATGAGACGGAGATGTTCCATATGCAGGCGGTAATCTTCCCCAAAACCTACATGTGGACTATACTGGGGATTCTCCTGACCGTGCTCGTATCCCAGATACCCGGAATACGATACCTGAGCAAGCTGGATCTGGCCTCGGCAACGAAGGAGGTCGGCGGATAGGACCGTTACTAGCCAGTTCGCGCGAAGCTGGACGCGCTGCAGCCAGAAGCTTGGAAATGGGAATACTACTGGCGGAGCAAGGCTATGGCAGGTCATCGGGCAGAGCCCGACAAGCAACATGATACGAAGGCGGAAACACCAGGACAAGACGAACTCTTGCGAGATCTCAACCAGCAGGTCATGGCGCTGACAAAAGAGCTGC
>Ga0315274_10012887_pt1 | contig 11911 bp, 13 predicted proteins | sample YL17G02_20_MG_FD_203700 | JGI IMG/M metagenome (GOLD analysis project Ga0315274, IMG submission 203700) | Sediment microbial communities from Yellowstone Lake, YNP, Wyoming, USA - YL17G02_20 | ecosystem: Environmental > Aquatic > Freshwater > Lake > Sediment | place: USA: Wyoming | collected... | reverse complement strand
CACCGGAAATCGATATCACCTGAGCCCTCTTCTTCTCTATCAGTGGCACTATTATGGTGGCGTCCGCAGGCTTCAGTATGATCTTCTTCTTGCTGTCGAAGAGCCCCACTACCTCGACCCTTGCCTTTGCGCTGCCGTGCTTGCCCGGCTTGGACTTGGCGATGCTCAGCACCTTGCACGGCTCGTCATCCACTATGACGTAGTTGCCAGGCTTAAGTTCTTTTATAGGAACTGGCCCTGTCATTCTTGCGCACCCATATCAAATTTGTTATTATTATTTGGCGGTTGGCTTATAAACATGAGCGATTTAAAGCAGTCATCCATTGATAGCTATGTGATACTATGAAGAGGACGGTAAAGGACGCAAGGGAGAGCATATTCAAGCCGGGTAAAGCCGAGGGCATGCCGGTAAGGGGCCATGATTTCAATGCCGGCGCAAACATCAACGCGCTGCTGGAGGGCTATGGCAGCTCAGGGGCGCAAGCCAGCGAACTCTGGAAGGCCATCGAGATAATAAGGAAGATGCGCAGGGAAAAGGTGCGAATATTCCTCGGCTACACATCCAACATGGTCACAACAGGCAACAGGGAAGTCATAAGATACCTGGCGGAACACAAACTCGTCGACGTCCTAGTGACCACGGCCGGCGGCATTGAAGAGGACTTCATGAAATGCGTGAAGCCTTTCCTGCTCGGCGATTTCCGCGCTGACGGCGCTAGGCTGCGCAGGAGCGGCGTAAACCGCGCGGGCAACATATACATACCCAATGACAGGTACATCGCATTCGAAAAATTCTTCCAGCCCGTGCTGGGGCATTTCCTGGAAATGCAGAATGAAGGGAGGGCGGCAGCGCCCTCAGAGATTATTGATTACATGGGCGGCATGATCAGCGGCAAAAGCTCAATCTACCGCTGGGCGCACAAAAACAGGATACCGGTCTTCTGCCCTGCATTCATGGACGGCGCCATAGGCGACAACGTGTACTTCTTCAATTTCGGCAAAAAGCCCGGCCTTGCCATAGACATGGCATCGGACCATCACAAGCTGATTGAGCTGGCCATGGGCGCTGACGAGACAGGCATCATCATCCTCGGCGGCGGCGTTGTCAAGCACACCATATGCAACGCCAACATGTTCAGGGAAGGCGCGAAATACGCCGTCTACGTCAACACGGCGCAGGAATACGATGCATCCGACAGCGGCGCGCTGCCCGAAGAGGCCAAGAGCTGGGGCAAGATAGCCGCGAATGCCAGCACAGCCAAGGTCTTCGGCGACGCCACGATAATATTCCCGCTCATGGTGGCCGGGGCGTTCGTGGACTAGAAGCTTCTGCCTTAGATTGTATGTGTTTGCATAGCTCGCATATGCCATCCAGCTTTGGATGCTTTGCGCGGACACGCCGCCGATTCTTTTCCTTATTGACCTAATGTTGCTCCTCTTCAGCAGTTTGTGCATGTAGAAAACCCTGTAACCGAGCACGCCGACGCCGTTATGGATTGGGAAGACATCGGACTTTTCCGGGTGTAATTCGAGCTTCAACTCAGCCTCAAGAAAACCCTTTATCACGGCCTTCCACTCAAGCAACACATCTTTCTTTTTGTGCAACAGCACAAAATCATCCATATACCTGATGTAATGCTTGGCTCGCAAGATATGCTTCACGAAATAGTCCAACTCGTTGAGGTATATGTTCGCGAAAAGCTGGCTGGTCAGGGCGCCAATCGGCATGCCCCTGCCGCTCGGCTCATAACTCTTTAATATGTTGCCTGTCAACCAGATAACTCCGGCGTCCTTTATCTTTCTCCCAATCATGCGCATAAGTATTTCGTGGTTGATGGATGCGAAGTAGTGCCTTATGTCGCATTTCAGCACGTAGCCGGTAACCGCGTTGTTGTCTTTTGCGCCGTTCACACGCCTGCCATTGCATGAGGCCTTGCGCTTGAACTCATCGAAGCGCCGAAGGGCGGCATGTGTGCCCCTGCCTTTCCTGCTGGCGTAGGAGTCATGGATGAATGTCCTATCGAAGATTGGCTCTATGATGTTGCATAGTGTATGATGGACTATCCTGTCCCTGAAGTGAGGCGCGGATATGGGCCGCGTCTTAGGGTAGCGGATGACGAAGACCCGCAGCGGCCTCGGCTCATACGTCTGGGTTTCAAGCTCGCACTTGAGCCGCAGAAGGTTCTCGTTGAGCTTTGCCTCGAACTCCCTGACATAAGGCATCTGGCTCTTGCCTTTCTTCGCCTTGTGAAAGGCATATTCGAGGTTCTCGACGCGGCATATCCTTCCATACAGGTTGCAGTATGTCTTGACCATAGTCCCGGCTCGCTAAGCTATTCGAGAGGCCACATCCTCGGTCCCGCCCGGTTATCATGTTTCGAGTGGGACGGCCTCCAGTGGCCATAGACGTTGACACGCCTGTTCTCGCGGTTGTCGTAGTTCCAGTTGCCGCGCAACAGCACTGTAGCCCTTCTACCAAATGCAGGCCAGACCTGCACACCGGAGCTTCAGGGTTCGCTGCAGCATTTGCTGCAATTACATAGCTGTCGCTCCTGAATTTCATGGCATTCCGAAAGGTCTGCGCTATAGAAGGGCATGGAGCCTGTTCATCGCCGGGACTATTAGAGAAAAGGATGGTTTTCTGTGCCCCCCCCATTGGGGCGAGAGGTTGTTCATGGCAATAATTGGAAGTAAAGAAATTTATCCTTTACAACTGCTTGCCCAGAGCAGCCATGACTTCGGCAGGGCTCAAATCATACCTGCGGCCTATCTCTTCGATGGCGCCAACGGCTTCAGCCTTGGCTATCATTATCGGACTCGGCTCTACGTCGCTTGCTACTCGAGCGCCCACGAGCGGGCCCGAGTAGAGCGACTCCCAGTACGCAATGGCGTCGAACTCCCTGCGCCCGCGGAGGCCCCAGTGGCCGCGACACACATGCCTTTCCTCGCCTGCTTCTATAAAGAAGTATGCACTCGGCTCGTCTGGCATATTGTCGCCGTATGTCTTGGTTGGCAGGCCCGTATCGCTTTCAAGCAACTCTTTTACCTTGAACCAGCCGGACTTAGGCAGCTTGACCGGCTTTTCCCCGCCCTTGGCAACGTACTCGCCGTCAGCTATGCTGACTTCAGGCCTTGCTATGTGTTTTGCTGTGTAGCCGCTGCCTCCTGTCTGAACATCCCTAAGTATGCTAGTCCAAACGGCGTAATTGCGCATCTGGCTTGCAGCTTCTGGGTTGGTATTTACCAGTGCATTGTGTTCCAGGTCATCGGTAAGTCTCAGGCCGAGCTTCTGCGCTGCCGTGTGGGCTTGGTAGATGTTGATGTTCGTGAGCGGGGCTCCGTCTGCTCTCATGAGCATGTTCGGGTCCGCGTAAGAACCTGTGCTGAGCTTAATCCAACCGCTGGGGCTGATGCGGCCTGTCGGGATTTGTTCTGCTTTTACGAGCATAGATATCACTTATGCAGAATTTGCACAAAAAGGTTTATAAGCTTTTCGGTATAATGACCACTGGATGATGATTAATAATCATAAGAGATATCTCCCTATCTTCTTCCTGGCTTCCCGGAGTTCCATAACGGCCTTCTCTTTGGTTGTTCAGTCCATTGCACAACTTTTTGGCTTTTTATGCAATGCATTGCACAATTTTAACTCATATAAAAGTCAAAAAAGGCTATTTTTAACCCGCACATTTATAAAGAAGAGAGATAAAATATCTGCATGGAAACGCCGGAGATACTGGAGATACTCGCAGATTGGAACTTCTGGAAGGGGACGCGTGATACCGGCATCGAAAGGCCCGTTTATCTTGATGCGCTGGCAAGGCTTGCGCGCACAGGCCAGGTTGTTGCGGTGATGGGTGTGAGGAGAAGCGGCAAGTCCACCATAATGCTGCAGCACATAAAACGCCTTATAGAAAGCGGTACAGACCCGAAAAACATACTCTATGTCAACTTCGAAGACCTCAGGTTCGGTGAAACCGACCTTGCCCTGCTGAACAAGATATGGGACATCTATCTGGAACATGTGCTTCCTTCGGCAAAGCCGTTCGTATTCCTGGATGAAATCCACAAAGTGGCTGGCTGGGAGAGGTTTGCCAGGACCATGCACGAGTTGGGCAAGGCCCAGGTCTTCGTTTCCGGCTCGAACACAGGCCTGATGTCGGGCAGGCTGGCTTCGGTTTTGACGGGCAGGCATCTTGATTTATCTGTTTCGCCTCTGGACTTCGGCGAATTCCTGCTCTTCCGGGGCATTCATGCTGCGGAATCTGCCGGGCTTGCTGCCCAAAGGCACAAGATAAGGTCGCTGTTCAACGAATACCTTGAACATGGGGGATTTCCACTTGTCTGCCTGAGCGAAGCGAAGAAAGAGATTCTGTCGCAGTACTTCGAGGATATAATAAACAAGGACATAGTCGAGAACTACAGGGTATCCAATGTCCAGAAACTGAGGTCGCTGTCAAAATTCTACCTGAGCAATGCCGCAAGGAGGGTGTCTTTCAACGGCATTGCAAGGTCCTTCCACATAAGCCTCTCCACGGTCGAAAGATATTCCCATTACATGCAGGAGGCATATCTTCTGCATTTCATAAAAAAGTTTTCCCCATCCGTCAAGGAACAGGAGAGGACCATGGGTGTTGTCTATGTTGCAGACAACGGCATAATGAACGTGCTCGGTTTCAAGCTGAGCGAAGATTTGGGTTGGGCATGCCAGAACACGGTTGCGAACCACCTCATAAGGAAGCATGGGGGGGGAAACATTTTCTATTGGGCGGGCGTTTCAGGCGAAGAGGTGGATTTCGTTGTCAAGGATGGGGAGAAGGTCGGCAGCCTCATACAAGTTTGCTATGATATAGGCAGTCCAAAAACAAAAGACAGAGAAATGAAGGCGCTCATAAAAGCCGGGAAGGAACTGCGCTGCAGCAGGCTGTTTGTGCTGTCAGACAGCTATGAAGGCGAAGAAAACATCGGCAGAACAAAGATTGTGTTCAAGCCGCTCTGGAAATGGCTCCTTGGATTTTAGCAGCCGTCGCCTTCCCGCTCATGGTGGCCGGGGCGTTCGTGGACTAGAAGCTTCTGCTTCAGTGCCCCCTCCTAAAAGTATTCCTCTGTGGAAATCGCACCATCCTGATTTTCCGTCCAGCACCTCGAGCACTTCGGGGGAAATTTCAGTATAACCCTTTCTATCGTTATACATTATGCAGGATATTTCATTGCAACAGCCATCAACCAAACCCGTTGTTGCGTGCGCCATTTCATGCGCTAAGACCTTGGAAGCTCTGGCTGTTGATAGTTGAGGTTTACCTAGACCATGTGTTGATATTATCGGATGCTTCCTAGATTTGTCCACGGTTCCGAGCGCAAGATAATATCCACAGCCACCTTCCCATTCATCTGCCAGCAATGGTTTCGCTAGCAAGACTATTGTGTCTTCGCCAACTTTCTGGAGAATATAGGGGAAAAGCTTAACTGAAGTATACGCTTGTGCATAGCTTCTACAAGGAGTGGGCATAAGTAAATCGCGCGGCAACTCTGTTTCTCTAGCATCTATCACATCAAAATGACCCGGGAGATATCTTTGCGCGCCTTCAACACAACTGCCGATGTCTGCATCTACACCATTTTCGAATAGCAACCGAAAACTTCTCATGTATAAGAAATGAGAATAAACGATAAATTACTTCCCTATCTTCTTCCTGGCTTCCTCGAACTCCTTCGCGGCCTTGCCGCCGTCCTTGGTGTGCTTGCCGGCGATGCGGTCCGCTGCCGGCAGTATTTCGGCGGAATGGGGCACGCTTATGCCGCCGTCCACCGCGCCCTTCAGCGCGGCGTATATCCTCGAGCCCCTGGTGCTCGTGTACAGGCCCGCGTCGAGTATGGCGTCCTTTACCCCGGCCTTCTTGGCGTTGACGCCGCAGAGCATGCCAGTCAGGTAGGCTGCGGGGATGTTGCCGCAGTGGCCTGTCCATCCAAACTCTTTGAGCTTCCTGGAATCGGCCGAAGCGACTACCTTGTCGCCCGTGTGGCCGTATTCAATGACCTGGCACATGATGTTGTTGGAAGACTTCCTGACAACCAGCCTTGGCTTGCCTGATTTGATGAGCTTCAGCCTGAGCCTGTAGTCTGTCCTGCCTTCCCTTCTCCTCCTGTGCTGCACCACGTATATCCTGCTGTCCGCCATGTCCGTCAATCCTTGCTTAGCATATCATCTCGCATTTGCTTTACCGGGGATTCTTTAACGCCTTCGCGTATGCTTTCAATCATGCCCGGGTCCTTTGCGTCCCTCTTCGCCAGGTTTCCCTGCTTTCCACGGCTTGCCTTTGCCGTTGCTTGTCCTTCCCGCCTCCTGCTTGCAACACTTTCCTTCCTGCCTGCCCTGTCTTTCTTTTCGCTTGCCGCCGGCTTTGAAGGTGCCCTGAGCATGCCGTGCTCGTTTATGTAGAGCAGCATGTGCTTGACGTTCCTGAAAGTGCCGCCCTTGACCATCTTGTAGAGCCTCCTGTAATCGCGCCTCTCCAGCCTTGCCTCGTCCCTGTACTGCATTATCAGCCTGCGCAATGGCCTGACCTTGCTGAGCCATGCCTGCCTCGATGGCATCAGCGCGCCTTCCTTGCCTTTCCTGCTGCCATAGCCCTTCCTGCGGCCCTTCTTTTTCTGGGCAAGTATCTTCCTGGCGGCCGCCCTGCTGCTGCCATGTATCGGGAGCTTGTAAATAATGCCTTTCCTTATGAGATTCCTGACATCCTGCCTTGTCAGGGCCTCTTCGACCTCCTTGCCGGGCTTGGTCCTTACCCTGTTGACTCCGCACTTCAGCAGATGCGCAGCCATCCTTTTTGCGGAGGCTATGTTGGTCATTGCTCTTCACCCTCTTCGCCCATCTGCTGCTCGTCTTCGCTCTGCTCGGTCAGCTCGCTGCCGAAGTCCTTGAGCTGGGCCTTGAACTCCTCGTTGCTCTTGATCTTGCCCCTTGACTTGAGGATTTCCCTTGCGAGAATCCAGAATATGATGGCCAGGGACTTCTTGCCGTTGTTGTTGCACGGCAGAACCAGGTCTATGTCCTCCGCGGAGTTGAACGTGTCGCAAAGGGCCACTATGGGGAGCCTCTTCTTCTTGGCCTCCTTGATTACCTGCTCGTCAACGAGCGGGTCCGCGACCAGCACGACATCCGGCTCGTAAAAGTCCTTGTACGATGGGTTTGTGAGCGTGCCAGGCGAGAACCTCCCGCTGATTGCCTTGCCGCCGATGTGCCTGACGAATTCCTCTATGGCCATGGAGGCGTTGTTCTTCCTGGAAACCACGAGTATCCTGTTGAATCTCGCAAGGAACTCGGCCGTGCTCCTTAACCTTTCGTCCACCATCTTGAGGTTGAAGACCGCAAGCCCGTCCTCCCTGACCTTGTATACGAACCTCTTCATGAAAGGCGTGCAGGTCTTCATTCCTATGTGTACCCCTGCGGTCAGGTAATCCGTCTTTTCCACCAGCATCTCATCTTCTGCCATGCTATGCACCACAATCCTCATTGTTGAAATTAGTATTTATTTTAAATGCGGAAGGTTTATAAGCGTTAGAAAAAAGCCTCATTTCTTACGGGCTTCCTTGGGTTTTATTTCTATCGGTATTAAGCCGGCCTCCCATTCAAGCTTGGCTATCTCCATGGGCTCGATGAAGCCTTTGGGAACGCTCACAAGAACCGGAGAGCCCTGCGCTATCTGAAGCGCCCTGGCTGATACGATCCTTGTCCTCTCGTATCTCGTGTATTCTTTCTTGTCCTTCATATAACCACGATATGAGAATATATGCTTAAAAAGGTTTACCCGATGTACCTTAGCTGCTCCTTGCCCTTTACCGGCGCCTTCTCTTCCTTTGCTATCTGGCTGAGCGCCTTCTTTTGCAGCTCTTCGACCTTCTTGATGAACTTTTCCATCTCCTTTACCCTCTCTTCCAGCCTGCCCATCTCCAGCTTTATGCCCAGCATGCCTCTCATCTCCTTGAGGACGCTCTCGGCAGACTTCGGGTCCGTCACTATGGGGAAGCCGGATGTCTCGCCCAGCAGGCATATGCCGTCAATTCCCCTTTCCTTGCCCAGCCCTGCGAGCAGGCCTGCCGCCCCTACGATGTAGCCTACCTTGTCGCCCACGTTGAAGTCTATGTTACCCTTGCTGTATCTCTTCATGACCTTCTCGTCTGTCACCGCCCCAAGCGTCCTGGGCTTGTCCTCGATCTCGCCGGTTGCCAGGCCGCCTATGGTTATTATCTCCTTCACGCCGAACTGCTGCACGAAATCGAGTATCTTCTCCGAAACCTCGTAGTGGCCCTGCGGGGAAAGGGACTGGCAGTCGCCTGTCAGGAATATTATATCCCTCTGCCCCTTCTTCTTGGCCTTCCAGTAGTAGAACTGGTTCTTGAGCAGGTGCATCTCATGCTCGTTTTGTATCATGACGAAGGGGAAGAAGTGCTCGGAGTAAAGCTGGGCGAACTCCTTGGCCTTCATCTCGGCTATCATGTAGCCTACGGCGACCCGCCCTATGTTGCCAACGCCCGGAAGCCCTTCTATGAGAACTGGGTTGTTCAGCTTCGGCTTTTCTGTCATCCTTATGACCGTCATCAGAACCACTAAGCTCTATATACTAATGCGCGGGGTTTATATAAATTACTTAAAGTTAAACAATTATTGTAACAAGCGCAGCAAAGCTCCCGTCGTCTAGTCCGGTCAAGGACATGAGGTTCTCGACCTCAGAACATGGGTTCAAATGGCGCATCGGCACCGCAGCGCTTCAATCGGTGCCTTGACAGGCAAGGCCTGTCTGTGCCTTGGATATCCCATCGGGAGCGTCGGAGACACGACGGCATGAACCAATCGCATAAGCTGTCAAGCCAGTAGCGAGACACGACAGCCTAAAACGATAGGACAGGGCTGTCTCTCCATAAGAAGACTAGACGGCATTAACTGATATAAACAAGCCGTCCAGCCAGTAAAAGACACGACCGCCTAACCGAGTGCAAAATGCGGTCAGTCCAGCATCGAAGACACGACGGCATTAACCAATCGCATCAAGTCGTCTGTCCAGCATCGGGCCCGTGGCTCAGTGCCCATCACGCGCGAGCGGGAAGGGTGGGCAATGGTAGAGCACACGACTGATAATCGTGGGGCCGGGAGTTCGATTCTCCCCGGGCCCAATAGAACAATTTAAGCACGTTAACCAATCATTTTTTATGAGGATAATAGACGCCCATGTGCATGCGGCGTTCGGCGAAAAGCTGTGGGATGACGTGGCCTCCAAAGCCGGCGTCAGGAACACGCTGGAAGGCCTTCTGTCGGAGATGGACGAAAATCGCGTTGAGAAGGCCGTTGCCATTTCGTTGGCGGCAAACGAAAATATGGGCATCATAGAAGTTTGCGACAAATCCGGTGGCAGGCTAATTCCTGTTGCCGCCGCCAGCCACCGCTATTTCTCAAAATACTGGAACAAAACCCAAAGAGGCTTGAAGGACGGCCTGTTCGCCGGCGTGAAACTATATCCAGGATACGAGCACTTCTACCCGCGCGACAAAAAGCTGGCGCCGCTTTACAGGCTTTGCGAGTCGCTGGGATTGCCTGTAATTTTCCACACAGGCATAACCTTTGATACCGGAGAGCCGCAGAAGCCGGTAATAAGGTATGCACATCCGCTTGGCATAGACGATCTGGCATCGGAATGGCCGGGCCTTAAGATTCTGATGGCCCATTCCGGAAACCCATGGATGTTTGATGCGGCAGCCGTGCTGTACAAGAATGACAATGTTTATGCCGACATATCCGGTCTTTTTGAGCATAGCATTGACAGCGCATACAGGCGCCTTATTATGAGGCTTCTGGGGGATATGGTTGCGTGGGCCGGCAGCAGCAAGGTGATGTTTGGCACTGACTGGCCTCTTATCAGAATGAAAAGCTATGTGGACTTTGCAAAGGGCGTGTGGAAAGACGGGCCTGCTCTTGAAGGCATCATGTACAGGAACGCCAGGAAGCTATTCCGGTTTTGATGGCTTAAATATTTACCAGGAGATTCTCAAAACTACAATTCCCTCAGATATCCCCATGTATGCAGCCTGTCGCTGTCTTCATCCCAGCTGTCGCCGATGTCCTTCCGGTAATACATGTTCGGGATATGGATGTTTCTTATCCTGTTGTATGCCTGGTTTTTGGCCTGCATCATCGTCGGCCCGGTGCCGACAACAATGAGCGCCCCGCCGGCGTTCCCTGTCACGAGCCACTGGTCTTCAACCTGCTTCACGTCTTCAACGTGTATGCCTTCCATGTTCTTCTTCTTGAACGTTATCACAGCATCCCTGGAATAGACACCGAACGTGCCATTGTCCTTGAAGGGAAAGGGCGGCACTACTATCATCACCCCGACCTGGAAGCCGCTATCGGTCCTGAGGTTCGGGTTTTCGCCCCTTGCCAGCGTGTAGAGAAACTCGCCAATCGGCGTGAGCATGCCCTCCATCTGTATGCTGATTGTAGGGTAGCCGAACCTTGATGTGAATTCAAGCGGGTAGACGCCGTTGCTGTTCACCATGCAATTCAGGTCTATGTAGCCGACATAGCCCTCTTCCTTCAGGTTGGGCTCAAGCTTCTTCAGCGTCATGTTGAACAGCCTGTTTGGCATGCTCCAGAACATCGTCGTTCCCATCTCCCCGGTTGACGGGCCTATGCCGCCGGGGAAAAGCTTCTTGTGCTCGAAGTTGATGTTTATCGGGTATATGAACTCCTTGCCGTTGAAGAAAGCGCCTACTGCGACTTCAACGCCGCTTATCCTGCGCTGGAGCTGGAACTGCTTGTAGGTGTGCTTCGATTTCGGGCACGAAAACAAGGGCACCCGTGCCCGCCTTATCACCTTCACCAGATGCTCTGTAAACCTTATTAATTTGCTAACGAATTTAGACATAGCGCTGACCTCCTCGTGATTTCTCACAAAATTATGTGGTGGTCAGCGCCCCTATATAGGGCTTTCTAGATGATTTCTACAGAGCTGCGTCCCGCCGACTACATGCCTGCCCTTTTCCCTCAGCTTCTTTGCCGCTGCGCCGAACCCTATGTTGTCGAAAACTATGACGTCGGCCCAGGCAATATGTTTCTTCCAGTTGTTTGTCTTGGGGACTAACCCGTCAGCTACCTCCTTCTGCGTCCGGTCTTCTATGAAATACTTCACTTCATTCCCCTCGTTGAGCACGTGCCAGGCAACGTCGTTGATCGGGGCGTCTTTGGAAATGAAAAGGAATTTTTTATTTTCCATACGCTTAATATTCGGGCTGGAAAGATAAAAACATCGGGTGATGCCTCTTATGCTACGCAGCGCAGAATCTGCCAATAAACCCTTCAGGCTATGATGGACTGGCCGGGATTTCCTCGCATGCTCGAACCTCAATCCGAGCCTTGACGGCATGTGCCGTCTTTGCCATGCGTTTGAACCCGGAGCCTCTGCCTTTCCCGATTAATCCGACCGGTTCTGATTTGCGAAGGCAGCGATCTCGAAAGGAAAGACGGCTTTGTCCAACCTGTTCAAGCCGTCAGGCCCTCTACCGTTGATCTACCAGCCCAATACTGGACGGACGGCTTGGTCATATTTGTTAATGCCGTCGTGTCTTCGATACTGGACGGACGGCTTGATGCGATTGGTTAATGCCGTCATGTCTATCTTTGGACAGACAGCTTAATGCGATTGGTTCATGCTGTCATGTCTATCTTTGGACAGACAGCTTAATGCGATTGGTTCATGCTGTCATGTCTTCTTATCACCTTTTTAGGCAATACGATTAAATAATTGCATGGTCTTCGACGTCTATACGCTGGTCGAGGCTGTCTGGCTAATCATACCCGCGTACGCGGCCAATGGCCTGGTGCCTGTTCTCAGGGGCAGCCACCCCATAGACGGCG
>Ga0315274_10012886_pt1 | contig 11911 bp, 13 predicted proteins | sample YL17G02_20_MG_FD_203700 | JGI IMG/M metagenome (GOLD analysis project Ga0315274, IMG submission 203700) | Sediment microbial communities from Yellowstone Lake, YNP, Wyoming, USA - YL17G02_20 | ecosystem: Environmental > Aquatic > Freshwater > Lake > Sediment | place: USA: Wyoming | collected... | reverse complement strand
CCCGCCGGTGTTGGGCCATCTGGCCGGGCTGCAAGATATGACCCTTGCGGTGTCGGCGTTCGAGCGGGCGGGAGTGCTCTTGGATGGCGCTGGGGAGCAGCCTGCGGGAGCCCTCGGGCATGGGGGTGGGCGGAGAGGGGAGGAAAAGCCGAACATCCACGTATCTTGTCGCGGAACCGCTCCCCGGAGCCTGTGGCGTCGGTGGGGACCTTGTCAGGCTAGATGACCCTAGTGCGACTCGGACGTACCAGCGGATTGTGTTGGGAGCGGGGCTCACCCCGCATCCGCTGAGTCTCCTCCCCTGAAGCGGGCGCTGGCGATGGGGCCGAAGGTTCAGGTCGTGGTGCGGGCGACGAGCAGATCGAGGGAGGTCGGGAGGGCGGAGAGGCCACGCTTGTTCGATATATCGACGACCAGGAGATCGTGATAGATGTGCTCGAGCTCGGCCAGGGTGAAGGTCCTTGCCTGCTGGATTGCCTTGTCGATGACGAACGGCTTCTCCCGCATGAGCTGGTGAGGGTCGGACCCACCATCCAAGGCTTCGCGCGCTTGAAGCAGGAGGCGGAACTGGCGGACGATCATCGAAAGGATGTAGAGGGGGTCATTCTCTTCCAGCAGGCGATGCAGGTGGGCAAGGGCGCGCCGGCCGTCGCGCAGGCCGAGGGCATCCACCATGGCGAAGACGTCGGTCTGTCCGTGGAAGGGCGTGAGGCTTTCGACGTCGGCAGCGCGGATCGGACGCGCTCGATCGACGAAGTCGAGCAGCTTGGCGAGTTCCGCGTTGGCCAGGTGTGAATCCTCGGCGACCAATTCCGCGACCATGACCGCCGCCTGGACCTCGATCTGGCCACCCAACGCCTCGCACCGTTGGCTCACCCAGCGCACGAAATCCTGCCCCGTCGGCTTCTCGAACTTGCGGACATAGCTCGAGTCGGGGTGCGCCTTTGTCCATCGATGCAGGAAGCAGTTTTGGATGTGTTTCTCCTCTTCCTCACGCCGTCGGTAGCGGGGGAACTCCAAGTTCTCCACGAGCACGAAGGCCGTGGTCTCCGGCAGTCTGTCGAGAAGCTGCTCTACGCGGGTGCGAGAAGTTTCGTCGCGCTGAAGCCGCTCGGCATCCCGCAGGACGATCATCCGTCGGTTGGAGAGGAAAGGCATAGCAGTGGCAGTCGCTTCGAGGCTTGGGAAGTCGAGGCCAAGCGAGTTGAAACGATGAGTGTTCATGGCGGCCACGGTGGGATCGCCCAGCTTGAGCTCCATCTGCTGGAGCGCTTCGGCAATGGCGAGGTCGTCGTCTCCATAAAGGAGGTAGACGGTTCTAGAAGGTTCCATTGCCGTTGTGCGTGAGGACGCGATGGATCGTCACGGGTCCCGCGATCCATCGGCGAACCGAGAGTACCTCAAGCGCGGCCAGGTCCGCTTCCGTGGTGACCTGCTTCTGGATCGTTGCCCCCAGTGGCCAGGAGACGGCAAGCGCCAGCATCGTCAAGGCCACTACCGTCGGCAGATCCGCCAGCCTTGCCTTCCTCGAGGTGCGCCGAAGCCTCTCCACGGACAGAAAGGCTGCGGTTCCGGCAAGCAGGCCGGAGACCATCAGGTTGGTGCCGCAATTGGGGTGGATCGCGAGAGCGCGCTGTCCGGAGCGCAGCCGAGACAGAGCCTCATGAACCGCCTGCTCGACCGCGAAGGTGGGCACGGACCCGTAGATGGAGAAGCCTCTGATGTCCGACCGGCCCACAAGCATTGTGCGCGGATACTGGGCGCTGAGGAGATGAATGGTGGCGTGCTCGAGCGCATGATTGCGGCGAAGGTGGAGAAGGGGTGCGGTTCTGAGGATCCGAGTCAGGAGGTTGCGCATTTCCCGGTGGCCAACTAATGGCATTATACCGTGACGGCGCCGCCATGCGCCTGGGCAGCTCCCTGCCCCGGGTGGTGGAGTTCGCCGCCAACTCCTTACGAAGAGCGCGGGTGCTGTTCCCGCCGAACCCCGTCCATCCGCCGGAAATCCGGCCGGAAGACCCTGGGCCGGGTAACGCGCCGCTTACCTCTTGTCGATCCGATGGCTAGGGCAACTCATACAGGGCTCGTTTCCGCGCGCGACATTGGTCTCTTGGAGCGGGACGCGGAGGAATGTGGGGAAGGATGTGGAGGGTGCACCCATTTACGAACCCTCGATCGCTGGAGGGATTCCTCGACCGTGGGCCTTGAAGCGGGATCGCCGTCCGTGTGCCATGCCTGTGTTGGGGTCACGAGGTGTCGCGGTGTGGATCTTGCCTCATGCGGGACCCACGCAAGTCGCCTGCGAGGCGACTTCTTCAGGCCAAACGGAGCCCTTTCCCCTGTCGACTTCGGTAGGTCTGGCGGTTGTCAGGCGTGCTGCTGCTGAAACCTCGAGTTGGGCGCCGTTTGAGGGAGAGGGTTCCTGCGAGAGTAGAAATTGCCTCGCTGGCTATTGATGGGTGCCTTAGGAAGGCATGGAAGGGCCGATCCGGAAAAGGAGAGATCGGCTAGAATGAAACCATGGCTTGGGATCTGATCGGGCATCAGTGGGCCATCGACCTGCTCCGAAGGCACATCAGCGAAGAACAGGTTCGGCACGCCTACCTGTTCACAGGACCGGAAGGGATCGGTAAGCGCACGCTCGGTCTGCGATTTGCCCAGGCGTTGGATTGCGAGTCGCCTCCTTCCGCCGGCGACTTCTGCGGACGGTGCCGCGCGTGCCGACTGATTCCCCAGGAAACGTACCCCGATCTCCATGTCGTTCGCCCGGCGGATGCAGGCGGCACGTTGAAGGTGGAAGAGGTTCGGCAGCTGCAGCACCAGCTTGCCCTTTCCACATTCGAAGGGCGTTGGCGCATAGCGCTCTTGCCTCGATTCCAGCAGGCCACCGTGAGCGCTGCCAACGCGATGCTGAAGACGCTCGAGGAGCCTTCTCCCCAAGTCGTCCTGCTCCTGACCTCGACCTCGAAGGAGGCTCTGCTCCCGACCATCGTCTCGCGCTGCGAGGTCATGCCGCTGAGGGCGCTCGCCGTGGGTGATTTGGAGCGTTCCCTGGCCGCGCTCTTCGGCGATGAAGCCAAGGCACGCCTGCTCGCGCGCCTTTCGGGAGGCAGACCCGGGAAGGCTCTACAACTGGCCACCGACGAGGCACTGATGAAGTCGAGGGGCGAGTGGATTGATGGCCTCCTGGTCCTGCTGGGGCAGAGCCGGACGGAGCGGTTTCGCTATGCCGAGAAGCTTACCCAGGAACGCGATGAAGAGGGCAGGAAGGTGAGGATTCGGCAGACCCTCGATACCTGGTCGAGCCTGTGGCGGGACGCGCTGTTGATGGCGTATGGCGCGGAGGCGGCCAGTGTCAATCCCGACCGGCCGGAGGAAGTGGCCAGACTCGCTCACGAATTCTCTCCGGATGTCCTCGACGCGGCGCTGCGTGCCACAGAGCGCACGCGGCAGGCGATCCAGGAGTACGCGAATCTCCGCCTGGCGCTGGAAAACCTGATGCTCGATCTTCCGCGCTGGAAAAGCGGGAACTGAACGACACATCTCGCTCCACAAGTCCGGCTCGCTGCCACTTAGGGCGCCCGAGTCGATGGCCGAGATCCGGTGCCACGTCGGCTCGGTCTATTGAGCCGACCTCCGTCAAGCTCCGAACGACCCTACGCACTACGTACGAAGGAAGAGTCACAGACCGACGAGAACCCGGCCGTCAAGGTACCCGAGGATGCACGGGTGAGGAGCGAGGGATAACCTGCGCGGGGGCATACGTCCCTTCTGGCTCCTAGAGTCCTCTCGGTGAGGGGAGCGGGGAGGGGGGTGCCCGGCCATCTCACCCACTTCGAGATATCCGCCGATCTTGTGTCCGCTGGCTGGAGCCAGGGGAATCTGAAGCCTCCCACTCCGTGAGCGACGGCAGGAGTGTACGGGACCCCATCCGAGCTTATCTCGAATCGGAGACTGGCCGCGGCCGACGGAGCTAGGTGTTGGCTTCCGGGCGTGGCTTGGCCAAACGTTCTGCCCTGAATGCAATAACCAGGACACACGCCAGTGCCCAGTTGACTACAGCGCTGATGGCGAAACGCGCGGCGTTGCCCTCGTAGAGCCCCAGCGGCACGACCCATTCGGCCACATCGAGGGACACGTGGAACAAGATTGCCGCCAGGAGGCTGCCCTGAGTGTTGTTGAACACCCAGGTGAAGATGATCGCGGAGGGGAAGACGAGTAGGATGTACCATCCCGCAAAGCGAGAGAGAAGAGAGAAGTTCACGGCGTGGAAGTGCCACAAGGCCCATAACAGCCCCAAGACAAGGCTCGCTCGAAGGGAGTTCCAGCGGGCTTGCATCCGGGGTAAGGCGAAACCACGCCATCCTGTCTCCTCACCTAACCCGCGCACAAGGTTGAAGAGGACGAGTGTCAAGAAAACAAGGAGAGGGCTACCTTCTGGCACCCCGGAGGCGGCGAAGAAGCGAGGGGCAGGGCCTCCCCAAAGCCCATGGATCCCCACGACGACCAAGTGCAGTGCCGGAGGGTAGAGAAAGAGGAACGCGTACCAGCCCCATCCAATGCGCCAAATCCGCAACCTCCTAAGCAGCTGCCGTGGACCTGCAGAGCCGGAGGTGAGGCGCGCGGCGATCAGGGCCGCCACCGAGGGGCCAAGCAAGGTCAGGATGACACCCGGGGCGGAGAGATAGGGCGGGAGGGCCTCGCCTCCTTGGGCCCGGTCAAGTAGGTCAGCAGCGATCCGCCCCACGTGAGGGCGAACGCCAGGGTGAAGAAGATAGCAAGGGGATGACGAGCCGCGGAATTGGGAGATGGTTCGTTCATGAGCCAAGACTTCTATCGGGCATCCAGGGGAGGGGTTTGCGGGATTCTCATGAAGGGGAGGTCACGTTCGTTGCCCCGCAGCCTGGCGACAGTGGCTGCGCGGGGGTTGGGGGTCGGTGCTTCCAACAATGGAGACCATTCCCGCTCATGATGGTGTTTGTGTCGTGCGGCTCATCGGTGCTGCCTATGGCGGGAGCAACTTCTCTACGCCTCTCTGGCAAGCCCCGCCGGCGAGAGAGGACCCTCTTCTCCTCAAGGACGATTATCCCATGCCTCGAAAGGGCTCTCTGTAGGCCTTTTCTCACCCGGACTAGCCCGGCTCGCCAGGTATGGGCAACGAAGTATGAAGAGTGGCACACAGGGTCCTTGTGTCCGCTCGGCGCTTTGGCGACCCAGCGGGGAATCGCCGATCGATCTCGGAAGCGCTACCCGTAGCCATGCGCCCCACGAGTCGCTGGATGAGGGTCATGCCATGAACAAAACGCAGGGAGGATTAAGGTCCCGTTCTGAGGGAAGGTTCGGACATCCACGCCGGAGGATATGCGCCGCGATACGGGAAAGCGAACGATCCCGATGCAGCGTTGAGGCGATCGTCCGGGTCATCTAGCCGGGAATGCGGGGCTCGACGACGAGACGGACGGCGGTACGCTCTTTGCCTTCGATATCTACGGTGACGAATTCAGGGATGCAGATGACGTCGAGGCCATCCTCATGGAGATACCCACGCGCAATGGCGACGGCCTTCACAGCCTGGTTGACCGCACCTGCTCCAATAGCCTGGACTTCGGCCCTCCTCCGTTCACGCACGACACCGGCGATGGCGCCTGCCACAGCGGATGTCCGGGATTCCGCCGAGACCTTGATGACGTCCATCGGGCTCTCTCCTTTGGCTTGTTGCTGCTGCCCGATCCTCGCGTGCGGCTACCCCCCATTGTACTGCATTCGGGAACACGAGGCAATAAGTGATTGACGTAATTGACATCATTGCCCCCTTGAGCCGAGTAGCCCCACGTCGCCGCGAGGTATGTCCTTGCCGCCAGGCACATCCTCTTTCGCCGCCTGCCCGGCGGATCAGGCCTAACCACACTCAGATCCGTCCCCCGGTTTGGACGGGGAAGAGAGCTTGGGCAAGGAAATGAGGCGCGGAAGCGAAGCTCCCGCATGGCCATGACTGGCTACCCCCCGTTATTGACCTGAGCGACTTCCTCGGGCTGGAAGACGACCTCCTCTTTGCCAGCCAGCTTGTCCCTCACTTTCGTCACGATCAGGTCGAGGTGGGTGGAGTGGGCCACGTAGTCGAGATCGTCGGCGGGAACCGTCAAGACCGGACAGAGCGTGAACGTGTTGATCCAGGTCTCATAGAGTGAATTCAGCCGGTTCAAATAGTCCGCCTGGATCTGCCGCTCGTAGTCACGGCCGCGGTTGGCAATGCGCTGCATCAAGGTCGGGACGGAGGCGCGCAGATAGACAACGAGATCCGGGGGAGGGAGGAACTGGGTGAGGACCTGGTAAAGTTCCCGGTAAGTCTGGAAATCGCGCTCGGACATGTGTCCCTGGAGGTAGAGGTTCTGAGCGAAGACCTCGGCGTCCTCATAGACACTGCGGTCTTGAACGGCGGATGTCGGGTGATCGCAAAGCTGGCGGTGGGCGCGAAGGCGGCGCGTCAGAAAGAAGACCTGCGAATGGAAGGCCCAGGCGCGCATGTCATGGTAGAAGTCCGCCAGGTAAGGGTTTTCCCCCACCGGCTCATAGAATGGCTCCCACCCGAGTCGGGCGGAGAGCATGGCCACCAGGGTCGACTTGCCAACGCCGATATTCCCTGCTACAGCCACAAACTTCTTCATGGGTTATCCCTCAAAGGCCCGGAAATCATGAGGGCGGTCTCTTTTCACAATGTGCGCCAAGAGCCGGGACCGACGGCAGGCATGAACGGAGCCTACCCTTGGTCGATCTCCGCTTGCGGACTGTGGCGGGCCTGGCCGATCCGGCGGCACGCGTGCAGACCGGCCGCCGCGTTCTCTTCACCCGCTGGCGCCCTGCGAGCGGGATTCGGCAGTCTGATCGCGCCCGGCATCGGAGTCGGAGAACGGCAACTCGGGTTGGAAAGTTGGGATGGCCAGGGTCAGCCGTATCCGATCAGCAATGAACGCCAAATCCTCCGACCGATGGACGAAATCGAGGGCATTCGTCTCGACGGTCAGCAAGCGTCCTGACTGGTAATCGCAAAAATGATCTTCATACGCCTGGTTGAGCGCGGCAATGTAGTCGTTGTCCATGTTCCGCTCGTACGGCCGATCGCGCAAAGCGATACGCTGCAGAGCCACCTCCGTGTCGGCCTGCAAATAGACCACAAGATCGGGCCTCAAGAGACGTTCCGCGAGCGCCTCGTGCAATCGATGATAGGTATCCAGCTCGTCGCCATCGAGGTTCAACCGGGCAAACAGGCTGTCCTTCTCAAAGGTGTAGTCGGCAATGAGTGACCCGCGGGCAAGGGCGGCCGGCACAAGAGCCTTCTGCTGCTGATAGCGGCTCAACAGAAAGAAGATCTGGGTTTGGAAAGCGTAACGCTTGCGATCGGAATAGAAATCCGTTAGGAACGGGTTCTCCTCGAAAATCTCAAGCAGAAGTTCAGTTGCGAAGATGGGTTGGAGGAGACGTGCAAGGGAAGTCTTGCCGACGCCGATGACGCCTTCAATCGCGATATACATCGAGGGAGCCCTCGCGCCGTGGGTGGGGTGTCTCGCTCCAAGCATAACCGCCTTGGCCATGGGATGCAATCCCGACCCAGAGAGGCTCAACGTCCAAGGGAAGTGCCAGGCTTGGGAAGGATCACCCTAAAGATCCTCCTCGATCCGGACGCGCTGCTGCCAAACCGGACTCAAGCCCAAAGACCGGGAAAGTGAATTGTAGAGTTGACTGGGAAGGTCCCGTTCGGTTAAGAGTTCCAGCCCGCCACCCGAAGAGTCATGGAGAGGGGTGAAGTCGCCTCGCCAGTTCCTGCATAGGACGAAGATCGCGAACCAGGATCGATGGGTCTCGAGATCGAACTTTGCCCGAGTCGGGCCCACCGTCGACGTTGGCCTCATCCTCACTGCCCCTCACCGTGGTCCATCCTACAAGGACGGCTCCGGACAAGGGGAGGATCAGATCCACCCAAGCCTGAGGAGCGACGGCCCAGATCCTCTCGGAGGCCTCCTCGAACAGTTCGAGCTTCCCCGCCGGGCGGACGACGGGGTGCAGATAGATGAGGTTCTGGAACGCAGGAGCGATGGAGGCGAGGGCATACGGCGCGAGAGCCAGGTGCCCGATAGTGGGCTTCCTTCCGCTCCCAAGCCCCGCCAGCTCAAGCTCCACCTCGTGGGAAGACCTTGAGCGGACGCGAAGGAAGCGCCGTTGCCTCAGGCGCGAGATTCCTGGGGCAGGGGGCCACGCGGCCAGGTAGGATGTGGGCGACCCCTCGAGGGAGGGTCGGGCCGGGATGAGGAAGGTGAAGATCACGAGATCGCCCTTGCGCAAGGGGGCTCCTCCACGCTCGCGTGAAACCAGGGGGATAGCGGAGCTGAGCAGCCAGTCCCACCGATCGGGCCGTTCTGGGGCGTGCAGAAATCTGGCGACGATGCTGGCTTGTCTGCCCCCCAGCACAAGGTCGCAGTGATCCGGCTCGGTCACGGGCGCCGGCGCGGCCAAATGGTAAGGGACCCCGGCACGGGCGAGCCACCGCCGCGTCATCAGCTCCGCGGCGGCTGTACTGCTGCGTTTCTTGAGCTCCCTGGGCGCAGGCCTGGGTTGGCGGTTGCTCGCGTACTGCAGACAGCGGCATGTGTATGCAGCAGCTGCCACGAAAACCTCGGGTTCAGAAGGAATCCAGATGAGATCGTCGACCGTGAGGCTCATCCATCTGCCTGGGATTCGTTTCGAAACTGAAGGCAGTAGTGGTGGAACGTATTGCTGACCCACGCATTGCCGAGGCCGTACGGCGCCAGGCGCAGGTTGTCCTGGCACCAGATCCGCTCGTCTTTGAGGGTGTACACCTCGCTTAGATGGCGAGCCAGGTCCCAGGCTAGAGGATACACACGTGATCCCTTCTTGACGTTCTTGACGATAATCGTGAGGTAGGCGCGGGGCCGCAGGATGGATCGGAGGGATTGATAGATCGAAACCAATCGGGCGAGGAAGTCGTCGTAGTCAGGGATGTTGCCTAGATCGGCAGGATCGCCGGAGTACACCAGATCGAGATGCGGAGATCCGCGGCGGCGCCTCTGGGTTTCTGCGCCGCGGACATGAAGCATATCCCAGTAGGGAGGGGAGGTCAGCACATAATCGATTGGCGGCAGAACATACTCCGTCAGACGGGCGGCGTCGCCGGTGATCACTTCCGTGGTGAGCCAGGAGGCTTCGCCCCCGAGGGCATCGCGCTCGCTCTCAAGGATCTGGCAGGCGATTTGGGCATAGGCAGGATTGAGTTCAATTCCGAATCCGTGGCGGCCGCTGCGCAGGCAGGCTACCAGGGTCGATCCGGTACCCAGCATCGGGTCGAACACCACCTGGCCTCGCTGCGTGAAGAACTCGATGAACTCCTGGGCGAGGGTCTCGGGGAACTTGGCGGGATGGCGCAGAACGTCGCGGCTCCGGGGAGGCGGATTGTGTACGAACCACGACTTCTGAAACTTGAGCCATTCCTTCGGTGCAAGGTGGTTGAGTCGGTTTCGGAAAACGCGTTTCCCGCTCATGGTTCTCGCGTCGCGGAAGGAGCTGCCGATGGCGCGGGGGTCATCGGGAGTGATCGTACCACCAGGTCTTCGAAGGTCACGGTTGTTTGGAGGCCTGTGCGGGAATGAACCACCAGGCCAATCCGGCCTGATCGATGGGTCGGGTCACGCACAGTGAAAACAGGCTCCCCGTTGAGCACGAGCAGGAAGGAATCCTCCTGGACCAGGACCGCAAGGCGGTTGTCTTGACCCACACCCGGCAGGATGGCATAGGTTTCCTCAAACGGGACCAGGGCACTTTCGGAGCCGGAGCTCAAACGGACGAGGCGAGACTCCCCGTCACAATTGAGAGTGAAACGATAGTGTTCTCCGTAGCCGTCGGCCCTGAAAACCAGGCCATACTCGTCCTCAGGCTGGCACAGCTCGGGACGGGCCGTCACCTCGGCAAAGAAATCGCTGGGCGGCTCGGCCGAGTTCAGGGCCACCAGGACGCGGCCGGTGACTCGCACGGCGATACTCAATCGGCCTTGGACGATGGAAAGGTCACCAATCCCCTTCGGTGCGAATTCCCAGGCCAGCAGGTCGTCAAAGCCGTCCGAAAGGATGATGTCTCCGGCTGTGAGGGGAGGAAGAGGAATGGGGGAAGGTGTGGCGGGAGAAGGCAAGGTGGGTGTCGGAAGCAGAGTGGGCAGGGCGAAGGTTGCGGGAGGCGTCAGAGTCATGGGGAGCGGCGATGGCACCGGAGGGGGCGGCGCGACGAGGGCACAGCCAGCGCCTAGTACACTGACCAGGACGATCGCGGGGACCTTCCGGCTGTGCGGCCGGCAGGCAATGGCCCTCTTGTCGAGGCTCTCAGGGGAATCGCACCGTGCATTCAAGAAGACGTAGCCGGCTCCTTAGAGGCCGTTGGAGACATAGATCACAAGGCCGAATGGGCCCAGGGAGGCCAATGCCAACGATCCGGAGGTATCCGGGGCGCGATCAGGGCTTGAGCCACCATAGCCAGAAGTCATCAAAATAGACGGTCAGCCCCGCGGTATTCTCCGCGCTGGAATAGAGCCCGAAGTTACCGAGCAGGTGTTCATTGTCTTCCGACTGTCCCAGGAGCTTGCCATTGGCGAACGAATAGAGCGCTGAGCCCTTGCCCAGGAATCCCATACGATTGGAGGCCTGTGGTCCTTTGATGATTTCCGGGGACGGTGTCCAATCCGTAAGGGTTTTCACGGATCCCGTGGTGAACTTCCTCAATCTGTAGTAGCCGTCACAAGAGAATTCCAGGGCATACCCGCTATCCAGGTTCTCTCCGCCCACGCGGACGGCGAGGCCGGCAGCATCGCGGCCGGAGCAGGACTCAATTTCCGCGGTGATCTCCACATAGAGATCACCGGCCTCAGCCTGCTGCTGTGTGGTACTCCACCACACGAAATGATCGGCAGCGCTATCTACCGCCTTCAGCCGGCCATCCGCCCAGGTGTTCTCGGCATCGTCGGAGGCAAGCTCTCCCCAGGTGAAGCGGCTCGAGAAGTCGTCCCGGTAGTCTGCCAGGGAGAGGTTGAGTCCGGTGCGTGGGTCTCCGGGGGTAAGCGCCTGCGAGGTGGCCGTCGGGGATGGCCCGACGGTGGGGGTGGGAGTCTCGGTGGGCGGAACCGGTGTGGAAGAAGGAACGGGCGTGGCACTGGGAGGTGAGGTCAGCGTCGGTGGGAACGTGGGGACGGCAGCCATCGTCTGCGCGACGCGTGTGGCCAACTCCATGCCATCCGGCTGCTGTGCCTTGCGGGTGCAGGCAGGAAGGGCGAGGATCAGGAGAATAGAGATGAGGAGGGTTCGGGTATTCATGCCGGAATGCCTTCATGTCTAAGGTAGGGATGGCTCATGATATGAACCAGGTCAGTAAGAGAGGGGAGCTCTGTGCCGGCGGCACGGGTCCATCTCCCATCCAGTCGTTGCAGATCACGGATTCGGTAATCCGAGGTCCCGGGTTCCCCGCGTTCGCGGTTGCCCCCCACTGCCGCCCGGGATCGCATCAAGCCGTGAACAGCCGGTCGCCTCAACTGTAAGGCCCTTCGGCCGCGTAGTCAATCCCGGTGAAGGGGAAAGCGCGAGTCAGTGCGTTTGGAGGAAGCGGGCGCCGAGGCAGCTAGCTTGAGGGCAGGTCCAGGCCGCCAGGGGCATCGAAATCGATACGCCGGGCGAACGCGCGGCCGATCTCCTCGAGGAGGGCTACCGGCCACGTTGCATCCATGCCGATCTTGCCCACATCCACTCCCGGGGGCGCGGTGACACCCAGCCTCTCCATCACCGACGGAGCCAAGTCGAGTTGATAACGACGGAAATCGATGCGTCCCGGAGCACCGTACTCGAGTCGCGTCACATAGGTCAGC
>Ga0315274_10012885_pt1 | contig 11911 bp, 6 predicted proteins | sample YL17G02_20_MG_FD_203700 | JGI IMG/M metagenome (GOLD analysis project Ga0315274, IMG submission 203700) | Sediment microbial communities from Yellowstone Lake, YNP, Wyoming, USA - YL17G02_20 | ecosystem: Environmental > Aquatic > Freshwater > Lake > Sediment | place: USA: Wyoming | collected... | reverse complement strand
CCCCGTGTTCTCCGGAAAAATCAGGCTCTGATTCTTAAACGCTTCCTCCATCCCGAGATCGATTTCCACAGGTCCCATCAGAAACGCAATTTTGGCATGTCCGTTTTCCCGCAGATAATAGGCAATGTTCTCATAAAAATTCGCGCTGAAATTCTTTGTAGCGCTTCCGCTTCCCGGATGGATGAAAACATAATGGCTCTTGGGCTCATGCTCGGGGAATCCGTCGGTCAGATCGTCCGGAATCCTGATTGGGAACTCGCTCCCTATCGACTCGCAGTGGACTCGCGCCACATGTCGGATCGCGTCGCCGGGAATCGGATCCAATGAAACGACCGGAAGAGTGGCATTCGTTTTCAACAGGGGAAGGAGAGAATCCGCGTTTTTCATCCAGACAACCGCCCCGTCAGGGGGGTCCAGATTCGCGGGCAGTCCGGTTCCCGAAAACAGGGGGATGCAGTCGCGCGATTCGCCGTCCATGAAATCATCCAGAAGCGCGAACCGGACCGCCAGCCTCATGTAATCCGGGCGGCCGATGCCGAGGAAACGGTGTTGCGGGTAAGTCGTTCTCAGACAGCGAAGCGCAGGCCAGGTGAGAATCCAGTCTCCGAGCGCGCCGAGGTTGACAATCCAGAATGTTTTGGAAGTCCGATCGGCTGTATGGGGTGCGGGTGTTTCCATCGCCGGGGCGGCCGGTCAGGCTTTCAGGAATATTTTCTGCCGGTACAGGAAGTAAAGGAACAGCCATTTGACCGCCAGAATGCACAGCAGCCAGAGAGGCTGTTCGAACGCTCCCGTGTGCCGGATGAAACCGTGCACGAAGATGTTGGCGATGATGCCGAAGTCAAACAGTCCCTGGACCACGTAAATGGTGATGGGGTTGAGACCGATCACGACGAAGGGGAAGGCCCATACCCGCCATCCGCGGACATCGATGATCCAGTAGAACAGCGCGAGGAGGAGCATGCTCCAGCCGCCCGCAGCCAGCACGTAGGAGCTGGACCAGAAGAGCTTGTTGATCGGGAAAACCGGATTCCACAGCTGCGCAATCCCCAGCGACGCGATCCCCGCGGCGGCAAGGCCCAGAACTTTCTTCATGCCTCCCGTTCCGGACTTGAGCCATGAGCCGGAAAGCGCGCCGAGAAGCGCGGTCACCACGGCCGGAAGGTTGCTGATGATGCCTTCATTGTCCCCGAACGTGTAACAGCAGAACCGTCCCGGAAGGAACCGTTGATCCAAGAAGGCGGCCAGGTTCCCTTCCGGTGTCAGCACGCCCGCCCCGAATCCGGGCACGGGGACGAGCTTCATGATCGCCCAGTAGCCGAGCAGAATGACTGCGGAGAGAATCGCTTGCATCCTGGGTTTCGTGTTGATGAAAATGACGGACGCTAAGAAATAGCAGATCGCGATGCGCTGAAGCACGCCCGCGTAGCGCATTTCCGGGAAATTGAAGTTCAGTAAGCCGTTGTAGATCAGGCCGAGAAACAGGAGCGTCACGGTGCGTTTGATGATGTGGATATAGATGGATTTCTTCGGCTCCCCTTTCTCCAGCCGCCTTCCGAGGGCGAAGGGCATGCTGCATCCGGCGATGAATAAAAACAGGGGAAAGATCAGGTCGTAAAAGGTGAAGCCGTTCCATGCCGAATGCTCCAGCTGCCGCGAAAGCGAAAGGGAGAACGATGTCCCGATCAAAGTGAACAAAGCGGGGAAAAACAAATCCCCGCCCATGATCCAGAACATGTCGAATCCGCGCAGCGCATCGATTGACACGACGCGCCGGGCGGAAACGTTCAGCCCCTTGGACGGCGCCGGTTTGACCGCGGCAGGGGGGCTGGATTTTCGGACCGCCCGCGGGGATGATTTCTTTGACGGGATTCGGGCCATGACGGACCTCCATTCGGTGGCGATGTGACCGGCGGCGACCGCCGCCCTTACGAGTCTGATTCCGTTGTCTTCTTCAATTCTCTCGCCGTGGCGTAGAATTCCTGAAGGCTCATTTTTTTAAGGAACGTGAATCCGCGAGTGGCACGGATCAGCGGGCGGGGGTGGTCGTAGAAAAACTGCCGTCCAAGACAGCGCTTGAGGGTGTGGTACTGCTCAACCTGGATCCTCTGGACAAGCGAGGAAAAGGGACCGTCATGCTCGTGGCTGGGGAAGCTGGCGTCCTTCTGGGACACGAAGGCGTTTTTAAAGGCGCTTTCCAGCGTCGAAAACATGTTCAGCGACACGGGCACGTAGCTGTTCGACTCGGCGGGATGGAAACGGTACCAGACGTTCCGGTATCCCCAGACCTCGATGTCCGACCGCTGCGTCTTTGCTTCGTACTGCTTCAGGGCCTCGGCCATGATCTGCAGAACCTTGTAATGCGTGTCCGGACCGCTCCCTTCAGGATCGAGGGCCACGGTGACGATGCCGGGGGAAAGGCGTTCCAGAAGCCGGCGCACCGGGGGAATATCCCGTTCCAGCATGGGGTCATCCGAAAAAAGGTCGCCCTTGTAGAATCCGAGCCGCAGATGGACCACCGCCTCGTTGCTGAAACCGAGGTATCCCCACATGCAGTCCGCCTCCCATTCTCGGATCATGCCCTTCATCCGCTGGATGTGCAGCATGTCCTTCTTGCCCGGGTACTGGGTTTCGAAGTAGTTGATCAGCTCGTCGATCCGGTTCTCGAGGTTTCTCGGATTGTCCTCCTCGAACAGCTCGATCAGGTTGCGCAGCAGGCGGCGGGCTTCGCCCTCACGTTTGGTGTGCTGGTTGAGCGACGCTACTCCATCGAGGTACTGCCACATGTCCCGGTTCCGTCCCTCGAGGTTTTTGGGATCGAAGTATCCCTCCCGGAAAAGACGGGTGAACTGCGCGGTTTTTAAAAACGACCTGAGATTCTCGACCAGTGAAAGCGCGTACTGGTTGGTCACCGCGGTAAATCCCGACGTCAGGTAGGTGAAGGTGTGCCGGTTCGATGCGTCCCGGATGTTCCGGACCACGGACGCAAAATAGCCGAGTTCGATGTCGTCGTGATGCGGCGCGGTATGCAGAAAACGGGTGGAGGTCCGGGCGTCCGCGCCGTCGCTGATGCGGACGAGCAGACGATCATGAACCTCCCGCGCCAGGGCGTCGCCGGTTTTCCCCGATTTCCGGAGGAGAATCCGGCCGAAACGGTCTTCCTCGAAAACCTTCGGATTCAGATCAAGAACCGGCTTGCGGCTGGTTTCCGAAAGCCGGATGACGATCCGGTCCACGTCCTCGTCACTGATCGCCTCCTTGTTCAGCAGATGCTCGTGCACGCGTTCCGTCAACTGAACCGCGGCGCCCGCGGTGATGAAGAACCGGGCGTTCGGCAGTTTGTGCAGTGCGGTGCCCGGAAAGTTGACATGCGGATCGTTCATGACGGCTTCGCGCACGATTCTGGCCTTGGATTCGCCGGCCACCATGATGATGGCCACGCCGTCCGCGTTGTGGGTGATGGTCTCCAGTCCGATGGTCAGCGCCAGGCGTTTCCGCGCCACCTCGATTCCGCCCAGGTCGGAGGCGGATGCCGCCTGCGTCTCGTAATTGGTGGGTCCGAGATGGGTCGTGCTGTGGTGGTCGGTGCCGCGGACGTTGAAGGCGATGTGGCCATCGGGTCCGATTCCACCGAGAAAGAAACCGATTCCGCCCATGGACCGGATTTTTTCCTCGTATTCCTGGCACCATTGATCCACCTGCTCCAGAACCGACTTCTGGATGTTTTCGAGGTACGTGGCCGCATGCCGAAACCGGAGGGACAGGTCCACGTCCCCGTCCGGCCAGACCTCATTCAGGGTCATGCCCTGGGGGATGCCGATCCGGGAACCGTCAATCAGAAGGGCGTTTGACGGTTTGAATCCGAAACCACGGATGTAGTAGCTTTCCACATAATAATAAAAACTGTTCTGGTGTGTGGGATCCATGGGATAGAATTCGTCGATCTGCACGAAACGCAGGCGCCGCAGGTCGGGGTGTTTCGCCGGATCCAGTCCGTTTTCCTCAAGTTCGGACCGGACAGCGGCGGAATCCCAGTTTTTCAGGCACTTCTGGGTGAATTTTATGAAATGTTCGGGCGTCCTTCCGGCCGGCAGAGAGACAACGCCGTCTGGGTTTTTCTGGACCCATTCGAGAAAACGCAGGGCGGTGATCCTTCCCAATCCCGGGAAATTCGAAGCGACGACGACCCCGATTTTTTCCTCCGGCGGATAGATCAGCTTCTGGCCGCTTCGCTCGACGGCAACGGCTTCAACGGAGGATATCGGATTCACGGGGAGGTAGGATTTTGATTTCATCGGATAACCTTGATCAGTTAGTTTGGTCATTTTAGCAACTAAATCTCTGAAAATCAAGAGAATTGTTTCGAACCATTTGATTTCAATGCCGTGATTTTTTATATTGGAACAGCGTATTGGGAGAAAAGGAGTATTTATGAGTATCCGTCCACTGTGGGCTGCGGTCTTTACGATTGGACTGCTCCTGATCACATGCAATCCCCGTAATTCCGATCAAAGAATCAGCCGGGAAATTGAACACGCGTTGACCGCGCAGTTTCTGGAATGCTGGTATCCCCGTTCTGTGGATTCTGAGTGGGGCGGATTCCTTTCCACGTTTACCGCCGACTGGAAACCGACCGGTCCCCAGAACAAGGCCGTGGTGAATCAGGCGAGGCACGTGTGGACCACGTCCCAGGCCGCGGTGTATTATCCTGACAATCCGGCCTACAGGAAGGCAGCGGAACAGGGATTCCGTTTCCTGAAGGAAAAGATGTGGGATCAGCGATACGGCGGTTTTTTCCAGCTCCTGGACCGGCGGGGCCGACCCGACGATTCCCTGACGTACCGCGACGAAAAACGCTCGTATGGAAATGCGTTCGGCATTTATGCCTGCACGGCGTATTACCGGATGTCCGGGGACACGGCAGCCCTACACCTGGCACAAAAAACGTTCCGGTGGCTCGATGCGGGTGCCCACGATCCGGTTCATGGCGGGTATTTCCAGAACCTGAACCGGATCGGAACCCCGATCCGGTCGGGAGACGCCTCCGCGGCCGTATGGGACAGGGTCACGGCGGGATTGAAGGATTATAATTCCTCAATTCACCTGCTGGAAGCGTTCACCGCGCTGTATCAAATCTGGCCGGACAGTTTGGTCCGGTACCGGTTGAATGAGATGTTCCACGTCATACGCGACACCGTGGTCTGTCCGGACGGGTATATGCGGTTGTATTTTACGCAGGAGTGGAAGCCGATTTCGTACCGGGATTCGTCGGACGCCGACCGAAAGTCCCATTTCGCATTGGACCATGTCTCGTTCGGGCACGACATGGAAACTGCGTTTCTTCTGATCGAGGCGTCCGAAACGCTCGGGCTGAAGAACGACACGGCCACGCTTAAAATCGCCCGTCGCCTGATCGATCACTCACTGCATGCGGGGTGGGATCCCAAGAAGGGCGGCATCTACTATGAGGGATATTATTTCCCGGGAAAGGATACAATCACGATCTGCGACGATAAAAAGGACTGGTGGGTGCAGGCCGAGGCGCTGCATTCGCTGGCACTCATGTCGCGGTTGTTTCCTCATGCTCCCATGTACAGACGGTGCTTTGAAATGGAATGGAAGTACATTCGTAAAAACGTCATCGATGCCGAACGGGGAGGCTGGTACGAGGGCGGCATCGACAACCATCCTGAATACCGCAGGGCGTTGAAAGGGAACGAATGGAAGGCGACTTACCATGAAACCCGGTCGATGCTCAATTGCCTGGATTTGCTGGACCCGCACCGCGTTCCAAGGTTACGCGAATCTCAATGAGTGCGTTGCGCGGGCGAATTGACGCAATAGCGTAAATTGGGATATTCATGCTGTATGAAGTTTCATTCCGTTTGAGAAAAGGCTGATTATGAATCCTTTTTGGAGTTTGAGTGTAAATGAAGTAGGCGTGAGGCTTCTCACCGATCCCGAGCGGGGGCTCTCCGAGGCGGAGGCGCAGAAACGGCTTGAACAGGTCGGTCCGAATCAGCTGAAAGAGAAGCCGGGCAGGCACCCGATTCTTTTCTTTCTGGACCAGTTCAAGGATTTCATTGTTCTGGTGCTGGTCGGAGCCGCGCTCGTATCGGGTTTTCTCCGCGAATGGGTGGATGCGATGGCGATTGTGGCCATCGTGATCATCAACGCGATTCTCGGTTTCGTGCAGGAGTACCGGGCCGAAAAATCGCTGGCCGCGCTTAAAAAACTGTCAAGCCCGTCCTCCAAGGTGATCCGCGACGGCCGGCTGCGGCTCGTTCCGTCGTCGCAGTTGGTGCCGGGCGATCTCGTGGAAATAGAGGCGGGCGACCATGTCCCCGCGGACAGTCGGGTGACCTGGAGCAGCGCCAATTTTCGCGTGGAGGAGGCGAGCCTCACGGGCGAATCCACATCGGTCGCCAAAACGCCGGATCCGCTCGAATTGGACGAGGTGCCCCTCGCGGACCGCAGGAACATGGTTTTCGTGGGAACGTCCGCGGTGTCCGGCAAGGGGAGGGCCGTGATCGCGGCCACCGGCATGGACACCGAGCTCGGCCGGATCGCGGGGATGATCCAGCAGATCCATAGCGAGACCACGCCCCTTCAGCGAAAGCTCGAAGAATTCGGCAAGTGGATCGTTTACCTCTGCTTCGTGCTCGTGAGCCTGGTCTTTCTGCTCGAATGGCTGCGCGGCGGGAAAATGATCGACGTGTTTCTCACCGCGGTGAGCCTGGCCGTGGCTGCGATTCCCGAGGGGCTTCCTGCGGTTGTCACCATCGCGCTCGCCCTGGGCGTGCAGCGCATGGTGAAAAGGCACGCGCTCATCCGCAAGCTGCCGTCCGTGGAAACGCTGGGCTGCGCCACGGTCATTTGTTCGGACAAAACCGGAACGCTCACCAAGAACGAGATGACGGTGCAGGCGCTGTTCGCCGGCGGCCGCGTTTACTCGGTGACGGGCATCGGGTACGCGCCCGAAGGGGAAATCCACCACGAGGGCGTTCCCGTCCGCGATCTGGCGGGCCTTCCCGAACTCCACCAGACACTGCTCTGCGGGGTGCTGTGCAATTCGGCCAGGCTGGTCCGCAAATCCGGAGCCTACACGATCGCCGGAGATCCCACCGAAGGCGCCCTACTGACCGCCGCGGCCAAGGCCGGAATCCACAAGGAAGAAACCGATTCCGATTTTCCGTTCGTGGACGAGATCCCCTTCGATTCGGACCGCAAGCGGATGACCATTCTGCGACGCGAGGGAACAGGCGTCACGGCGTTCGTCAAGGGCGCACCCGACATGCTGGTGGGCCGGTGCGATTCGATTCTCGAAGACGGCAAAGTCCGCCCGCTCACCGGAGAAGACCGGACGCGCATCCGCGACGCCAACGACGCGTTCGGATCTTCCGCGATGCGGGTGCTGGCGCTGGCCAGGCGGTCCGCCGAGGGTTTCGAGAGGCCGTACCATCAGGAAACGCTCGAAAAGTGCCTGACCTTTCTCGGTCTTGCGGCCATGATCGATCCTCCAAGGGAGGAGGCTAAAAAGGCCATCGCCGCCTGCAAGACCGCCGGCATCCGCACGGTGATGATCACGGGCGACCACCGCAACACCGCCGCGGCCATCGCGAAGGAGCTTGGATTTTTTTATGAGGACTCCGAGGCGCTGACAGGAGAGGAGCTGGACAGGATCCCGGAGGACGAATTCCGCCGGCAGTTGAAGCGGATCCCCGTATACGCCCGCGTGTCGCCGGAGCACAAACTGCGGATCGTGAAGGCTTGGAGGTCGCACGGAGACGTAGTGGCCATGACGGGCGATGGCGTCAACGACGCGCCAGCGGTCAAGGAGGCGGACATCGGGGTGGCCATGGGAATCACGGGAACGGACGTGACCAAGGAGGTGTCCGACATGGTGGTCACGGATGACAATTTCGCCTCCATCGTGGCCGCGGTGGAAGAGGGCCGGGGGATTTACGACAACATTAAAAAATTCATCCATTATCTGCTCTCCTGCAACACCGGCGAAATCCTCGTCATGTTCCTGTCGTCCCTGGCGGGACTTCCGGTTCCGCTGTTGCCGATCCAGATCCTCTGGGTCAATCTTGTTACCGACGGCCTGCCGGCGCTGGCGCTAGGCATGGATCCGGCCGATCCGAACATCATGCGTCAGCCGCCGAGGTCGCCCGACGAAGGGGTGATGACGAAACGCAACGCTATCCGCATCCTCTTTCAGGGGTCTTTCATCGCAGCCTGTTCGCTGTTTGCGTTCGTGTTTGTGTTCTTCATGGAGAACGGCGGAATCGAACGGGCGAGGACTGCGGCGTTCGTCGTGCTCGCGGTCAGCCAGCTTTTCCATGCGTTCAACTGCAGGAATGCGAAGGAATCGATTTTCAAGATCGGCTTGTTCAGTAATCCCCAACTTTTGCTGGCGACCGGCGTTTCATTCCTGCTGCAAATGGCCGTCGTGTACGTTCCCTTTCTGCAAAGGATTTTTAAAACCGTTCCCCTCGGCGGATTCGATTGGGCGTTCGTCCTGCTGGTCTCCTCCTTTCCCCTGTGGGCCATGGAAATCGTGAAGGCGGTCGGGCGTATGAAAAACAGGCCTTCTGAAGGAACATTTGAAAAAAAATAGGCGGATCGTTCGGAAATGAATCCATTCTCTTCATTCGGTCCGGTCATCCGGCTGGGAAGGCGATTCGGACCCTTCCGGTTTTGGACCGTTGTTGCGGAAGCCTTTGTCTTCCCACTCCTCCTTCTGGCCTGTTCGTCGGTCACCACCTGGACCAGGCCCTCGCAGATGCAATCGTATTTTCAAGCCTCGAGCGCGCTGGAGAAACTGAATCCCGGTGCGGGCGCCGTGGTGCTTCTGGATGAGGCGGTCGTCGAGTTGTTTCCAAGGTCCGAGCACAGTTTTTCGGAATACATCCGCCACACTGTGGTCAAAATACTCAACGAACGGGGGCATCGGTACGCGAATGTCCTGATTCCTTATGACGACAATTCCCGGGTAAACGACATCCGGGCGCGGACCGTATTCCCCGATGGAAGAACCGTGATTCTGTCAAGGAACGAAATCTTTGACACCAACCTGTACCCGGAGTTCATTTTTTACTCGGACGACCGGGCCAAACGGTTCACGGTTCCCGGAGTGGAGGACGGCTGTCTGATCGAATACGAGTGGCGGAAAACCATAGACCATTTTTCCTTCTGGACCCGTTGGGATTTTCAGCAAACCGACCCTGTCCTGCTTTCGCGATACACCGTGCGCTGTCCCAATGACTGGGAGATGAAATGGAAATCGTATGGCATTGAACTCAAGCCTGAGATCGAAGCGCTTCCGAAGGGCATGAAGGCGAATCACACGTGGAAGGCGGAAAACCTGCCTCCGGTCCGGGAAGAAGCGGCCATGCCTCCCGGGGACGGAAGCGTCGCGCACCTGATGTTCTCCTCCGTAGGGGCGAAGTCATGGAAGGACATCGCGGCCTGGTACAGCGAAATCTGCGAAGGCAGAATGGATCCGGACGACGCCATCCGGTCGAAGGTCACCGAACTGATCGCCGGTTCTTCCGATCCGCGGGAAAAGCTGAAACGTCTCTTCGAATTCGTCCGCGACAGGGTCCGCTACATCGCCATTGAAATCGGCACCGGAGGGTACCAGCCGCATGATGCGCCTTCGGTGTTCAAGAAGCGGTACGGAGACTGCAAGGACATGACGGCATTGATAGCGGCCATGGCGAAGGCCGCGGGCGTCACCGTCCGTCCCGTCCTGATCTCCACCTGGCAGAACGGCGAATTGGACACGTCGCTCGTTTCACAGGCCCAATTCAACCACGCCATCGCGGTCGCGGAACTTCCTGGCGGCTCCGCGGTGTGGATGGACGCCACCGAAAAAACGTGCGCGTTCGGCGATCTTCCATGGTATGCCCAGGACAGACTCGTGTTCGTCGTGAAAGGCGACAGCCTGGGCGCGTTCGTGAGGACTCCCCGTTCGAATACGGATGATGCCCGGTTGTCGAGGAGGTGGGACCTTACGGCGGATAGTTCCGGCTGCGGCCGGGGTTCCGTGTCCATGATTTTCAGCGGCGTTCTGGCTGGAGAGATGCGTTACCAGCTGAGAAGGATGCCTGACGTCACTATCCGAAGCTGGATCGGAAGGCAGCTTTTGTACCGGTTCCCCGGAGTGGTTTGCGATTCGATCCGTTTGGAGGATCTTCGGAATCCGGATAAATCCTTTCGCCTTTATGCGGAGTTCTCTTCCGCTCAATGGATGACCCGCGACGGATCGGCTTTTTCCATGAGGCCCGGCGACATCGCGCTGTATGATATGAATTTTATTTTTCCCGAAAAGGAACGCCGCTATCCGGTCGTTCTGCAATACCCGATGTGCGTTTCGGATACAGTCGTGATCCGGCATCCGGTCCGGTGGAACCTCGCAACTCAGTCCGTTTGCGATTCGGCGTCCTCAGCGTTCGGGAAATACGAATGGCGAGCAAGCGTCCCTTCCGCGGGGGAATTCCTGTATGCCAGGCGCTGGCAAATCGGCGAGACGTCGGTGGACAAGGCGCGTTATCAGGAATTTCGGGCATTCGTCAACCGCGCGGCGCAGGGGGACAGGGCGGTGATGGTGTGGCGGGAGAATCCGTAGGACGCATGAAACTCCAAAGTGGACCTCCCGAAGGTGGAGGTTGTCGAGAAGTTTATATGTCTTGGAGATGGGCGACCTTCGGAGGTCTATTCCTGTCAACGACATCAACGATGTCGAGGATCCAAACATAGTGATCTAATTCGACCGCTATGCGAACAAGTCAAGGGAGCTTTTCAAACCCAAGTTCAACTAATATTTTTTTTACTTTTATGTGGTAACAAAATCGAAAGATTTATATACTCATTCTACTACAAATAGACTATAGTATAATTTCAGAGGATGAAAACCATGAATCTCAAAAACCTTGTAAAAACAGGCGTTCTTGCAGCAGGAATAGGACTTGGTCTTGCTGGAACAATCAGCGGGCAGACAGGACAGTACTCTGCTCAGCCAGCTGCAGGCCAAACTGTTAAACAAAAACCGGTTGTTGCTTTTGGTAATTGTAACAGTTTGGATAGATTACCCGATTTGGTTTTGTTGCCATCTTCGGGTGTTCCTATGTATTTTTTGAATAATAATGGTTATTTTGAAGAGACGTCTGATGTTGTTTTACAGGTTGTAGAATCTCTCAAATAACTCGTCACAACGCTCTACTTATTTTCTCTTCTGCTTTAGATATTCTCCCTCGTCTGCGCTCTTCATGCTTTCCACGATGGCCCTGGGCTTCCCAGCCCAGGGCCTGTTTTGAGTACGGGATTCCTATCCCATTTCCTTCAAGTTGTCAAAACAACCTCGATAATCCGGTCATCCCAGAATCCAATTTTTCACCATCTTCCGCCGGTAGGGGAGGGCCAGGTTGAGGTCAGAAATAAATTATTAATTGATTTCAAGAAAACCATATTGTATATTAAAGATGGATCGAAGGACGCCAAATGAAAAAAGCCAAGCTTCTGAAGAAAATTCTTTCAGGCTCCCGAAACATACGTTTTTCAGAAGCCGTCTCCTGTGCGGAAATGTTCGGATTTCGTCTGGATCGAATACAAGGCAGTCATCACATCTTCGTGCATCCGCATATACCGGAATTGATCAATCTGCAAAATGTCAAGGGAAAGGCCAAGCCTTATCAGATAAAACAATTATTACAGATAATTGAAAGCTACAATTTGAAGTTGGAGGATGTCCCATGAAGGATTATCATATCAATCTATTTTACAGCGAAGAAGACGAAGGGTATATCGCCGATATCCCTGATCTCAGGCGTTGTTCCGCATTTGGAGAAACACCGGAAAAAGCGCTCCAGCAGGTTTTAATAGCCAAAAAAGCGTGGCTTGATTC